>JAEEGL011560130.1_pt1 | contig 12693 bp, 9 predicted proteins | sample 9134231 | NCBI WGS metagenome assembly JAEEGL01 (sample SAMN16246548, study PRJNA631951) | gut metagenome | biome: gut microbiome; feature: rumen; material: fiber-attached | host: Bos | place: Iran: Karaj | collected 2018-10 | reverse complement strand
TTAAAAAACAGACAGAAACATGGCACATAAAAAAGGTGTAGGTAGTTCAAAGAACGGCCGTGAGTCACACAGCAAACGACTCGGTGTTAAATTGTTCGGTGGCGAATTCGCTAAGGCAGGTAACATCCTCGTACGTCAGCGCGGTAACAAGCACTTCCCAGGCAAGAACGTAGGTCAGGGAAAGGATGATACTTTGTACGCATTGGTTGATGGATTTGTAGCATTCAAGAAAGGCTACAAGAACCGCTCAACCATCTCAGTCATTCCTGCAGAAGCTTAATTGTCATCACGACAAATCAATAGCAGACTCCCCATCGGAGCCTGCTTTTTTTGTTTTTGCACTTTTCCTTTCACGCTATTCGCTCTTGTTTTTATACAAAAATAGTACCTATGGACCAAAAATAACGATATTTTTTTCTATTTCTCTAACCAATAACAATAACCAATAAACAATTTTCATTATCTTTGCAGGGTGAAAACAAAGCAACATTCTCCTTTCCGGAGAGATGCGAAGATCGATTTAAAAACAACCGATAACCAATATGAAAAAATTTGTTTTATCATTATTAGCAGTTTTGACAGTTTCCTTGTATATTTCCTGTGACGATGTGGATGACAACGAGCTGCCAGCAGAGGTGTCTGGAGGGGCATCCACGATGACGCTAGCTGAACTTGAAAGAATGAATGTTGCATCCTACAGCATCTTGAATACGTTAGGTGGAGGAGAAGGCACAGGCATATTGAACAACCCCTTCTATTGGTGGTCAATCATGTCGGACGACTGTTATGGAAGTGGCGGTTTGTCCGACTATTACCCCCTGTCACTACATCACTTCACATGGGATCATGATAATCAGTATGAATATGATTTCGTCATTCTGTTATCAGGTATCACTCGTGTCAACGTCATGATTGAGTCCATTGACGAAGTGATCTGGACTGCTGACGAAATGTCCCAGCGTAACCAGATGCTCGGAGAGGCATTCTTCCTGCGTGGACTCTATTATATGTGGTTTACCCAGTTGTTTGGCGATGTGCCTCTATACACCTCTAGCCTCGTAACAGAAGATATGCAACGTGAAGTGAGTGCCGATGAATACATTTATCCACAGATCATCTCCGACTTCGTTTCCGCTAAGAACCTGATGAAGCCAGAGAGGGCCAACGGATCCGGTCATGCCGATAAGTATTGTGCCGAGTCATTCCTCGCCCGAGCATATATGTTCTGGGCAGGATTCTACCAGAAGACTCCCGAGCTTGCCATCTCAGCTCCTGACATCACCTTGGTAGAGCAGGAAGGCTGTCCAGGTGGGTCTCTGACCAAGGCAGATGTAGTTGATGCCCTGAAGGATGTCGTAACGAACGGAGGCTATCAGCTCCTTCCCGACTTCCGTTCACTTTGGCAGTACTCTAACAGCTCTCTGTTGTTTGAGGCGCTCGATGGTAAACAACATGCCTATAAGTTTATCGCAGACATGAGACTCTCAGACTGCTTCGATCAGCCCGGCAACGGTAACGGCAACCTAGAAGAAATCTTCCAGATACAGTTCAGACGAGACAATATCTATACTCGCTACTCAAACAAAATCTCATATTACTGGGGGCTTCGTGCTAGCGTTTCACATGACAACGGAAATCGTGACTTGACCTATCCGTTCAATCAAGGATTAGGAATGGGAGTACCTTCATACAATATCTGGAACGATTGGATGCAATATTCAGGCACTACTGACCTCCGTTTGAGGGCTTCTATCATTGAACTGGCCAATAAAGACGAAGTCGCATCCTATACCTACGATCAGGATGGGTGCGAGGAGACCGGTTATGCGGTCAAGAAGTATGCTGACGTAAATCTTGACGCCAACTCTGCTGACAATCAATCATGGTGGTTACAGTACCCCGATTTTGGCATGATGCGACAGGGTGAATGCTTCGCCGACTTCTACCTGATGCGCTATTCCGACGTACTGCTGATGCTTACCGAGCTTACTGGTGATGCTCAGTACATGAACCGGGTTCGGATACGTGCCGGATTAACACCTATACCATACTCTCTGCAAGCCGTTCAGGACGAGCGTCGTTGGGAGTTTGCATTCGAGGGACTTCGTTTTAACGATATGCGTCGCTGGTCCGGCATCAACACTGGCACAGAATCCTACGCAGCCCGTGCCCTCCAGAAGCAGGATGGTCGGCCGATTATAGTACGTGGTAATAACAATCCCGTTTCTATGCAACACATGACATCTAGTTGGGCCGAGCGTTATGCTGACACCAATGGATTCCTTCCTAAGCCTAAAAGCCAGATTAACCTGTTTGGGGGAGGTCTGAAGCAGAACCCAGGATGGGATTCTGATGATCGTAATACTCAATATTTGGCTATTTATTAAACATCATTTTCGATTTTGCAATCGAAATAGGGGAACGAAAGAAAGAAGAAAGATATAACTCTCCGTCTCCTGAGAATCGAGGGAGTAGTGAGAGCAGAGTTAAACGGATATGACTATGTCAATCCACGAGAGTAAACAATTAATACTTTTTATATCAGTTATTGGTTTATTAATAATTTGGACCCCGTCTCTTGTGAAAGCCACGAGGGTAAAATTTGCCATTTTTTTTAAATGGTAAATTTATTCATAATATTTAAATTTTTTATCCTCGCTCAGTCGTGAGATTCAGCGAGGTTTTTTTTTGATCACTTGCAAACCTTGGTCAAAGGTGTCAAGGGTCAAGGGTCAAGGGTTCAAGAACCCCGTAGGGGTGACAGAACAAAGGATAGGGTGTCAACCCTATCGGAACGACATAATATTTCGCCCTTACAGGGCGATGGGTGGGGGTGCATACATGAGATAGGGCAGAGGCCCTATCCTAAATTATTTCGCCCCTACAGGGCTGTCTAAAATGGTCAAAAAATTCAATTGTAAAATCGTAAATTACAATGGCTCGTTTTCTTGGAATGACACAAAAGTCTGAAAAGACTTGTGATCTTGACAGGGGTTATTGTTGTTTTTGTTATAGGACGAACACAGGAATATGCTAGTAAGCTGGCCCTACGACACTTCAAATCATCGAATATTTTCATTTTTCTTTGGTTGTTAACAATAAAAGTTGTATCTTTGCAACCGAAAGTCGCTTGAAAAAGTGTGTCTTTGCAGCAAAAAGTCGCTTGAAAAAGTGTATCTTTGCAGCAAAAAGTCGCTTGAAAAAGTGTGTCTTTGCAGCAAAAAGTCGCTTGAAAAAGTGTAATTAATAGTTGTAACCTATTGAATATCAGTAAATTCTATGTATAGGAGAAAAATAGAAGCAGTTTTGCTGGAATGGAAAGAAAGAAAAGACCATAAACCTTTGGTTATCAAAGGGTGCAGACAATGTGGTAAGACGAGTAGTGTGAAAGCTTTTGCAGCTCAGCATTATACACATGTAGTTTATATTGACTTCCATGAGCACAGAGAGTATAAAGCCTTTTTCTCAGGAGCATTAGATGTGGATACTATTACGCTCAATATAACTTTAGGAATACCACAAACTCGATTTGTTCCTGGCAAAACCTGTATCATATTTGATGAAATACAAGATTGCCCAAGCGCAAGAGCTTCTCTGAAGTTTTTTAAGATTGATGGACGTTTCGATGTTATCTGTACAGGATCATTATTAGGAGTGAATGGCTATAAGTCGGCTGATGATAGAAAAGAAGACGATGAAGCATCTATACCTGTAGGTTATGAAGAAATCGTAGATATGTACCCTATGGACTTTGAGGAATGGTTGTGGGCAAATAACGTTAATGTTCAGCATTTTGATTATCTACGTAAGTGTTTTGAAACGGAAGAACCTGTGAATGAAGCATTTCATCTGCGCATGAAAGAATTATTACTGAAGTATGTAATTGTCGGAGGAATGCCTGAAGCTGTTTCTACATTCCTTACTACAAATGATATGGGCAGGACACAGAAAGTTCAACGTGATATTATTGAAACCTACAAAGGTGATATGATAAAGTATGCCAGAACAGAAGACAAGGCCCAAATTCGTGAATGTTTTGAATCTATTCCTGCTCAGTTAGCCCGTGAAAACAAGAAATTCACATATTCATTGATTAGTAAACATGCCCGTTCCAGTCAGTATAGGGGCAGTTTGCAATGGATAGAGGATGCAGGTATTGTGCAGCGTTGCTATAACCTGAAAACTACAGAACTTCCCCTTGACGGAAATGCAGATAAGGATTGTTTCAAAGTATATATGGCAGATATAGGACTTCTCATCAGCATGTTGGAAGAAGGTACGGCCTGGAGCATAATGCAAGGCAATATGTTGAGTTACAAAGGAGCCATTTTTGAAAATCTCATTGCTGATATATTTCATAAAATGGGAAGAAAACTATACTATTTTCAGAAGACGAGCGGTCTTGAACTTGACTTTGTTATGCGATATAAAGGGGAATGTACTCCATTAGAATGCAAGGCACGGACAGGTAATGCAAAGTCACTTCAAACAGTATTGAAGCATCCCGACCATTATCATGTGTATCATGCTTTGAAAGTAGGCGACTACAATATTGGGCGGAATGGAGCACTATTGACCATACCTTTTTATATGGCTTTTATGTTAACATCATATTAAAATATTAAAGCGGACCAGTCCCCACCAAGTCCGCTTGTTTGCTTATCATCAGTCAAAGGTGTTAAGGGTCAAGGGTCAAGGGTCAAGGGTTCAAGATTCAGGATTCAGGATTTAAGATTCAAGATTCAGGATTCAAGAACCCCGTAGGGGAGTTGAGAGGTTAGAGGTTAGAGGTTAAGGGTTAAAGGTCAATAATCAATAGTCAATAGTCAATAGTCAATTGTCAAATCGTAAATATATAGGCCTCCTTGGAATACTCAATCGTGTAAATCATAGGCTGTCGAAATAGCGTTGCATCTCCTCTGGGGAACTGCATTTGATGGTTTCGCCCTTGGCATATTCACGACGAGCCTTTTTGATAGAACGATGCATGGCGGGGGTGATGGTGCTATCGTCGTTGATAGTAGCCGTGCGTACCGATGCTATGCCGCGTATCATTTTCAGAGCCCGCTTGATGTCGGTTACGAGCGCATTATCTTCAAGCGTGATAATCATCTGGGCCGGCTTGGTGATGGATGTTGTTGTCGCCATAATCGATAATAATTAATATTTACGTTGCAAAGATAATGCATTTCCACGAAACTGCCAAATAAAAAAATAAAAACTTGCAATTTTTAGGTGTCATGGTTCAAGGTTCATGGTTCAAGGGTCAAGGTTCATGGTTCATGGTTTTTCCTGTTTTCCATGTCAATTTGGAGAAAAATAGGGGAGTGAACAGCAAAAAACAGAGATTTTTCCTATTCTTTAACCGTTAACCGCTAACCTTTAACCTTTTTTTATTATCTTTGCAGGCGTAAAGAAAATAGAATATGTCATACACTCAACTTGCACAATTAGAACTGCTGAATGCTCTCAATAGTATTCAAACGGAGGATGAACTCAATGAGTTCAAAAATCTGGTAGCTCAATTCTTTGCACAAAAAGCCCAGAAAGCAATTGATGCTCTTTGGGACGAAGGAACTATAGACAACAATACTCTCGAAGAATGGGGTGCAGAACACATGCGCACTCCTTACCGTCATGCGTCGCATCGTTCTTGATACAAACTGCCTATTGCAGTCACTACCAACTCGCAGTCCTTATCATATAGTATGGACTGAGATATTATCTGGAAGAATCTCCTTATGTGTAAATACGGAGATACTTAATGAGTATGAGGAAATGTTAGCTTTAAAAACAACACGTGAAATTGCCAGAAATGTTGTAGAAGCAATTGCCCGTCTCCATACTACAATCTATCAAGAGACTTATATTCACTTCGGACTGATCACACAAGATGTAGATGACAACAAATTCGTAGATTGTGCGATAGCTGCTGATGCAGAGTTTATTATTACCAACGACGTTCATTTCAGTATTCTCAAAGAAATAGATTGGCCAAAGGTTTCTGTAATCACCATCAAGGAATTTACCGCCCAATTAACGAACCTATAACATACAGCATCTCTCCCATACACCAGTCCCCACCAAGTCCGCTTGTTTGCTTATCATATATCATCTGTCAAAGGATTCAAGATTCAAGATTCAAGATTCAAGATTCAGGATTTAAGATTCAAGATTCAAGATTCATGGTCAATGGTCAATGGTCAATGTTCAATGGTCAATGGTCAATGGTTAATGGTCAATGGTCAATGGTCAATGGTCAATAGTCAATGTTCAATGGTCAATCGTCAATGGTCAATCGTCAATGGTCAATCGTCAATGTTCAATGGTCAATAATCCGTGGTCAAAAAAAAATGGAAGCTAAAATACGCCTCGGAAATAAAAATAAATGATTATTTATTTTGTAGTTCGCTCGGCTTTTGAATAAATTTTTCACGCTCGACAATAAAAATACAATCTTATTGTACTCGCTTAACCAATTTTTTACTATCTTTGCAGGGAAATAACTAATAAACAAAAAACGAGATAAAGGAAACATAGCGACTTTAACATCCTTGGTTGACTGATTAACCAGAACTAGGAACTCAGGAAACACATCAGTCGGACAAGCAATTGGATGTTTACGCTCATAAGGGCGTGGACAGTATGATTGTTGTCTGATGTGGGCATTCCTAGGCCTTGGTTAAACACATCACAATTCCACGCCCCCTTTTCAAAACGAAGAGAGGGCTTTTTTGATGCCAAAGAAGGAATATACATTTGTTGATTTGTTTGCAGGAATAGGCGGCTTTCATACTGCATTGCATAGTGTGGGAGCAAAATGTGTTTTTGCAAGCGAATGGGATAAGGATGCAAGAAAATCCTACGAGGAAAACTACAAAGAAATCGAACCAAAACTTTTCGAAAAAGATAGCAAAGGAGAATACCTATATTTTAATGAAGACATAAATGATGTGGACCCAGCAAAGGTTCCTGATTTTGATATATGTTGTGGAGGTTTTCCGTGTCAACCATTTTCTGTTGCTGGATTGAAGTTAGGTTTTGATGACACAAGAGGAACTTTATTTTTTAATATTGCTAATTTAGTAAAGGAAAAGATAAATAAAGGAAATCCTCCACGAGTGTTATTCCTTGAGAATGTTCGTGGCTTAAAAAATCATGATAAAGGAAAAACTTTGCAAGTTATTCTTGCAACCTTAGAAGAACTTGGTTACGGTTATTCTTATGAGGTTTTGAACGCTAAATATTTTGGCGTGCCACAAAATCGAGAACGTCTGTTTATTATAGCTTGGTATAAGAAATTAGTTGATGTGGAATCGTTTAATTTCCCTTACGGAATAGCAAAAGATGGTTCAACAATCTATGATAAAGCTAAGCTAAAAGAGGGGACGTTTCCAACCAAAGTGTCTGATATATTTGAACCTGATGAAGTAACGACTCCGTTTACTATTTCTGATAGAATGTGGGAAGGACACAAGGCTCGCAAAGAAAGAAATAGGCAGAACGGAAAAGGATTCGGATATTCACTATTTAATGATAATAGTGTTTATACAAGCACGATTTCTGCACGTTATTGGAAGGATGGAAGTGAGATACTTATTGATCAATCAAATAAGGGACTCAATCCTCGAACGCTTACACCTGTCGAAGCAGGAAGGTTACAAGGATATAGAATTATAGGGAGTGGATGGGAGCATCCTGAATGTGCAGATAATCAAAATTATAATAGTTCCAACCCTGAATTTAAAATTGTTGTTTCAAAAAAACAAGCATACCATCAATTTGGAAATAGTGTTGCAATACCTGTAATAAAGAAATTAGCACAAGAAATATATAAACAACTTCTGTAATATGGATACTTTAAAAGACCTAAGAGAAATCTATGAATCTGCAAATGGTAGATTCCGTCAATATGATGGACGTGATTTTGTTCTACCTGAGGCATTTAAAAGTAAAGTTAGTGATATCAATAGCTATCATATAAACTATAACCAATATTCTGCTGTAGTAAATTCAAATGATGGTTTGAGTATATATTTGCCCAATCAATGGTTCTATGTAGCTTCGTATTTTACAGAATTCTATAACGAGCTCCTTCGATATAAATCTTTTGCTATACAAGCAATCAGTAGGGAACGCCTAAAAGATTTAAATGGTTCAACCCTAACAGATGCTGAATTGAATAGTATAAACAAGTTGGATTTAGATGATAATTCTAAAGAGAGGTTAAAGAAATTCGTTACCAATTATTCATGGTGGCATGGTGGTAAAACTGTAGATAGGGGGGATTTTTTTGTATCTCCAATTCTAAATGGAGCGAGGTTGGTCAATCAGTCGCAATCATATGTTGCAGACCTTTGTGCTTTTCTTGCAGACAAACCAGAATTGGTAAAAATTATTATTGATGGAGAAGAGAATACAGAGGAAATAAAAGTATCCGAAAAAATAGTAAGCGAAAAAGCTCTAAATACATTCATTCTTTCTGTAATAAGCTATCTTGAGAAGAATGAAAGTCTTGACCCAATTGCGACTTATGCTCAAAATGTAGGAAGGGGAACTCCCATAAAAGTTAGTAACCCCGGTCTTTTTCATCTTGTTGGAATGTTTATAGAAACATCTTTGGAAGATATAAAAAAAAGAAATACACCTCAAGTACGATGGTTTGAGCAAGAATTTAAATTAGGAGCAAGAAATGTATATCTGAGTACCCAATGGGTAACTACAGATAATTATCAGCTTACCTTATCTGACTTTATTAGATTAATAAATCATTGTTATGGTGGTAAATACACTTACAAACTAAATAATGGGGTACATGAGTTGTCTGTTATCAAAAAGAATAGACAAGCAGATGGCTCTCTCCAGCAAATCTTCTATGGTGCTCCTGGAACAGGAAAGAGTTTTAGAATAAAGAAAGATGTAGAGGATGCGGGAAGAATTTATTTCCGAACAACATTCCATCCCGATAGCGACTATTCAACATTTGTTGGGTGTTATAAACCCACAATGGAGAAGTGTACAGGCGATAATAATTATGATCACACAAGTGAGAATGATGACGATACCCAAAGAACCAAGGGAAATATAGTTTATTCTTTCACTCCTCAGGCTTTCACTAATGCATATATTAAGGCTTGGCAGACAGACGAACCTGTATACCTCATTATTGAAGAAATAAATCGAGGCAACTGCGCTCAGATATTTGGTGACTTGTTCCAACTCCTTGATAGGGATGAATATGGCTATTCACAATACAAGGTGGATGCAGACAAGGATTTGGCTGACCATATTCGCGAAAAATTGGGCAAGGAGCATAGGAAGAATATTGAAGATTATATTTACAAAACTGAAGTTATAAAACTGCAACTACCTTCCAATCTCTACATTTGGGCTACAATGAATACTAGCGACCAGAGCTTGTTCCCAATTGACTCAGCATTCAAACGCAGATGGGAATGGGTTTATTCTCCTATCGCAAAAGGCAAGGAGAAAGATGGGAGTAAAGCAGAATGGGAGATAGAAGGACAAGGCAAGGATTCTTGGTGGAAGTTTATACAAGGCATTAACGAGGTAATAGATGTTACTGCCCATAGTGAAGACAAGAAACTTGGATTCTATTTCTGCAAGCCAACAATGAAGGTTGCCGGCTATCCATTCCCCAAGATTATCTCGAAAAACACTTTTGTAAACAAAGTGGTATTCTACCTTTGGAATGATGTATTCAAAGTGTATGGTTTCAAATCTGAAATATTTGATTTGAAGGATGATAATGGGACTTCAAAGAAGATAACATTTAAGAGTTTCTATAATGATGATGGCTCTGTGAATGATGAAATTGTAAATGTTTTTGTCAATAATGTTATGGCAAAGGCTCCTAAGGACAATAGTGCGGAGATAGAAGAACAGAACGTTCAGAACGAGATAGGAACAGATACTGAGGCATGAAGCTACTGATCGAGGGTTTTCATTATAAGCCAAAGGCTATTGAGTCGCTTGGACGTTTGATGGGCGACCTGACTTGGAGAGATGGCACCAAGAGCCGAGAATATGTGGGCTATTATTATAGCGCACAGCTGGGCGATTGTGTCTTCTTCCTGCCTAAGGTGGTGCTTGACGAGAAAGGAATGCTCTTCGGCACGTATGACCCTAACGAAGTAGTGGATGTGAAGAATATGCTTGCGAAAAAGGATTCTGGCGAAACGGACTATAAGTTCCTGTATAGTTTTACGGTTTGGCTTTATAGAGGTCTTAAAGAGTTTGTAAGGCTGAATCCAAACTCTACTATAGTGAGGATGAGAGACATTAGTGCTGTTGCTATGCAGGGTGATAAGGTATCGAATACTTATCTGGATATTATGTTGTCTTTGCAGAAGTTTCAGGAAGAGAATCCTGATTACTTCACCTTTATAATAAAAAACATGCATAGTGGCATGAACAAGGTGAATTGGACAAAAACGATCAGCAAAGAAACTGCTATCATTCAGAATGGAAGTCCGATATACTTAAACCCAATAAATAAGAAGAGGCAAATCAACTTTGACGAAGAGTTGCTCGTTATATTCTACTCAATTCTTGACTACATGAAAAGGCAATTTGGTTTTGATGTAAGGGTGGATTATAACTATGAGTTGCTGACAGCAAATGAGTTTGAGAATTGGATGGATTATTATGGAGAAATGCGAATGAAGCAGATTCGCTATAAGTATTTCTCAGACAAAGATCTGCAGTTGTGGAACTTATGTAATGATTTCTTTGAAAAAGCAACAAGCATTCATAGCCGTAAGCAGTATAGGGATTTCTTGATAGTTGAGAATTATCATGTGGTGTTTGAGGCTATGGTTGACGAATTGCTATCAGAAAAGGGATGGGACGTACAAGACCTGAAGGCTCAGGAGGATGGTAAAAGGGTTGACCATATTTATAGTTATAAGGGTTTGATCAACAAGGATAAGATTTTTTACATTGGCGATTCTAAGTATTATGCTATTGGCTCTGCCCCACAAGAATATTCCGAATATAAGCAATATACATATGCCAGAAACGTAATACAGCACAACCTAAAATTGTTCCTCGAGGACGAGAAAGATAACAAAGGCAGACGGAAGAATATTGGAAAGACTTATCTGATTTATAGGGATGAGGATACTGATGGATATAGTATAACCCCAAACTTCTTTATTTCGGCTCGAATTAACGGAAATCCTAACGAACGCGAGTACGAAAACGATGAACTGGAGGCAAGAGGAGAGGTAAAGAAAATCAGGCATTTCGAAAACAGACTTTTCGATCGTGATACTTTGTTGCTGCAACATTATGACATCAATTTTCTTTATGTCTTATCTCTTTATGCGCAAAGCAACGAAGGTTTGAAGGAAGAGTTTAGGGAAAAGACTAAAGAAAAATTTAGGGAGAATATTCTTGAGTATTTAAATAAGAGTTATCAGTTCTTTTCTCTCCAGCTTAAACCGAATGTTGACCATACAGAAGGGGATGAAGAAGGAAGCCTAGATGGTATGCATCGGGCTATAAACAAACATTTTCGTGGCAGTATAGGTAAGACGTTCCGTCCTTATAGTGATGAGAAATTCATGTATGTCGGATTGGATGACCAAGATAAATTCTACGACGAGAATCATGCAATATTGGCAGAATTGAGTCAGGATTTTATCATTAGGCACTATACGCTTAATACTAATCCGACCGATGAACTGAACAAGTTGTATGAACTGGAAAAAGAACTGGATAGAGGAGTCACAGATGGTAATTTCATACAACTTGAAGAATTGGCTAACGAAGTGTTCTTGATTGGTGGATGGAGAACTACAAAAAAACAGTTGGAGTGGATTCAGAATAATGGAGTATATAATATCCGTAAGCGGAAAAGAGGGTTTGAACGAAGTGGTGCACAAGGTGTGGATGGAGATGTCGTTACTGCTAAATATCTCTTGTTGTATGAGATTGGTGATGAAGCATATAGGTATGATGTGTATCGCATAGATGGTCATAAGGTATGTAATGAGGGACAGATGAGAAAAATGGGTTACGATAATCCTGAAGGAGATTATTTTGTGTATGACATAAAAAAGATGCCAAGAAATATTGTTCCACTTGACTTGAAGCGTATTATAGACTCAGAATACTACGAAGAATTGGAGAGAAGACGTAGAGAAGGTATTGTTGAAGATGGTTGGGAGGATAAATGGAGAGGAACTCCAATTTTCAAGACTGGTAAGCAACTCATGCCATATAGGATAAGGGATTTATGGACCACCTAACACCACAACAACGGCATGATAAGATGTCTGATGTATGATGTCTGATGTATGATGGCTGATGTATGATGGTTGATGTATGATGTCTGATGGAAGATGTAAGAGGGAAGAGGGAAGAGGGATGAAGGATGAAGGATGATGGATGAGGGATGAGGGAATGAGGTGAAGAGATTAAGAAATTAAACAAAAACGAAAACGAAAACCTTTTTGTTAAGATAAAAGAGCCGAAGGCTGATGGGGGAAGAAGCTAAATGACCAAATGAAAATCCGCCAAATGACCAAATGAAAACCTGCCAAATGACCAAATGAAAATGCGCCAAATGACCAAATTGTGTGTAAAATATTCTTTCGTTTCAAGAAAAATTACTATCTTTGCACCGAAAATCATATAAGGTTATTATTATGGCTGAAAATACATTCA
>JAEEGL011194900.1_pt1 | contig 12693 bp, 12 predicted proteins | sample 9134231 | NCBI WGS metagenome assembly JAEEGL01 (sample SAMN16246548, study PRJNA631951) | gut metagenome | biome: gut microbiome; feature: rumen; material: fiber-attached | host: Bos | place: Iran: Karaj | collected 2018-10 | reverse complement strand
GGCGCAACGGCGAAGAGAAGCTCCCCATGTTCCTCGGGCGCTGGATCCCGCTTGAAAAAGCGTATCACGCGGCGTATCGCGTTGAGGAAAACGCCGATTTGATTTTTTAATTCAATTTCCAAAAAGCCGCAAAAAAGAGAATCAATCCGCAAAAAACCGCCAATTTACGGGGAATTTCCTGCAATAGTTTCTGTTTTCCCTTATGATTGCGGTTTTTCTCATTTTATGATATAATATTTGCGATTATTGAATAAAAAAGAGGCGATAGGATTGGAAGAAGAGAAAAAAGAAGCCCAGGCGGCTTCGAACTCGCCCCAAACGAGAACCAGAGGAAAGGTGGTGCCGATCACGCTCGACGACCTTCCCCCAGGAAGGGAAGAGGATATTCCGCCCCGTGACTCAAAGCTGACCCATGCGCCGATGCCGGAAGGCGTAACCCATTCGATGCTCTACAAAGACGTTCTGCGCATCGCGTGGCCGGCGTTTTTCGAGCTGGTTTTAACGCAGCTTACGAGCATGGCGGATCAGATCATGGTCGGCCAGATCCCCGGCGAAGCCGGCGTTTCCGCGCTTTCCGCCGTCGGCCTGAGCGCGCAGCCGAAGTTCCTTTTGATGACGATGATCCAGGCGCTCAACGTCGGCTCAACGGCGATGGTCGCGCGATTCCGCGGCCAGGGGAACCGCGAAAAAGCGAACGTCGTTTACCGACAGTCGCTGCTGCTCAATATGTGCCTCGCGGGATTTTTCATGGTGATCGGTTCGATCTTTGCCGCGCCGCTGCTCCGCTTTATGGCCGGCAGCGGGATCTCGGATACCACCTTCAACTATGCGGTCGATTATTTCCGGATCCAGATGTACGGCTTCGTTCCGCTCTGTATGACCTTTACGACAACGGCCGTTCTCCGCGGAATCGGCGACACGAAAACGCCGCTGATGTACAATACGGTTGCGAACGTCGTCAACCTGGTATTCAACTATATGCTGATCTACGGCAAATTCGGATTCCCGAAGCTGGAGGTGATCGGCGCTTCGATCGCTACGGTGATCGGCCAGACGGTCGCATTCATCATCGCGATGGTCTTCGTTCTCAATAAAAACCGCTATATCTATATCAGCTTCAAGGAAAGATTCCATCTCGACAAAACGATTCTCGGAAACGTCGTTTCGATCGGCGTCCCCTCGATGATCGAGCAGCTCTTTATGCGCGCCGGCATGATCATCTATACGCGCACCGTCGCCGGACTCGGCGATATTCAGTACGCGACCCACGTCATCTGCATGAACATCCAGGCGATGAGCTTTATGACCGGCCAGGCGATCTCGAACGCCGCGACGACCCTGATGGGCCAGAGCCTCGGCAAGAAGCGCTACGATATGGCGGAAATCTATACGCGCCATACGCGGCGGGTCGGCCTGATCGTTTCGATCGTCCTCGGCGCCGCGCTGATAATCTTCGGCCGCAGCGTGGTAAGCCTTTATAACAGCACGCCGGAAATCGTTGCGCTCGGCGGCAGCATCCTGATTATGGTCGGAGCGATCCAGCCCGTTCAGTCGAGCCAGTTTATCGTTTCCGGCGGCCTGCGCGGCGCGGGAGATACGCGTTATACGGCGATGGTCATGTTCGTCACCGTTCTGCTCGTTCGAAGCGGTCTTGCGCTGCTGCTCGTCAAAGTCTTCGGGCTCGAGCTGTGGGGCGCCTGGATCGCGCTGATGGCGGATCAGCTTCTGCGCACCTTCCTGATCGTTCTGCGCTACCGTTCCGGCAAATGGAGGTTTTTACGCCTTCGCGGCCAGTCTTAATCACGCAGGGTTCTCCGGTACTGTGCGCAGGTGCGATGCCCGGCAAGGGATTGCCGAGCGTTGAGCAGCCGTTCTGCCCTTTAAAAGCGGTTCGCTTGTTTTCCATATTCTGCCTTATGAGAAATTGAAATAAGAAAAAGCGCTGAGAGATGCTTTCTCTCAGCGCTTTTATCTGCGTTCGTTATTTTTATTTTTTGCCGAATTTTGAAATGTCGGTGTATTCTTCATCGAAGTGATCCGCAACGTCGAACCCGTCGTCTTCCTCCGCCGGCGCTTCGTCTTCGTCAAGATTCCCGGCCTTCGCCGCGAGCCCTTTCGCTTTGATCTTCGGGAGCACGAAGAGCAGATAGACGAACAGGAAGATCCCGATTGCCGCAAGGGCGAAGAAGAGGATTCCGATCAGGATCAGCTTTCCGCCGATCTTGTTCTGACCGGAGGAAGAGGAATTGCCCGATGCGCTCGAGGCCGGAGCCTGAGAAGATGCGTTCTCGGCGGGGTCGGCTTCGGTGGGGATCGCTTCGGAGGACGGTTTTGCCTCTGAAGATGGTTCCGGTTCCGCCGAAGAAGGCGCTTCGGGTTGGCTGGAGGATTCGGAAGCGCTGCTTCCCGTCTCTTCCGATGGCTCGTCGTCCGGTTCATCGTCCGGCTCGTCGTCCGGATCCGGTTCGGGATCGGGTTCCTCCGAGGGTTCTTCACTCGGCTCTTCCGAAGGTTCTTCACTCGGCTCTTCCGAAGGTTCTTCACTCGGCTCTTCCGAAGGTTCTTCACTCGGCTCTTCCGAGGGTTCTTCACTCGGCTCTTCCGAAGGTTCTTCACTCGGCTCTTCCGAGGGTTCTTCGCTCGGCTCTTCCGAGGGTTCTTCGCTCGGCTCTTCCGAGGGTTCTTCGCTCGGCTCCTCCGAGGGCTCTTCACTCGGCTCTTCCGAGGGTTCTTCGCTCGGTTCCTCCGAAGGTTCTTCACTCGGCTCTTCCGAGGGTTCTTCGCTCGGCTCCTGTGAGGGTTCCTCACTCGGCTCCTGTGAAGGTTCCTCGCTTGGCTCCTCCGAGGGTTCTTCCGGAGGCTCTTCGGAGGCCGGTTCTTCTCCGACGCTCGAAAGCCGATGGAAATGGGGAAGAATTCCGCTTCTCGGCGCCGCACCGTTCTGCGCTGCAAAAGCGCCGAGCCCGAAGAAACTCAGGAGAACGGCCGCGATCAGGAACACGGAAATCCATCTTTTCAGTTTCATTCTATAATTCCTCCATCGGACGATGTAATCATAATCATACATCCTATATCATACACGAAAATAATGGCTTTGACAATATCAAAAACGGCGGAAAAATCAAAAAAAGATTGTTAACAAAAGATGAACAAAATTTGCTTTTGCAGTTGTTTTTGCCAAAAGAGACTGTTATAATGGGAACAGGTGAAGATCGGGAGGGTGACTATGTTCGGCAAGAGATACGACGGCAGACGCGTTAAGAAAATCGATCCGCTCGAGCGGATCATTCCCTATATCATGAAAACCCGTACAGACTCGATGACGATGTACAACGACGATTTCGACTGTGCGCCGCTGGACGAATATATCAAAAAGAAAAAGGAAGAAACCGGCGTCAAATACACCTACGCCCATATCATTATCGCGGCGATCGTGCGCACCATGGCGCTGCGCCCGGCGCTCAACCGCTTCGTAATGAACGGCAAAATCTATACGCGCTACAAGATCTGGAGCTCGATGGCGGTTCAGAGAAATCTGCGCGACGAATCCGCGGAAACCACGCTGAAATTCGAATTCGAGGGTCTTGAAACGCTCGAACAGGTGCGCGCGCAGATCGACGGCATTATTGCCGACACCATGACCAACAGCGAGAACGGAACGGATAAGATGGCCCGCGTGATCATGTATATGCCGGGCTGGCTCATCAAGGCGTTTATTGGTCTGATGAAATTCCTCGACCGCCACGAAATCATGCCCCGCGCGATCATCGACGCTTCGCCCTTCCATACCTCGTTCTTTATCACGAATCTCAAATCGCTCGGTATCAACTATCTCTATCATCACGTTTACGAATTCGGAACCACCGGGATCTTTGTAGGCCTCGGGAAAGAGCGCAGGAAACCGGTGATCAATCAGCACAACGGCGCGATCGAGGAGGGGAAGATCCTGACCCTCGGCTTCGTAACGGACGAGCGCTTCTGCGACGGGCTGTATTTTGCACGCTCGATGCGCTATTTCAAAAAGTTTATGAGAAATCCGGAGCTTCTGGATACTCCGCTGGATCACAGGGTGGAAGACATCGATTAGTATTTCCGAAAAAACGAAAAAACAAGCTGAGCGGAAAAATCCGTTCAGCTTGTTTTGCTGCAGAGGGAACTATTCGGTGATGGAAACCGTAACGGCGGAGGAATAATAGACACGTTTGTTCTTTTCGACCGAAGAGGTAAGCCAGACGCCGGCGCCGATCACGCAGTTGTCGCCGATGTTCGTGTCGCCGCCGAGAATGGTCGCGTTGGCGTAGATGACGACGTTGCTGCCGATATTCGGATGGCGCTTGATTCCTTTGACCGGGTTGCCGTGCGGGTCGAGCTCGAAGCTGCGCGCGCCGAGCGTAACGCCCTGATAAAGTTTAACATGGTCGCCGATGACGGTCGTTTCACCGATGACGATACCGGTTCCGTGGTCGATAAAGAAGTATTCGCCGATTGTTGCGCCCGCGTGGATATCGATTCCGGTTTTTTCGTGGGCGTATTCCGTCATCATACGGGAGATCAGCGGGATTTTCATCTGGTAAAGCTCGTGGGCGATGCGGAAGATCGTGATCGCATAGAAGCCGGGATAGCAGATGATGACTTCTTCGTAGCTTTTTGCGGCGGGGTCTCCGTCGAAGAGCGCCTTGATATCCTTGAGCAGCATCGATTTGATCTTCGGCAGACGGGAGAAGAATTCGTCCGTCAGCGTGCCGGCGTGATCCGGATCGATATTGCCGAAGAGCGCAGCGCGGCGGATCTGCTCCTTCAGAAGACCGTACGCGCAGCCGAGATGTTCGGCCTCCGTCTCTGCTTCTCCGAATTTATAAAAATCCGGGAAAAAAGCGCATTGAAGATGCTTGACGATTTCGATGACGACGCGGCGGTCCGGCATCAGGAATTTCGGTTTGGAATAATTGGAACCGAGCTCGGAAGGCAGCCCGGCGAGCTGCTGCTCCGTTTTTTTGATCGTTTCCATCGGTTTACCTCCATCGTTTCGGAAATTTCGCGGTCCTGCCGTTCATTCTATGCAAAAAGCAGGAAAGCGGTGAAAAAAGCGGAGATACGCGTTGGCCGCATATCTCCGCAGAACATCGAGTCGCAGACTTCGGTCAGAAGAGAAAGCGGGCGAAAAAGGGCGCAGTACAATCACGACAGCAACAGATGCAGCGGATCGTCTTCATGCGTCTTTTTCCCCTTTCTTCCGATTTATTTCATTATATCATACGCGCGCTTTTTTTGTCAATCGTTCCCCTCGCCGCAGAGCTTTGCAAGCTCGAGGCGGACGGAATCCTCACAGGAGCGCATCGCGAGGATCGTTTTCGAAAAGAGCGTATCGAGCTCCCAGGAGAGCATCTCGGCGCCTGCGCGGATCACGTCGCGCGAACAGCCCGCGGCGAACTTTTTATCCTTGAATTTCTTTTTCAGGCTGCTGACCTCGAGGTCGGAGGTGCTCTTTGAGGGACGCATCAGCGCCGCCGCGCCGATCAGCCCGGTCAGCTCATCGACGGCAAAGAGGACTTTTTCCATCTGCGCTTCGGGTTTTGCCGTGATTCCCGGGTTGCCCCAGGCATGGCTGCAGATCGCATGGATCATCTCTTGTGAGACGCCGCCTTCGCGCAGCAGCTCCGGCGCTTTGAGGCAGTGCTCTTCGGGCCAGCGCTCAAAATCGATATCGTGAAGCAGCCCGCACAGGCCCCAGAATCCGGCGTCTTCGCCGTTTTCGAGATCGTTCGCGTACCATTTCATCACGCCCTCAACAGTCAGGGCGTGCTGGATATGAAACCGCTCTTTGTTATAGGCGAGCAGCAGCGCGAGCGCCTGTTCGCGGGAGATACATTCTTTCATAAAGAGGATGCCTTCTTTCGGTAGTAAGATCGTTAAGGCTATTGTACGCCGGATTTTCGCGCTTGAAAAGAAAAAATGCAAAATTATTCCGAAAATTCTCCGTTTGTGATAGAATAAAGACGAAATTGCACGAAAGAGGAGGGACGCGGGATGAAAAAACGGCTGATTGCGCTTCTCTGCGTCCTTTTGCTGCTCCTTTCGGCCTGCTCTCTCGATTTTACCGACGTCGTCGAAGCGGCGTTTGCCACAGGGATCCCGAGGGATGAGAGCGCCGGCCCCGCAAAGGAGGGCGAACTCGCGGTCGTATTCCTCAACGTCGGCCAGGGCGACTGCACGCTGGTTCAGAGCGCGGGGGAATCGATGCTGATCGACTGCGGCGATATCGATACGTTTTCCGCCCTCGAGGAGACGCTCGAGCGATACGGGATCGAAACACTGCGGTATTTCGTGGGGACCCACGATCACAGCGATCACGTCGGCGCGGCCGGTTCGCTGATCCGAAGCATGCCGGTGGAAGAAATCCTCCATTCTCCGCTGCAGATTTCCGGAGAGGGATACGATTACAATAAGATGTTCTCCGTCGCCGCCGAAAAAGGGATCTCCGCAAGGGCGCTCGAAGCGGGCGAGAGCTTTTCGCTCGGGCAGGCGCAGATCTGCGTTCTGGCGCCCTCCGGCTTCGATCCCAACAACGTCAACAACAGCTCGATCGTCCTGAAAATTACCGGCGGAGGGTGTTCTTTCCTGATCGCTGCCGACGCCGAACGCGAATGCGAGCGCGAGATGCTCCGCTTCGGCGACGATCTTGCCGCCGACGTTCTGCGCGTCGGTCACCACGGCAGCGCAAGCTCAACGAGCTACCGCTTCCTGCGCCGCGTGATGCCGCAGTATGCGGTGATATCCGTAGGCGCCGGGAATTCTTACGGCCATCCCGCCGAAGCGGTCCTTTCGAGGCTTTCGGACTGCGGCGCGACTGTCTACCGCACGGACGTCCACGGAAACGTCTGCTTTACCGCGTCGGACGGTGTGCTCAGCGTTAAAACGCAGTACGAGAAGCCGGCGTATCCGCCCGATCGGCCCAGCGCGGAGAAGGAAGTATATATCGGCAACCGGAAATCGAAGGTTTTCCACGCGCCGGATTGCAAAAATCTCCCCGGCGAGAAAAACCGCGTTTATTTTGAAAGCGTTGAAGAAGCGGTGCAGGCGGGATATTCGCCCTGCGGGAACTGCAATCCGTAATGATTAAAAGCCGCCCCGAATAGGATATAGTAAGATGGGAGGGGTGGCGCATGATTTCAAGATTTTCCGAGATCCGCCGCAAGGAGGTCGTCGGCCTTTCCGACGGGACGAAGTACGGCTATGTCAACGACCTTTCGATCGATACCGAGAATTCGAAGATGCTTTCGCTGATCGTCTACGGCAAGCCGCGCTTTTTCGGACTCTTCGGAAGAGAGGACGATTTTGTGATCCGGTGGGAGGATATCGAGAAGATCGGCGGCGATATCATTCTCGTTCGCTGCGATCACATCGGAAGACGGCGCAGAAAGGGCTTTTTCAGCGAATTTTTTGCAAATCCTTGAGAAAAAAAGATTGCAAAACGCAGGAAGATGTGATAATATATATAGGCATTTGATGCAAAAACGCACGTTCGCGCCCGGCGGATTGGTGCTCTCCTTAAAAAGGAGAGTTTTCCGTCCCAGCGAAGAGCGCGGGCGGAGGAAAAACCACAAGGAGGAAAAAACATGGCAGTTGTATCAATGAAGCAGCTTCTGGAGGCCGGCGTTCACTTCGGTCACCAGACGAGAAGATGGAACCCGAAAATGGCGGAATACATCTTCACCGAGCGCAACGGGATCTACATTATCGACCTGCAGAAGACCGTTCGCAAACTGGAAGAGGCGTATAATTTCGTTCGCGATCTTTCCGTGGAAGGAAAATCGGTTCTCTTCGTAGGAACGAAGAAACAGGCGCAGTCTTCCGTGAAAGAAGAAGCAGAACGTTCGGGCGCGTATTACGTCAACGCAAGATGGCTCGGCGGTATGCTCACAAACTTCCGCACCATCCGCGGCAGAGTGGACCGTCTGCGTCAGCTCAAGAGAATGGAAGAGGACGGAACGTTTGATCTTCTCCCGAAGAAAGAAGTTACCAAATTAAAGCTCGAGATCGAAAAGCTCGAAAAGTACCTCGGCGGCGTTGCCGAAATGAAGCAGCTCCCCGGCGCGCTCTTCATCGTTGACCCGAGAAAAGAGAGAATCGCCGTTGCCGAAGCGAAGAAGCTCGGGATCCCGATCGTTGCGATCGTCGACACGAACTGCGATCCGGACGAAGTCGATTACGTCATCCCCGGAAACGACGACGCGATCCGTGCCGTAAAGCTGATTGCCGGCGCGATGGCGGACGCGATCGTGGAAGGCAGAGAGGGCCAGATGGGCGCCGCTGCCCGCGATGCGGAAGACGAAGCGATCGAAGAAGCGAAAGCGCAGGAAGACGCGGAAGAAGAATAATCGGAACAAGGAATTTGAGATCCCGCCGGATCAGCCAAAAGCCGGCTGTCGGCGGGTTCTTTCTGAAGAGAAAATAACAGGAGGAAGATAGAAATGGCATCATTTACTGCGAAAGACGTTGCTGCGCTTCGCGAAAAAACGAGCTGCGGCATGATGGATTGCAAAAAAGCGCTTACCCAGGCGGAAGGCGATATGGACAAGGCGATCGAGATCCTTCGTGAACAGGGTCTTGCGAAAGCCGTTAAGAAAGCGGACAGAATCGCTGCGGACGGAATCGTCTGCGCGAAGGTCTGCGAAAAGTGCGGCGTAGGCGTGGTGGTCGAAGTAAACTCCGAAACCGACTTCGTTGCGAAGAACGCGGATTTCAGAGCGTTCGTAGAGGGCGTTGCCAACGTTATCATCGCGGAAAATCCCGCCGACGTCGAAGCGCTCAAGGCCTGCAAAATGGGCGACCTTACGGTTGCGGAAAATCTCCAGGAAAAAGTCCTCTCCATCGGCGAGAACATCCAGATCCGCCGCTTCGTCCGCTACGATGCGGATACCGTCAACGTCTGCTACACCCACATGGGCGGCAACATCGGCGTTATGGTAGCCCTTGAGGTTTCCGACAACCTCAAAGACAACGAGACCGTTCGCGTTCTCGGCAAAGACATCGGCATGCAGGTCGCGGCGATGAGCCCGCTGTTCCTCGATAAAGCAGACGTCGACGAAGCGACGCTCGCCAACGAGAGAAGAATCCTGCTCACCCAGGCGATCGAAGAAAACAACGCCTCTGCAAAACCGAAGCCCCAGGCGATCCTCGAAAAGATGGTCGACGGCCGCGTCGGAAAATATTACGAAGAAAACTGCCTGCTGCAGCAGACCTACGTCAAGGACAACAAGTTCTCCGTAGAGAAGCACGTTGCAGAGGTTGCGAAAGAGCTCGGCGGCTCGATCAAGGTTGTCAAATACGTTCGCTTTGAAAAGGGCGAAGGCATTGAGAAGAGACAGGACGACCTTGCCGCAGAAGTTGCGAAGCTCGTAAAATAACCGGCAAATCACAGAGAGAAATGGCAGTATGGGCAATCTGTACTGCCATTTTTTATGGAAAGGAAGGGACGCAGATGAAGATCGCAGTCGTTACCGGAGCTTCCTCCGGGCTCGGCAGGGAGTACGTCCGGCAGATCGCGCAGGGGTACCCCGAGATCGAAGAAATCTGGGTGATCGCCCGGCGGCTCGAGCGGCTCGAGGCGCTTTGCGCGCAGTTCCCGCAGAAAAGGATTCGGCCGATCTCGCTCGATCTTACGGCGCCGGAGAGCTTCGAGGTCTACCGCGGTCTTCTGGCTGAGGAAAAACCGGAAGTGCGCATCCTGGTGAACAATTCCGGCTGCGGAACGTTCGGCGATTTTAAAAAGGCGCAGACCGCCTCGCAGGTCGCGATGACGCAGCTCAACGTCACCGCGCTGACCGCGATGGCTTCGCTGACGCTGCCCTATATGCCCCGCGGCGCGTTCCTCGTGAACGTCAGCTCGATCGCTTCCTTCGTCCCGACGCCGGGCATGACGGTTTACTGCTCGACCAAGGCGTATGTCCAGAGCTTTTCGCGCTCGCTCGCCTTCGAGCTCAAAAAAGAGGGGATCCGCGCGCTGGCGGTCTGCCCCGGGCCGATGGATACCGAGTTTCTCGACGTTGCCGGAATCACCGGCCGCTCGAAAACCTTCGCAAAGCTGCCGCGCGTTGACGCCGCGAAAATTGCCGGAGCGTCGCTTCGTGCCGCGGCAAAGGGAAAAACCGTCTATACCGCGCGCTTCGTCTACAAATTCTACCGTGTTCTGGCAAAAATTCTGCCGCACCGGCTGCTGATGCATCTCTCAAAAATATCGTGAGGATTTATGAGAAAATATATCGGAGACAAAAAATTCTATAAAATGCTATTCGCGGTTGCGGTCCCGATCATGATTCAGAACGGGATCACGACCTTTGTCGGGCTGCTCGACAATATCATGGTCGGCGGGATCGGAACGGTTCAGATGTCCGGCGTCGCGATCTCGAATCAGCTTCTGTTCGTGTTCAATCTCTGCGTGTTCGGCGGACTTTCCGGCGCCGGGATCTTTACGGCGCAGTACTTCGGAAAAGGGGATATGGAGGGCGTACGCCATACCTTCCGCTTCAAGCTGTACGTCTGCCTGCTGCTTTCCGCCGCGGCGATCCTGATCCTGCTTCTGAACAGCCGCGCGCTGATCGGCCTGTTCCTGACCGGCGAGGCCGCGCAGGGCGATATCGAAGCGACGCTCGGCTACGCGCAGCAGTATCTCTATCTGATGCTCCTGCAGATCGTTCCCTTCGCGGCGGCGCAGCTTTATTCGAGCACGCTGCGCGAATGCGGCAATACGAAGATCCCGATGGCGGCGTCGCTCTCGGCGGTCTTTACCAATCTCGTTTTCAACTGGATCCTGATCTACGGAAAGCTCGGATTCCCGAAGTTGGGTGTTGTCGGCGCGGCGATCGCTACGATCATTTCGCGCTTTGTCGAGCTTTCGATCATTCTTTTCGCGGTCTACCGCCATCTCGACCGGTTCCCGTATTTCCGGAAGATGTACCGCTCGCTGCGGATCCCCGGCAGACTCGTCAAGCTGATCGCGATCAAGGGGATGCCGCTGCTTGCCAACGAATTCCTCTGGTCCTTCGGCGTCTCGCTGCTTTCGCAGTGCTATTCCACGCGCGGGCTCGCCGTTGTTGCGGCAACGAATATTTCCCAGACCGTCTCCCGGCTTTCCGACGTCGTCTTCTTCTCGATGGGCAGCGCGGTTGCGATCATCGTGGGCCAGCTGCTCGGCGCGAACAAAATCGAAGAGGCGAAGGATACCGACCGCAAGATCATCTTCTTTGCTACGGCGGGCTGCGTCGTTTCCGGCGCGCTCACGGCGGTCTGCGCGCCGTTCTTCCCGCTGCTCTACAACGTAACGGACGAGGTGCGCGCGCTGGCGACGCAGCTGATTCTGATCACGGCGGCGATTTCACCGCTGCATTCTTTCAACAACTGCGCCTATTTTACGCTGCGTTCCGGCGGAAAGACGCTGATCACCGTTCTGCTCGACTGCGGATTTATGTGGGCGGTGAGCATTCCGGTAGCCTATTGCCTTTCGCGCTTTACCTCGCTGCCGATCTTCCCGCTCTATCTGATCTGCCAAGCGCTGGAGGTCCTCAAGTGTTTTCTCGCGTTCTTCCTGCTGCGGCACGGAAACTGGGCGGTCAATATGGTTAAAGAAGAATAAAAAAAGAAGCACTTTCGGGAAAAACGAAAGTGCTTTTTTATCGGGAACCGGATTTATTTGTTGTGGATCATCTTGTTGAGCTCGTCCATAAAGGTGTTGATATCCGTAAACTGGCGGTAGACGGAGGCGAAGCGGACGTAGGCGATCTCGTCGAGATCCTTGAGCTTGTCCATCACGTAGGAACCGATCAGCGAAGAGGGAACCTCGCGGTCGAGCGAATTCTGGAGCGAGAGCTCGATATCGTCGACGATCTTCTCGATTTCGTTGAGGGAAACGGGGCGCTTTTCGCAGGCGCGCAGAATTCCGCGCGTGAGCTTTGCGCGGTCGAATTCCTCGCGGGATTTATCCTTTTTGATGACGACCAGCGGGAGCGTTTCGATGACCTCGTAGGTCGTAAAGCGTTTCCCGCAGCTGAGACATTCTCTGCGGCGGCGGATCCGCGCGCCTTCGTCGGTCGGGCGCGAATCAACGACTTTGCTTTCGGTATATCCGCAATACGGGCATTTCACGGGCGATCCCTCATTTCCTTGTTCAGAAATCTTTGTTCCGTCTGAAAGATATTATAGCATATCAAAAATCGCAATACAAGAAGATTTTATCGAAAGATCGGCGCAAGGAAGTCTTTTGCGGCGGTCAGTTCGCGGATTCTTCCGAAATTTCGCCGGTAGAGCTCGATCACCGGCGTTCCGGAAAAGCCGATTTTTTCCAGTGCGCGGAAAAAGCGCGGAAAATCGAAACTGCCTTTTCCCGGCGGAAGGCAGTTTTCCTTCCGATCGTGGTCGCTTAAATGGACGTGAACGATTTTTTCGCCCATCGCCTCGAGCATCGCAAAGGGCGAGAAGCCCGCCCGAACCGCCTGCTTGATATCGAGGACGAAGGCGCACTCGTCGCGAAGATAGCGGCGCATCCGCGCAATAAACGCCGGATCCTCGCTGCGGAAGCGGTTGACGTTCTCCTGGGCGAGGGTAACGCCGAACGGACGCGCGGTTCTTGAGAGATACGCGAAGCGTTCGAAGTATTCCTCTTCGCTGATGTTCGAGCGGTCGTAATCGCGCTGGCCG
>JAEEGL010138984.1_pt1 | contig 12693 bp, 9 predicted proteins | sample 9134231 | NCBI WGS metagenome assembly JAEEGL01 (sample SAMN16246548, study PRJNA631951) | gut metagenome | biome: gut microbiome; feature: rumen; material: fiber-attached | host: Bos | place: Iran: Karaj | collected 2018-10 | reverse complement strand
GGTGATCGGCATCACCTCCGCGGGCAGCGACGAGGGGCAGAATATCGGGCTTGCCGTGCCGGCCACCTGCCTGCAGGCGTTGTATGAATCCTGGAAGAACCAGCCGGAAGCCACGGAACCGCCGGAAAACAGCGGAACGGGCAGTTCCGGCGCCATCGCGGCCCGGACCACCGCCGTCCCGGCGGTCAGGGGGCTGGCGGGCCTGACCAAAGACAGTTTCCGGGATTACTTCGACCTGGACTGCAAGGTGGATTATAAGGAAGGGAAAGTCACCTTCAGCTATTCGGTGAAGCCCTCGGAGGGGACGGACGTTTCCGCGGCGGACGCGCCGGAAAGCATCTCCCTGGGAATCCGGCTCCACCTGTACAGCACCCTGAAGTATTCCGAGTCGGAGATCGACAGCTTTGTGATCGCCGCGGAGCTGGCGAAGGAACAGGGTTACTGCGCGGAGGGCGTGGAGGAGATCGAGCTGGCGGAGGAATACAAATCCATCTTCTGGGACAAGGAGATTGAAAGCGTTGAAATCACCGGCGCCGCCCCGGGATCGGCCCAGGCCGCCCTCCGGGAGGAACCGCCGGCTGAAGGCGGCGAAACCGGACTGCCGGAGGAAACCCCTGTGCCGGAACAGCCGGCGGCCCGGAACCGGACGGACCTGACCGCGGAGAACTTCCGGGATTATTTCGACCTGGACTGCAAGGTGGACTGCAAGGAAGGGAAGGTCACTTTCACTTACAAGGTTGCCCCTTCGGACGGGGCGTATGCCCTGGCGGAAGGCGCCGCGGATGCCATTACCCTGGAGATCCGGCTGTACCTGTACAGTTCCCTGAAGTATTCCGAGTCGGAAATTGACAACCGGCTCATCACCGTCACGCTGGAAAAGGATCAGCAGTACTGCTGTGAAGGCACCGAGGAATTCACGCTTACGGAGGAGTACAAGTCCATCTTCTGGGATAAAAAGATTGAGAACGCATCCGGCTGGCTGATGGTCTGACCGGAAGAATCAATAAAGAGGAGAATAAAGGATATGTTTGACGAAATGTTCAGCAAAATGTTCAGCAACATCGGCGGAAAGATCAAAACGCTGGCGAAGGTGGTTTTTATCGCGGGGGTTGCCGTTTCCCTTATCCAGGCAGTCACGCTCTGGGCAGCCGGATACGGCGGGGCATACATGGCAGGCCTGCTCACGCTGGCTGCCGGCTGCCTCTGCTCCTGGGCCGCCAGCCTGCTGGTCTACGGGTTCGGTGAACTGATCAGCCGGGCCGCCGGCATTGATGAAAAAGTGGAGGAAATCGACGTGAACCTCGCCGTGGCTGCGGAGAAGGACAGCGCCGGCAGGGAAGAGTGACTTTCCCTTATCCGGCAAAGCCCGGGCGGTCTGCCGGAAGGGCAAACCTGAAAACCGGATCGGTAAGCTTTCATTATTCAAAGGAGTATTGTACAGGATGCGAATTCGGTCCTTTATCTGCCTGTTTGCCGTACTGGCGCTGCTGTGCGCCTGTGTCCCCGCCCTTGGGGAAGGGGAAATTGCGGAGGATCCCGTTGAGAACTGTACAAAAGCGTTCTTTGACGCCTGGAAGCGTATGGATATCGATACAATGCTGGAAGTGTGCTCCCCTGCCTGGAAGGAAGAGCAGTATAATCCGCGGGTTTCCCTGCTGATGCTGATGGGATGCGGGACCTTACAGCAATATGAGATTAATGAAATCCAGGGTACCGGGGACTATCCGGACGATGTGGCCTGGCCGATGCTCACGGTGCTGATGGATTTCGGCGACGCCGGGGGGCAGGAAGAACTGCCTGCTTCAGTGACCGTGAACAGGGAAGCGGACGGCAGATGGTACCTGGATCCGGGGGCCCTGAGATGGCAGTAACTTGAAAAACCGGATATACAAGGGTACAATAAGCTTACCGGATTTTCCGGTAAGCTTTTATCATTCAAAGGAGTATTGTACAGGATGCGAATTCGGTCCCTGATCTGCCTGTTTACCGCGCTGGCGCTGCTTTGCGCCGCCGTCCCCGCCGGGAGCGAGGAAAACGACTTCATCGAGGAGGAAGAACTCTACCTGGATGAGGACATGGAAACGGAAGCGGAGGATGCCGCTGCCGACGAGCCGGCGGAGCCGGAGGAAGATAACGGGGATGTTTTCACCCCCTCCCACGGGAGCCCCTATACCAAAGACATCGGTTCCCCCTTCTGGACCACCCCCATGGACATTACGGATGAACAGCGGGTCTGGGACATGCTCATGCAGCCCATCACCGTGGTGGACCTGGGAAAGATCAAGGGAAAGAACCATTCCCAGCTGACCAAGACCCAGACCTACCTGTACCGGGAACCGGACACGGATTCCAAGATTGTGGGCGAGGTGTCCAACCTGTCCCAGGGCGTCCGGGTCATTGAGAACCTGGACAACGGCTGGTCCCTGGTGGAATGCTACTCCAGTTCCTTCTTCTCCAAGCCCGCCACGAAAACCAAGGCCTGGAACCTGCTGGTCAGCGGCTATATTCCCACCAAGTACCTGAAGCAGGTGCAGCCCACGACCCGCCTGGCCCTGGTGGTGGACAAGCTGGCCCAGCGGCTGTATGTGTTCCAGGAAGGGAAGATGATCGCGACCCTCCTGTGCTCCACGGGCCTGGTCCAGTGGAACGGCTCCAAGTACCAGCCCTATAACGAGACCCGCTCCGGCGAGTTCCTGCTGATCAACATGACCGGCCAGCTCACCAGCGACCGGCTGATCTGCTCCTATGCCATCCGCTTCAACGGCGGGGACGAGGTCCATGAGGTGCCTCACCAGGAGAACCGGGACGGCACCAACAACTACAAGACCACGGAGCCCAAGCTGGGCACCAAGTGCAGCCACGGCTGCATCCGGGTCCAGCGGCTGAAGACCCCGGAAGGCATCAACATGGGCTGGATCTATAACCTGGTGAACTCCGAGAAACTGATCGGCAAGGTGAAGGTTGTGGTCTGGGAGGACTGGCAGGGCCGGCAGCTTCCGATCCCGTCCCCGGAAACCCAGCTGTACTACAACCCCAACGGCGGGTCCTACTACCACAGCGAGGACCACTGCAATAACGGCAAGGGCATCACCTTCACGCCCTTCTCCTATTCCCAGCTGGATGAGTCTCCCTACAGCGGCTTGGAGCCCTGCCCCAACTGCTCCCCGGTCCGCCGGATCGCGGAGATCCAGGCGGTGAACGACGTGTACGCCCCCGGCGGGGACCATGAGGAACTGCTGAACGAGCTGCGGCAGGATTACTGGGATTACCTGAACAAATAAACGGAAAGGAAAAAGGAAACAGAGGGACGGTTCTTTTTGTTTCCTTTTTTGCTTCAGCTTATGCCGGAAAAACTGTTTCTTCGGCAGCCATCCGCAAATAATAGAATGAGGACGCACATGAAAAAGATCGGACTGGTGGGCGGTACGGGTCCTGAATCCACGCTCATGTACTATAAGGAACTGAATACAAGGATTGACCGGATGACAGGCGGCGCGGAAATGCCGGACGTGGCAATCGAGAGCGTCAATTTCCACCGGGCCTGGGGCTATGTGGAGGCCGGGCAGTACGGCCTGCTGGCGGACTACCTGGCGGAGAAGGTGGACAGCCTGCGGCAGGGCGGCGCGGAAGTGATTTCCCTGACGGCGGGCACCATGCACATCGTGCTGGGGGACCTGCTCCGGAAAACCGGGGTGCCGCTGGTCAGCATTCCCAAAGCGGTCTGCCGGGAAGCCCTGGAGAAGGGATACCGGAAGATCGGCCTGCTGGGGACCCTCTTTACCATGGAACAGGACTACATGAAAACCGATTTCCGGGAGGCCGGGATCGAGGTGGCGGTTCCGGAAAAGGCGGACCGGGAGCTGGTGGCGAAACGGATCCTGGAGGAGCTGGAAAACGGCATCGTGAAGGAATCCACCCTGGAGGAGTTCCAGGAGATTATCCACGGCATGCGGAAGAAGGACGGCATTGAGGCGGTGGTGCTGGGCTGCACGGAGCTGCCGCTGATCCTGAACCCGGGCAACTGCCCGGTGCCCTGCCTGGACAGCGTGGAGATCCACATCAATGAGCTGATCCGCCTGGCGATGGCATGAGCCCTGCGCAAGCAGGGCTTTTTTTCGTTCCCGGCGAATATACAGGCAGGGGACTGGAAAAGGGAGTGAACGGTATGACAGATTACAAAACGCTGGCCGGGCAGGCGGAGGGCATGCTGGAAGCGGAGCCCTGGTACGCGGCGGCTTTCAGCAATATTTCCGCCCTGGTGATGACCATGGTGCCCGACCTGAACTGGGCGGGCTTTTACCTGATGAGGAACGGGAAGCTGACGGTGGGCCCCTTCCAGGGAAAGCCGGCCTGTATCCATATCGCGCCGGGGAAGGGCGTCTGCGGCACGGCGGTTGTCCGGGACGAGACCCTGCTGGTGCCGGACGTGCATGAGTTCCCGGGACACATCGCCTGCGACGGGGCCTCCGAGTCGGAGATCGTGATCCCGATCCACGAAGGCGGACAGGTCCGGGCGGTGCTGGACATCGACAGCCCGGTGAAAAACCGGTTTACGCCGGAGGACAGGGACGGCCTGGAAAGGCTGGTCCGGATGATTGAGGAAAAGGTGAGCTGGATATGATACAGGATATTATCCTGAACCTGGCGGTTTTCCTGGTGACCCTGGTGCTGGTGGCCGGCTTTTTCCGGAAGGACGGGCAGTGGGCGCCGGAGCAGGCCCGGTTCGCGTTCCGGTTCTATACCTGCCAGAGCAATGTGCTCTGCGCGGTTTCCGCGCTGCTTGTGGCGGTCTTCCGCCTGGCGGGGAGCCTGCCCGGGTGGGTATGGATGCTGAAGTATACCGGCACGGCGGCGGTGACGGTGACCATGCTGACGGTGTTCCTTTTCCTGGCGCCCAGCGTGGGAAAGGACTGGGTGAAGGTCCTGCTGAAGGGCGGGAACAACACGTTCATGCACCTGCTGACACCCCTGATGGCCCTGTATTCCTTCTGCGTGCTGGAAAAGCAGGGAATGAGTTTCCTCCAGTGCCTGGCGGGCATGCTGCCGGTGCTGCTGTACGGGCCCCTGTACCTGTATAAGATCCTCTTCGCGCTGCCGGAAAAACGCTGGGACGATTTCTACGGCTTCAACAGGGGCGGGAAATGGCCCCTGGCCTTTGCCGCCATGCTGGCCGGGACCTTCCTCATCTGCCTGGGCATCATGGCGCTGCAGAACCTGTGACAGCCTTTGCGCCTCCTTTCAGCACGGCTGAAATACAAAGCCGGGGAACGAGATGTTCCCCGGCTTCGTTGTTATAACCGGAAACTGAACCGGACAGGTTTGCGCTTTTTCCGCTCCCAAAACAATTGTATCCTTCAGCCGCGTCTGTATAAACGGAGCATTTATTCCCTGAAACGGGCAAAAAATGTTCTGAACCTGAAAGGAGAACAAGACGATGAAGAAACTGCTGATCCTGGCCCTGGCCGCGATGCTGGCCTGCGGGGCGCTTTTTGCTGGCGCCTCCGCGGAAGAAAAGGGACTGTACCGGTATAAGGTAAAGGAAGACGGTACCGCGGAAATTACCGGCATTAACGATGAATCCCTCGAAACCATGGAGATCCCGGCGGAAGTGGACGGATACAAGGTGACCTCCATCGGGATATTTGCCTTCGGCGAATGTTTCAGTGTTATGACCGCTGTCATACCGGAAGGGGTAACAGAGGTGGGCGGTCATGCGTTTGCCAACAGTTATATGCTGGAAACGGTCACTATTCCGGACAGCCTGGTATCCATTGGCGGCGGGGCGTTCCGCAGCGAAAGGCTGTCGGAGATTATCCTTTCCCCGGATCATCCTGTGTTTGCGGTGGAAAACAAAGCGCTGATCAACAAGCAGGATATGACGCTGGTCCGTTTCCTGGGGCCTGAGATTACCGGCACCTATGAGATCGCGGAGGGGATCAGGGCGATCGGGCCGGAAGCGTTTGAATTTGCCCGCTTTTCATCCGTTGTTATTCCCGGCAGCGTGACAAGCATCGGGGAAGAAGCGATGGAGTTCTGTGAGAACCTCAAAGAAATTGTGATTCCGGAAGGCGTGGTTTCCATCGGGTACGGGGCGTTCGACCGCTGTGACCGGCTGGAATCCGTTACCATTCCGGACAGTGTGACCGAAATTGAAGGACGGATTTTCTGGATCTGCACGAACCTGACGTCCATTCAGGTTTCCCCGGATCATCCGGTGTATGAGGCCGTGGACCTGACCCTTGTGGATAAAAAGAAAAAGGAAATTATTTCCGCTTCCGGCGCGATCCGGGGAAAGTACGCGATTCCGGACGGAATCCTGGCAATCGGGGACAGCGCGTTCCGGGGATGCCGGGACCTGGAAGAACTGCTTATCCCGGACAGCGTGGAAGAGATCGGGAAATATGCCTTTGACGATGGTACGGTTGTGAGGGCATGTCCCGGCTCCGCCGCCTGGCAGCATTGCAGGGCGGACAACAGCATCCGGTTTACGGAAATCAGCCCGGAGGACTACGCGGAAACGGTCCGGAAACTGGAACAGGAAAAAGCCGACGGGACGCAGCCGGCGGCCGGCCGGTACTTCCGGGATGACGAAGACGTCACCCTGGTGTCCGGCCTGTACCAATATACGGTGAAGGAGGACGGTACCGCGGAAATCACCAAAGCGGATGAATTCCTCACGGACGGTAATATTCCGGCGGAACTGGACGGACACAGGGTCACCTCGATCGGGTCGTTCTCGTTCCATGACTGCGCGAAACTGGAGAAGGTGGTCATTCCGGAAGGTGTGACATCTGTCGGATATGGCGCGTTCTGGAACTGCGGCAGGCTGGAATCGGTCAGCATCCCGGACAGCCTTGTTTCCATGGACAGGGAGCCTTTCTCCGCCTGCCGGAAACTGAAAACCATGGAGGTTTCCCCGGACCATCCCGCATTCGCGGTTGAAAACGGGACGCTGGTCAATAAACGGAATATGACGCTGATCTATATCATGGACCGGGAAGATACCGGGACCTACACGGTTGCGCAGGGAATCCGGACTATCGATGACAGTGTGTTCGCGAACAGCGCGTTTTCCGCCATCATCCTTCCTGACAGCCTGACATCTATTGGGAATCTTGCGTTCAGGAGCTGTAAAAACCTGACGGAAATTGTGATTCCGGAAGGCGTAACGATGATCGGAAGCCAGGTGTTCATCAGCTGCGAAAAGCTGGAATCCATTACGCTGCCGGACAGCCTGATCAACATTGGCGGGGGAATTTTCGGAAACAACCCGGCCCTGTCCGCTGTCCGTATTTCCCCGGACCACCCGGCTTACGAAATGATTGACCACCTGCTGGTTGATAAGCGGGACAGGCGGATTGTCAGCGCGCTGAACTGCACGCCCGAAAAATATGAAATACCGGCAGGCATCCGGGAAATCGGGTATCTGGCGTTCCAGGGAAGCAATGACCTGACGGAACTCACCGTACCGGAGGGCGCGACAAAGATCTGGTACAGCGCCTTCAGCGGCTGTGAAAAGCTGCGGGAGATCACCCTTCCGGCCAGCATGGAAGAAATCGGGAACTATGCGTTTGAGTATTCCCGCGAACTGCTTATCAAGGCGCCCGCCGGATCCTGGGCGCAGAAGTACAGCGAGGAAAACGGATACAGGTTCGAGGCGGTAGGATCCGTCGCCGAAGCTGTGGAGGCTGAACCCGCGGAACCTGTGTTGGATCCGAGAAGCGCGCATGCGGTGAATGAAAAAGAATGCGGCCTGTACCGGTATAAGGAAAAGGCAGACGGTACTGCGGAAATCACCGGCGTCAACGATGAATCTGTTGAGATCCTGGAGATCCCGGCTGAACTGGACGGACACAAGGTGACTGCCCTCGGCTGGTCAGCGTTCGATTTATGTTCCGGCCTGAAGGAAGTTACAATTCCGGACAGCGTGGAATCGATAGGCAATTATGCTTTCTGCTATTGCAAGAAACTGGAATCAATCAATATCCCGGACAGTGTCTCCTTTATTGAAGATGCTGCCTTTGCCGGCTGTTTCAACCTTTCTTCCATCCGGATCAACCCGGATCATCCTTTTTTCTCCTGTGAAAATGATCTGCTGATCAGCAGGAGTGATATGACCCTGCTGAAATATACCGGCCATGATACCGGTACGCTTGTGCTGCCGGAAAATATCAAATACATTGGGACAGGCGTCTTTGAAGACAGCAAACTGACTTCTGTTGTTATCCCCGACGGTGTAATCGCCCTGGGTGATTATGCTTTCCGCGGGATGGATAACCTGGAGGAAATCAATCTTCCGGACAGCGTGAAACGGATCGGGATACAGGAGTTTTGCAGCTGCGATAAGCTGACTTCCTTCCACATCCCGGCCGGTTTGACTGAAATGGAATTCGGTGCCTTTGATTATTCCAGGAACCTGGATACCATTACGGTAGACCCCGCGAATCGTGTCTATGAGATGCGGGGCAACATGCTGGTGAATAAAGCGAAGAGCATGCTGTATTATCATCTGGATAAGGATGAGGGTACATTTACGGTGCCTGAAGGGATTAAGATAATCGGAGAAAGCGCGTTCAACAGTAATAACAGACTGACGGAGATCATCATTCCGGACAGCGTGGATGAAATTAAAGCAGATGCGTTCTACTGTTGTGACAACCTGGTGTCCGTCCGCCTTCCCAATGGACTGAAGAGTATTGCAGCCTTTCTGTTCGGCGGCTGTACAAGCCTGAAGTCTGTTACGGTTCCGGACGGGGTGGAAACCATTCAGCCCTATGCGTTTGAAAACTGTGACAGCCTGGAGGAAGTGATTATTCCGGCCAGTGTGGAAAGTATCATGGACGAGGCGTTTAAGGGCTGTATCAAGGTGGTTGTCAGGGCGCCCGCCGGTTCCTGTGCCCGGCAGTACTGCGAGGAGAACGGAATCAGGTTTGAGGAACTGAAATAAAACACAGACCGGTATCAGGACCGGCCGGGGAAATATATCCCCGGCCGGTTTTTTGTACAAAATTGCCATTCCCAAAACATTTTTCCTGTCCGGCCGCGTCTGTATAAACGGATGGAGCAATTGAAAAGAAAGAGATTGCCCGGAAATGACCTGAAACAGGAAGGGAGAACGCCATGAAGAAGAAACTGTTTATCGTGATTGTCCAGGCTGCGCTGCTGGTATGCGCGGTGGCCGCGTCGGGAGTTTTCACGGAGAAAGAAATACCGGACGCGGATCCGGAAACAGCCAAACTGTATACAATTATGGTACCTGAAGAAGGTGCCGCGGTCATTTACGATGTGGATGACAGTATTGAAGTTGCAAATATCCCGGCGAAGATCGACGGGAAAAAGGTGACCGCGATCAGGGAAAGGGCGTTTTATTATACCGGTTCGCTGAAAGAAGTCACCATTCCTGATACGGTAACTTCCATCGGTTCATTTGCGTTCTGTTCCTGCAACAGCCTGGAATCGGTCAGTATTCCGGAAAGTGTGACATTTATCGGGGAAGGCGCGTTTTCCGATTGCCCGAGTCTTTCATCCATCCAGGTTTCCCCGCGCAACCGGGTTTTCACGGTGGAAAACGGGATGCTGATTAACAGGAAGGATAAGACCGTGCTGCAGTATTTCGGCCGGGATACAGATACCTGTGAGATTCCCAAGGGAATCAGGAGAATCGGCACGGGAGCGTTTCGGGGCAGCAGCCTGACGGCGGTGAAGATCCCGGACAGCGTAACATCCTTTGGCCATTTGGCGTTTTATTCAATGAGAAACCTGGAAGAGCTCACGATTCCGGAAGGCGTGGCATCCATCGGGGATTCGCTGCTCTGGGGCTGCAGCAGCCTGAAGACCCTGAGTCTCCCGGCCAGCCTGACGGATATTGGATACGGTATTTTCAGTGAATGCAGAAGCCTGGACACAGTAACGATAGCTCCCGGAAATCCTGTCTATGAGATGCGGGAAAACATGCTGGTCAATAAAAAGAACAATATGCTGGCCTGCCATCTGGACAGGGACAGCGGCGCATTTACGATTCCTGAAGGAATTGAGATCATTGAGAAATGCGCGTTTGCGTATAGTTCGGGCCTGACGGAAATCTTTATTCCGGACAGTGTGAAAGTCATTAAGGAAGACGCGTTTCTCAACAGCCTGATCCTGAAAATCCGCCTGCCCGAGGGACTGAAAAAGATTGAACGCGACACGTTCTGGGGCTGCCGGAGCCTGAGGTCTGTTACAATTCCGGACAGTGTGGTATATATTGATTACGGTGCTTTCTGTGACTGCACAATGCTGGAGGAAGCGGTGATTCCCGCGGGTGTGTCCGTGATCAAAGGCAGCGCGTTCAGGGATTGTAAGGTTCTTGCTGTCAGGGCTCCGGCGGGCTCCCGTGCGCAGGAATACTGCGAAAAGAACGGAATCGGGTTCGAGGCATCGGACGCGGATCCGGCTGAGACAGCGCGGAAGCCGGAACAGGAACCCGCGCGGGAAGAAACCGCGGCGGCGGAGGTTTCCGGACGGGAAGAAAGCAGTTCAGTTTCCGAAGAAATAACCGGGGAACTGTACCGGTACACGGTCAAGGAAGACGGAACCGCGGAAATTACCGACGCGAACGACAAATACATGGAAACGCTGGATATCCCGGCGGAACTGGACGGATACAGGGTGACGTCAATTGGGCCTTCCGCGTTCCATTCAATGAGGAACCTGGAAACAGTCATTATCCCGGAGGGCGTGACAACCCTTAAGGACATAGCGTTCTGGGGCTGCAACAACCTGAAGTCCGTCAGTATTCCGAACAGCCTGGTTTCTGTCGAAGACATGGATCTGTTCACAAGCGGAGATTATCTGGAAAAAGTTGAGGTTTCCCCGGACCATCCCCTGTTTGCGGTGGAAAACAGAGCGCTGATCAATAAACAGGACAGGATGCTCATCCGTTTCCTGGATCATGAGCAAACCGGCGTCTATGAGATCTCCCGGGGAATCAGGGAACTCGGATCGCACGCGTTTGCCTACAGCCGGCTGTCTTCCGTGATTATTCCGGACACTGTAACCACGCTCGGTTCAAGCGCTTTTCTCAATTGTGAAAACCTGGCTGAAATTTTCATCCCGAACAGCGTGGTGGAACTGCATAACGAGGTTTTCTTCGGCTGCAGCAGCCTTCAGTCTGTGAACATCCCGGATCATGTGGTGGACATGGGGATCGCGCAGTTTTACGGGTGCGAGAACCTGAAAACTGTGACGATTTCTCCTGACCATCTGTATTATGAAATGGTTGACGGATTCCTGGTTGAAAAGAATAACCGGGAGATTATGGGCGTATGCTGGAACGACACCGGGAAATATGTGATTCCCGAGGGAATCCGGAGTATTTACATGAACTCGTTCTGGGGAATAGAGAATTTGACGGAGCTGGTCATCCCGGACAGTGTGGTGGAAATCGGCGATGATTTATTCTCGCATAATTTGAATGGCAAACTGGTGGTCAAAGCCCGCGCCGGCAGCGCGGCCCAGCGGTACTGCGAGGAAAACGGCATTAAATTTGAGATCCTGAAATAAGCGTAAAGGAAGGAAATGAACATGAAAAAACTGCTGGCCCTGGTCCTGGCGGTCCTGCTGGCGTGCGGGGCGCTGGTGTCCGGTTCCCTGGCGGAAACACAGGGATTGTATGAGTATAAGGTAAAGGAAGACGGCACCGCGGAGATCACGGGGGCCGACAAGAACATCAAAGACGGCAATATCCCGGCGGAACTGGACGGGCATAAAGTGACTTCCATCGGTGAAGATGCCTTTTACCAGTGCAGGAAGCTGCCGGAGGTTATCATTCCGGAAGGCGTGACTGAAATCGGCAGGATGGCATTCGGCGTCTGCGACCGGATGAAAACGGTCAGCCTGCCGGAAGGCCTGGTTTCCATCGGGGACTGCGCGTTTACCGGCTGCGCCGGCCTGAAGTCTGTCAGAATTCCGGACAGCGTGACCGATATCGCGGAGAACGCCTTCATGTTCTGCCGGAACCTGGCTTCTTTCCAGGTTTCTCCCACCCATCCCGTGTACGTATTCAACTGCAAGGCGCTGATCAACAAGCAGGATATGACGCTGCTCCGTTACGCGGACACCAAAGGCGGCGAATATGAAGTGATCTGGGGAATCAGGAGAATCGGATCAGGCGCGTTCAGCGACATGAAAGTGACCTCTGTTGTCCTTCCCCAGACCGTGACGGAGATCGGGAACTTTGCCTTTGGCAGCAGCAGCCTGAAGGAGATCACGCTTCCGAAGAGCGTGGAGAAGGTTGAGTCGCAGGCGTTCTTCTCCTGCAAAGGCCTGAAGTCCGTGACCATCCTGAATGACGCGGTTGAACTGGCCGGCGGCCTGGTTGACTACAGCAAAAACGCGAAGGTGAAGGGCCATGCGGGCTCCACCGCGCAGAAGTACTGCGAGAATAACAGCATTAAGTTCGAAGAACTGAAATAACAGCCTGAGAAGGAAAAAGACAGCCCGGGGGAAAATCCCCGGGCTGCTTTTCGTTCTGTGGAATCAGAAATAGAATACGTCCTCAAACTTTTTGTCCAGCGCGACGCACAGGATCAGCGCCAGCTTGGCGGTAGGGCTGAACTGGCCGGTCTCGATGGAGCTGATGGTGTTGCGGGATACGCCCACCATTTCCGCCAGCTCCGCCTGGGACAGGTCCTTTTCCGTGCGGATTTCCTTCAG
>JAEEGL016764437.1_pt1 | contig 12694 bp, 12 predicted proteins | sample 9134231 | NCBI WGS metagenome assembly JAEEGL01 (sample SAMN16246548, study PRJNA631951) | gut metagenome | biome: gut microbiome; feature: rumen; material: fiber-attached | host: Bos | place: Iran: Karaj | collected 2018-10 | reverse complement strand
GCCGCTGTCACAGCCTGGGTCAGGCGGGTCATGATCCCGGGGTTGAAGCTGCTGACCTTGTTGGAGCTGCCCCCGGGGAATCGGATCATGGTGGAGTAGGAACCCGTTTGGATGCGAATGATCTCGTTCATGGCTTGCAGGTCTGCAAAATAGGCCTCTTCGCTGGCATAGATTTTCTGATAGTCGTGGGTTAGGCTGTGAACGCCTACGGAATGGCCGGCTGCTGCCTCTCGGGCGATCATTTCCCTGTGGCCGTAGTTCACCACGAAGAAGGTTGCCTTGACATTGTATTTGTCCAGGATCCCCAGAAGCTTTTCGGTGTATTTGCTGGGTCCGTCGTCGAAGGTCAGATAAATGACCTTCCCGCCGGGCTGTACCTGATCGGGCTGGCGGACAGCATTGACGGTTACCGTTCTGGAGGCTGTAGAGACATTACCGAAGCTGTCGGTCACGGAATAGGTCAGGGTATAGGTTCCGGGGGCGTAGATATTGACGGAGCCCTTGACGACAACGCTCTGCGTGAGGTCTCCGTCGACATTATCTGTCGCGGTATAGCCGGGTTCCGAGAAGGCGTGCCCGGCGTTGATGGAGCAGGCCGTCTGACCCAACAGCGTAAGGACGGGAGGCTCATGGTCCGTCAGGATAATGTGCCGCTTGGCGACAGCCTCGTTCCCCTGCTGGTCGCGCACGGTATAGATCAGATACTCTCCGTCCTCCGTAACGACGACCTGTGCGGTCAAATCGCCGTCGGCGTTGTCACTGGCGGTGTAGCCGGGTTCAACGTAGTCCGTGCCGTAATGCAGCTCATACTCAGCGTCTCCCAGCAGATGGATCTCCGGCGGGATCGGGTCGTCGAAGTTGACAACGCGGCGGGCAACCGCTTCGTTTCCGGAGCTGTCACGGACCGAATAAACAAGAACATCCTCCTCCCAGAAGGTCTCAACAGCCCCTGTCAGATCACCGTCCACATTGTCCAGAGCCGAAAAGCCGGGATCGTCGTACGCCGTCCCAGGAAGGATGAATTCCCGGGGATCCTCCACCAGCCGGATAACGGGCCTTGTGGTATCGACCACATGGACGGTGATCGTTTTCTGATCCGTCAGCCAGAGAAAACGGGCAGAGTAGCGAATCGCATAGTCCCCCAGATGGTCTGTATCCGCAGAACCGCTTTGCAGGACGCTGAGCGCCCTGCCCTCCTCCGGCAAAAACAGCCCGGACAATACGGCCTCCGCCTTTGGTGCGGCAAAGGGCTCCTTGCACTCAGCCGTGATATCCTCCGGAACGTCCAGGCGAATCGTCACCTTCCACAGCAGGAAGCTGGACAGGAAGGCAAGAAGCAATAGCGTCAACAATACCGCTGTCAGAATCAGCGGCAGCTTTTTTCTCTCTTTCAAAATTATATCCGTCTCTCTGCAGGAATTGTTCTTCTGCAAGTATAGACGAAAAAGCTTTGGTTTTGTGTCTATTTTTTTCGACGGGAGTTGCATTTTCAGAAAAACTTAAGTATACTATACCAACAGTTCCGGCGATTGATACGTTCGGACCCGGGTGCGGCAGCGTCCCGCCCGGGAAAGGAGGCAATGATGAACCCTTCGTTTTTTCCAAGACCCCGGTATTGGGCAGAGGCGGCGGAGCAAAAGAAGCATTCGCATATGATGACGCTGGAATCGCTGATCATGCTTCTTTTGATGCTGATCGCATCCGTGATCCAGAGCATCCTACTGGGGACCGCCCTCTCCGTGTGGATGTTGACCGCACGGTCAACAGAGTTCCATGCTTTTTTGTCCAAGGGCAGCATCAGTCTGTCAGAGGCCATCGTCTGGATCGATTCGATGACGCCTTCCTGGATGTTCTACCTGACGCTGCTGTCCAACATTGCGCTGGCGATCGTGGTCCTTTTCTACTGCAAAAAGATCGAGAAGCGGAAGCTTCGTACCCTTGGCCTGACGGGAAGCGCACCGGTACCGGAGTTTTTCCTTGGACTTCTGGTGGGAGCAGCGCTGTTTTGCACCGTGTTTTTTCTGGGACGGGCTGCGGGAATCTACAGAATAGAGTCCATGCAGTTTTCCGCTGAGCTTCTGCTTCCCTTGGGGCTGTGCTTTCTGGGCTTTTTGATTCAGGGCGCCTCCGAGGAGCTGCTGATCCGCGGCTATTACGCTGTTTCTCTGAATAAGCGGTATTCCGTGGCGGCCTGTGTGATTGCCTCCTCCGTGATGTTCTCCCTGCTGAACCTGGGAGACAGCGCCTTTTCCCTGCTTCCTGCGCTTAACGGCCTGCTGTTCGGCGTTTTTCTCTGCATGTACATTCTCAAGCGCGGCAGTATCTGGGGTGCCTGTGCCATCCACAGTATTTGGAATTTTACACAGTGCTGCATCTTCGGCTTTCCAATCGGCGGTCTGGGAAAAGGAAACAGTCTTTTCTCTGTGTGGGCTTCTCCCTATAACGACCTTCTCTCCGGCGGGGTTTACGGTCCTGAGGGCGGCATTTGCACGACGATCATCCTGCTTGCCGCACTGATCGCGGTCTTTGTCCTGAGGCCGAAAGAAGACGTCTCTGCACAGCAGGCGCAGAGTTCAAAGGATACCGCGGAACCGTGATTCCGGGGAATCCATCCCGGAACGGATCTGCCGATAATAGAAATACGCTTCTGTATACAAAAGAGGCCCCCGATGTTCGGGAGCCTCTTTCCTTACGTTTTTTACTCTTCCTTGGGGGCCTCTTCGGTCTTGGGCTCGTCGTCCACGACCTCGAACACAGCCTCTTCAACGGTCTCGGCAGCTTCATCCTCGATCCCGTCGAGCTTCTTCAGCTCCTTCTGCAGGGTGTCCAGCTCGGAGCTCAGCTCATGGAGGGTCTCCTCAACGGTCTTGGCCTCTTCGCAGGGCTTCTCTTCCTCGCAGACTTCCTCCTCGCTGCACTCCTCATCCTCTTCGGTCTTGGGGCCGCGGATGTCTTCGATGTTGGTACGCATGGCCTCGATGTTCTTGGCCGCTTCGGTGATACGGTCGCAGATGGGGAGATATTCTGCGTCGTCAGGCTCCTCGCCGGTGATGAAATCACGGTAATAGAGCTTGCCGAGCTCCAGGAAGGCCTTCTTCTGCTTCTCCTGCTCGGTAAAGATGTTGATGTTGGCACGGGTGACGGAAGCGGCGTTCCTTGTTGCCTTAACAGCGGCCTGCGCTGCGTCAACAGCAATGTTCTTTAAGGTCTCTAAGCTCTCGTTCAGATTGAAATTCATGGTGATGACTCCTTTCGACGTTTGTTGTAAGCTTGCGATGATCGCTCGTTCTGTCTGCGTTATAGCAAAGAATGATCGGAATTGCAAGTGGGTCCGGCGATTGTTTACAAAAAGTTTAGTTTACGTACCGCTGGGGGTTTTGGTTTCCGCGTCGGTGATCTCCTCTTTCGCCTTTGCCGAACGGTTGACCAGCATTTTGCTGCCGTCCGGTTTCTTGACGAGGAGAATATACAGCAGCAGCCCGAGGGCAGCTGCGCAGCTCAGGCCGGCCAGAAGCTGACTGACGCGGATCCCGGTCCCGGGGATATACAGGGAGTCCGTCCGAAGGCCCTCGATCCACACGCGGCCGAGCCCGTACCAGGCAACGTACATCAGAAACACCTGTCCGTCAAACTTCCGTTTTTTCGACAGGAAATGAATCAGCAGAAAACCGATAAAATTCCACACGGATTCGTACAGGAAGGTGGGATGGACGTACCGCGTGATCCCGTTGCCGGTCAGACCCATGCGCAGGAAAAAGTCTGCGGAGGTGTCGGCGCCGTAGGCCTCGCGGTTGACGAAGTTGCCCCAGCGGCCGACGAGCTGACCGATGAGCAGGCCGAGGCCGGCAAGATCCAGATACGGAGGAAGCGGCTGCTTCTTGAATTTGGAAAACAGAAGCAGACCGATCACCGCGCCGATGACGCCGCCGTAGATGGCGATACCGCCGCTGCGGATATCAAACACGGAGACCAGGTTGTCCTTGTATTCGCTCCACTGGAAAACCACATAATAGATCCTGGCGCAAATGATCGCCAGCGGAACGGCAAACAGAATAGCGTCGATCACATGATCGAAATCATAGCCAAAATCCTTGCAGCGCAGGCGGCCGTACAGGATGGCCAGAAGAAAGCCGAAGGCGATGATAACCCCGTAGAGATAGATCTCCGCGCCGAAAAGCGTAAAGGGCAACGTCCTCGGAGGGTTCATTTCCCCGATCCCGAGACCGGGAAAAGAGATCGTTTCAAGTGAAAACATGGCTGACACTCCTCTCTTTCTTGAGAATTATATCACAAGCTTCCGGTTTTTTCTATAGTCCGAAGAAATTTTACAATTGAGAACCGGACCAATTCCCCTGTCTCGGCTTGACAGTTTTTCCATAAGATAGTATAATACCATTGTATACCCACGCGGCCCTGCGCCGCAACAGATTGGAGCCGACTTATGAAAAAAGCATTCAAGGTGATTATGCCTTTGTTTTTCATTTTGGTGCTGCTCGTGATGCTCTACTGGTTCTTCTTTTATCATCGAACCGACATCACGGCCAACGCCCTGATCAAAACCGCGGACCGGCAGCTGGAGGCGGGGCACTATTCCCTGGCCGTGCGCTGTTACTCCTGGGCGAACAAGCTTGTCCCCCAGGAGGGCGAGGCGGCGATGCATCTGGCAGAGGCCTACCGAAAAACAGGCAACTATACGAAAACCGAATACACGCTGGTCAACGCGATCCGGGCGAATCCCTCCGATTCAAGACTGTATACCCTGCTCTCAAAGGTATATGTGGAGCAGGACAAGCTCCTGGACGCACAGTCCCTGCTGGACGGGATCCAGAATGAGACCGTGCGGGCAGAGCTCGACGCGAAACGCCCCGCCGCCCCTGAGCTGAACCCTCCGGGAGGCATCTACAATGATTACATCGACGTAGAAGTGCTGCCGGTCGAGGGCGCATCTGTCTATCTCACCATCGACGGAAGCTTCCCGGGTACGGAGAAAGACTATTATCGCGGAAGCATCACGCTCCCCGGCGGCGAAACGACCGTAAAGGCCCTCGCAGTCGGAGACAACGGTTTGGTCAGCTCTGTCACCAGTATCCCCTACACCGTGACGCATGTTGTGGAGACGGTTGCATTCCATGACGATAATCTGAAGTATGCGATCGCCCAATACCTTCGGAAGAACGCGAATTCGATCCATACGGACGATCTTTGGTCTATTACACAGTTGAAGCTGGTTGTTTCAAAAACGGATATCTCCAATCCGGAAGATCCGGCAGGGATTCCGGTTTCGGAGAACGAGGCCAGGCTGCTGGGCGAGCTCACCGACGCCCAGGATCTTGCGCTGTTTACCGGCATGACAGACCTGACGCTGTGGGATATGGGCGTTTTGGATTATTCCTTCCTCTCCTCCATGCCGAACCTGCGCCGCCTGGAACTCAACGGCTGCACCCTGACGTCGGAGGCCCTCTCCTGCATCGCCCAGTGTTCGGGTCTGGAGGATCTGGTCCTGGCGGACTGCGGCTTGAGCAATATCAAGCCTTTGCAGGCCCTGACCTCCCTGCGTGTGCTGGATCTGACGGACAACAGCATCAACAATATCGACGCCATCCTCTCTGCCTCGACGCTGGAGGAGCTGTATCTCGGACATAACGCCCTCAGCACCCTCCCCTCTCTTCGGAAGCTTACCCAGCTGCGGATCCTCGATCTGTCTTACAACGCGCTGACCAACGTTACCGCCCTCTCCGGCTGTCCGACGCTGGAGCGGCTGAACCTGTCCAACAACCGGCTGACCTCCATCGGCTCTGTCGGAGCGCTGAAGGAGCTTGTCTATTTCAACGCCTCCAGCAACAAGATTTCGGACGTGACGGCTCTGGACGGCTGCAAAAAGCTGGAATCCTTCATTATGGAGAGCAACAAGCTGGAGAATATTGATTTCCTCTCCGAGATCCATACCATCAAAGAGGTGGATATCGATTACAACGACGTGCTGGCGGTACCGAACTTCCCGGAGGATTGTCCGCTTGAGACGTTCAGCGGCGCACACAACTTCCTGGAGGATCTGAGCGGCCTGGCGGGTCTGCAGAATCTGATCTATGTCAACGCGGACCACAATAATGTCCGGAACATTTCCGTTCTGGCGGGCTGCCCGCGGCTTGCCAAGGTCGACGTCTTCGGCACCTATGTGACGGACGGCGGAGAGTTGGCGAAGAAAGGCGTAGTCGTCAATTTCAAACCGAAGTTCAGTTGAGTATCATCCGGGACGGCGCCTGCCGCCCCGGATTTTTCTGCGCCGATGGATTACAGGTCGAAGGAAGGATTCATGCAGTAGACGTTTCTCTGATTCAGCCGCATGCGCAGGTTCTGAATCGCCTCGCCGAAGCGCTGGAAGTGCACGATCTCGCGCTCCCGCAGGAACTTTATCACGTCGTTCACATCGGGATCGTCAGACAGCAGCAGGATATTGTCGTAGGTGACCCGGGCCTTCTGCTCCGCCGCAAGGTCTTCGGTCAGATCCGCAATCGGATCGCCCTTCACCTGCATGGAAGCGGCCGTCCACGGGAAGCCGGATGCCGCGGTGGGATAGACGCCGGCGGTATGGTCGACGAAGTACGGCGCAAACCCCGCTGCCCTGATCTGCTCCTCGGACAGCTTGCGCGTCAACTGATGCACGATTGCGCCGATCATCTCCAGGTGCCCGAGCTCTTCCGTTCCGATGTCGGTCAAAAGGCCCTTCAGCTCGGGGAAGGGCATGGAGAAGCGTTGACTGAGATAGCGCAGGGACGCGCCGAGCTCTCCGTCCGGCCCGCCGTACTGGCTGATGATGATGGAGGCGAGTCTGGGGTTGACGTTGGCAATTTTCACGGGATACTGGAGCTTCTTTTCATACACGAACATTTCTCATTCCTCCTCGTTTGCGCTGATTTCCCAGGGCCACGGGCCCTTCGACCATAGATAGGAGCCGTTTTGGACGGCATCCTTCAGGCAGAGCGGGCCGTATTTCTCCTGGTAGGTCTCCACGCCCTGTTTATAGAGCGCGGCGTAGTCCGAGAACAGCTCCGCAGCCTCCCCATCCTCCGGATGGGTATCGAGGTAGAGGCCCAGCTCCTGCAGCGCGAAGGCCAGGGCCTGCAGCTCGTGCAGGGGCGTATTGCTTTTCTCCTGATCATTGACCATTCCCAGGAAGGGAAGATCCAGACCTGGATACAGTGTGCCGCGGATCAGACCGCGCCTGGCCTCGTATTTCTCGGCACCTTCTGCTTGAAACGGAACGTAGGGATTGGCGAGCGGCGCCATCGATGGCAGCACGCCGCAGCGATAGTTGACGATTTCGGATTCCATACAGCTACCTCCATCCGGGTTGATCATCGTCATTTTTTGACGATTTCAAACTTATTCTATGCAAATCCGCTTTTTTGTGTTAAACTGGATTCAGCATATTGCAGCCCGCAGAACGCATAGGCTTCCGAGAGGTGATTCCATGCGTTTCTATCGGAGACTAATCTGCGTCTATGGAGCCGTGCTGCTTTCGGCGGCTGTCCTGAGTCTGCTTGCCTCCAATACGGTGAAGCTCACGGCAAGGCTTGCCGACGCGGTCCGCCCCTCCCCTGCCGTTGTGATGATCGATCCCGGGCACGGCGGTGAGGACGGAGGAGCGCTTTCCTGCACCGGGCTGAAGGAGAGCGCGCTCAATCTGGAAATCAGTTTACGCCTGAACGATCTGATGCTTCTGCTGGGCCATCGGACAATTCTGACCAGAACAGAAGATGTTTCCGTTGCCGACCGCGGTCTGGAGACCCTGTCTGAGAAAAAGGTCTCCGATCTGCGGAACAGAGTTTCGATGGTGAACAACACACCCGGCGCCGTGCTGGTCAGTATTCATCAAAATACCTTTCCCCAAGCGCAATACTCCGGCGCCCAAGTTTTCTTCGCCAAAACAGAGGGAAGCGAAGCATTGGCCGAGATGGTCCAGACGAGGCTGCGGGAAGGTCTGGATCCCCGGAACCGGCGACAGTGCAGGCTGAGCCAGACCGTCTATCTTCTCAACAGGATCCGGTGTCCCGGCATCCTTCTGGAATGCGGCTTTCTGTCGAATCCGAAAGAGGAATACAAGCTGAGGCAGGCGGAGTATCAAAAAAAGCTTGTCTGCGCGGCGGCAGCCGCCATTACAGAATACCTCGCGCAAAGAGAAGCGGCCTGAGCGCAAAGGAGGATCACGAATGAAAACAAAAACCATTTACTACTGCACGAACTGCGGAAACGAAAGCGCACAGTGGCTTGGAAAATGCCCGGCCTGCGGGGCGTGGAATACGCTGGTCGAGCATACGGAAAAACCGGTCAAGCCCGGCCGAGATGCAAACCCGGCCCGGCGTGACCAGAAAGCGCCAAGGAAGCTGGCTGAGATCGTTTCCGGCAGCGAGCAGCGCTTTTCCACCGGTATGACGGAATTGGACCGCGTCCTGGGCGGCGGCGCCGTGAAGGGCTCTCTCGTCCTTGTGGGAGGTGCTCCCGGGATCGGAAAATCCACGCTTTTGCTGCAGATCTGCAAATGTCTGTGCGAGGATAAACGGGTGCTCTACGTCTCTGGTGAGGAGAGCGAAAGCCAGTTGAAGCTTCGCGCGGAACGCCTGGGTGTCGACGCGGATTCCCTGCTTCTCTATGCCGAAACAGAGATGGACGAGATCCTGAAGGCGGCAAAGGAGGTTCAACCGGACGTCCTGATCGCGGACTCGATTCAAACGCTGTATGCCGCGGAAAACACAGCCTCTCCTGGAAGCATCTCGCAGGTCAAGGACTGCACCATGGCGCTTCTGCAGGTAGCGAAAGGCACCGGAATCACCGTGTTCGTGGTCGGCCACGTCAATAAAGAAGGCGCCATTGCCGGCCCCAAGGTTCTGGAGCATATGGTGGACTGCGTGCTCTACTTCGAGGGCGAACGAAGCGGCACCTATCGGCTGCTGAGAGCAGAAAAAAACCGTTTCGGTTCTACGAACGAAACGGGCGTATTCGAGATGTACGAAAAGGGCCTGCGGGAGATCCCGAATCCCTCAGAGGTGCTGCTGGCCGGCCGCCCGAAGAATGCGGCGGGCACATGCGTCGCCTGCGTAATGGAGGGAACCCGTCCCCTGCTCGCTGAGGTGCAGGCCTTGGTAACCAAGAGCTTTTTCCAGGTCCCGAGAAGGACGACCGACGGCTTCGATTATAACCGGGCGGCACTTCTGACCGCCGTGCTGGAGAAAAAGGGCGGGCTCAGGCTGGGACAGAGCGATATTTATCTCAACGTGATCGGCGGACTCAACATTGATGAGCCCGGTTCGGATCTGCCTGTGGCCATTGCCATCGCTTCCAGCTTCCGGGACGCCCCGGTGGACGAGGGTCTCACCGCGATCGGAGAGGTCGGTCTGACCGGAGAAATTCGCATGGTGTCCAATCTGGATCAGCGTCTGCATGAGATCGCTCGTCTGGGCTTCCGCAAGTGCGTCATCCCCCGAAGCGGTTCGCAGAATATCAGCGCGCCGAACTCCTTAGAGCTGCTGCGGGTGCGGAATCTGCGGGAAGCCATTGAGATCGCGCTGACCTTCGATACGGCAAAAGAATAAGTATCCTTGGAAGACAATAATCCATCAACTTTTTTTAGAAAGAGGTGCGAATGATGAAAAAAACGATCCGGTTTTCTGCCCTTCCGAAGAACGTTTCGGAGCTCAGCGCTCTGCCGGAGTTTGCGATGACGGATCCCTTCCAGACTGCTGCGCTGACGGTTGCCGTTCTGTGCAGGTACGAAAAAGACCCCGAGGAAACCGTCAGGATGCTCAACGCGCTGAAAGGCCCGCGGCCGCTGACGCCCTTTGAGATTCAATTCCTGCGGGATCGGCTGGCCGGCAAGGGCTATAAGCCCTTCTCCTATTTCGACGGTGCGGCTCCGTCTAACGACTATACGCCGACACTTCCCTACACGATTACCATCGAGGACGATCCTTACACCTATCAGAACGAGGGCTACGCAAGGCTCCACCTGGTCAGCTTCGGGGCGGACAGTCCGCGGCCCGTCACCCTGCGCAAAAAGGGCGATCAGTGGCTTTTGTGGGATCAGCTGCTTCTGGCAGACATTCGCACTCCTGCAAAGGACGATCCCTGGGCATAATTCGCGAAAGACAGGAAAAACGCCCCGCGCCGCGGTCTGGCTGCACGGAACTGCAGACGGATTGCGGCGCGGGGCGCGCCTGTACAGAAAAAAAGCTGCCGATCCATGATCGACAGCTTTTGGAGCGGGTGACGAGGCTCGAACTCGCTACCTCCACCTTGGCAAGGTGGCGCTCTACCGGATGAGCTACACCCGCGGAACGGTTGTTATTATATCACAATTTCCCGGAATGTCAATCATTTTTTTAAAAAATTGAAAATTTTACTTGTAGATTGCAGAAATACAGGGCATTTCCCATTGATTATTCCAAGGAACTCTGCTATAATATATGCGCTTCCTGACATGAGGATTTTTCGTCCGGGGAAAAGGAGCACGCAAAACAAATGACTGTCGTTTTGACAGAATACCGTTTGGAGGATTTGCTATGGAAACCAGAGTCGCTGTCATCAGTATCATCCTGGAAAACAATGATACGGTTGATGAGCTCAACAGCCTTCTGCATCAGTACGGCGATATCATCATCGGCAGAATGGGTCTGCCCTATCGCCAGAAAAATATCAACATCATCAGCATCGCTGTGGACGCGCCGCAGGACACCATTGCCGCGCTTGCCGGCAAGATCGGAAATCTGCCCGGCGTGAGCGCGAAGACAGCGTATTCTGCTCTGCCCGGGAATGACTGAGCTGCTTCCTCTGATCGACAAGCTGACGCGTGCTCACAGCCTGTCGGCGGAGGAGTATGAACGGTTAATTACCGGACGAAATAAAGAAACTGCCTCCCTGCTGCGCGAGGAGGCCGACCGCGTTCGCCGAAGCATCTACGGCAACACCGTTTTCACCCGGGGGCTCATCGAAATATCCAGCTATTGCAGGAACGATTGCTATTACTGCGGTATCCGCTGCGGCAATCCGAAGGCAGAGCGGTACCGACTGCGCCCGGAGGAAATCCTGGATTGCTGCAAGGAAGGGTATTCCCTGGGGTTCCGAACCTTTGTCCTGCAGGGCGGCGAGGACCCTTGGTTCGACGACGTGGTTTTGTGCGGCCTTCTGCGTGAGATCAAGGCGCAGTTTCCGGATTGTGCCATTACACTTTCCTTGGGAGAACGAAGTCGAAGGAGCTATGAGCTGCTGTTTGAGGCCGGCGCGGATCGCTATCTGCTGCGGCATGAGACTGCAAACAAGCAGCATTACGAACAGCTGCATCCGGAACGAATGTCTTTTGAGCGCCGCATGGAGTGCCTTTTTGCGCTCAAGGAGATCGGCTATCAGGTCGGCTGCGGGTTTATGGTGGGATCACCATATCAGACCGCAGCGCATCTTGCGCAGGACCTGAAGTTCATCGAGCAGTTCCGGCCGCAGATGTGCGGCATCGGCCCCTTTATCCCCCATAGGGATACGCCCTTCGGTGGGAAAAGCGCGGGATCGGTGGAGCTGACCTGCTATCTGCTCTCCATTCTGCGGCTGATTCAGCCGAACCTGCTGCTGCCCGCGACGACCGCCCTGGGAACTCTGGCGCCCAACGGACGGGAGCTGGGCATCCAGTCGGGTGCGAACGTTGTAATGCCGAATCTCTCCCCTGTCAGTGTTCGCAAGAAGTATTCCCTCTATGACAACAAGATCTGTACCGGCGAAGAATCCGCCCAATGCAGAGACTGTCTTGCGCAGCGTATGAACGCCGTCGGATACCGATTGGTCGTCGACCGGGGAGATCCCAAAACAGAATAAAAGGAAAGGAATATCGTTATGGCAATCTATAATCCTAAATCTCTCAACCCCGATGAGTTTATCAACCATCAGGAGATCCTGGACACCCTTGAATATGCCGATCAGAACAAAAACAATCTCGAACTCATCAACGAGATCCTGGAAAAGGCCCGCCCTGTCAAGCAGGGAAACGGCTGCTACTGCCGCGGCCTGACCCACAGAGAGGCCTCCGTTCTGCTCGCCTGCGAGGATCCGCAGGTCATCGAGCGCATCTATCAGATCGCTGAGGAGATCAAGCTTGCATTCTACGGCAATCGAATCGTTCTGTTTGCCCCGCTGTATCTGTCCAACTACTGCGTGAACGGCTGCGTCTACTGCCCCTACCATCTGAAGAACAAGCACATTGCCCGCAAGAAGCTTACCCAGGAGGAGGTCAGGCAGGAGGTCATTGCCCTGCAGGATCTCGGCCACAAGCGTCTGGCCATCGAATCCGGTGAGGATCCGCTGCACAATCCCATTGAATATATCCTGGAGTGCATCAATACAATTTACAGCATTAAGCATAAGAACGGCGCGATCCGCCGCGTGAACGTCAATATTGCAGCCACCACGGTGGAAAACTATCGCAAGCTGAAGGAAGCCGGAATCGGCACCTATATTCTGTTCCAGGAGACTTACCACAAGGAGAGCTATCTGAAGCTCCATCCCACCGGCCCGAAGCACGACTACGCCTACCACACCGAGGCCCATGACCGCGCCATGCAGGGCGGCATCGACGACGTGGGTCTGGGCGTGCTGTTCGGTCTGGAGATGTATAAGTACTAGTTCGCGGGTCTGCTGATGCATGCCGAGCATCTCG
>JAEEGL015587415.1_pt1 | contig 12694 bp, 16 predicted proteins | sample 9134231 | NCBI WGS metagenome assembly JAEEGL01 (sample SAMN16246548, study PRJNA631951) | gut metagenome | biome: gut microbiome; feature: rumen; material: fiber-attached | host: Bos | place: Iran: Karaj | collected 2018-10 | reverse complement strand
GTATCTTCTATTCTTAGATAAAATAAACCGTTAGAATTTTTAGCTATAACATAATCAATTATTGCTTGATAAAAACCACCCAAATGCATATAACCTGTTGGTGATGGAGCAAATCTAGTTACTTTACTTCCTTCAGGCATATTTCTTTCAGGATACATTTTTTCATAGTCTTCAATCGTTTTATCTATGTTTGGAAATATAATATTTGCTAGGTCTTTATTAGTCATATAAATCACTCATTTCGTAACATAATATTGGTTGCCCAGATAGGATTCGAACCTATGGAATGTCAGGGTCAGAGCCTGATGCCTTACCGCTTGGCTACTGGGCAATTAATTCCTTAATAGTATAGCATAAAAAAATAACATTTTTAAATGTTATTTTATAAAAAACTCATAATATCTTTATATTCATTATATTTTTCTTTAATTTTTACCTTATTTATTTTTTCAGATGGGAAATCTCTATTAATATATGAATATAATCTTTTTTTAATACTTATTAAGTCGTTTAATAATGTAATTAATTTTTTAAAGATTTTTTCATTATCTGCAAAAGAAATCATTTTACTTAAAACTTGCTCGCTTTTTTCTATATTTATTAACAAATTATATATTATATATGAACTCTTCATTTATTAGCCCCACTTATATCAAGTATTTCCAAAACAGTATCCATAGCATCATATAATATATCAATAGTATCAGAATGTAGTTTTTTTAATGTATTATCTAAATTATTTAATTTAATATTTTTTACATTAACATATGAAAAATAATTACTTAAAAATAATTCTTCTAATAGTTCTAAATCTTTATTTTTTAACATACTTATCACATTAGTATTATTTGAATAAAATTAAAAAATATAATATTAAAAAACACTTAAGTGCTACTTAAGTGTTTTTGAAAGATTTAATTTTAATTTTTCTTCTAATATATTTGTTATTTCTTCGTTTATTTCTTCTTCTGTTTTTATTCTACCATTATCCATATAATCAATTATTGACCATCCATATTTTTCAGCAATGATATTAGATAAATTATATACCTTTTTCATATATTCATCATCGCTTTCATGAATATCTTTTTTCTTGTTAGTAATTAAATCTCTTTTTTGTTCAAACATTTTTACAACTTCGTATGGAGCTTTAAGAAAAATTACTAAGTCAGGTTTTTGAATTCTAAGAACATTGTATTCATGATTTTGAACATATTCTAGAAACTTATCTCTTTCATCTTTATCATCTATTAAAGCTCCTTGATAAGTCAAACTTGATGTAGTATATCTATCAAGAAGTATAATATTTCCAGTATCATATTTTTCTTTTAAGTCCTGTTTCCATGTAACTGCTCTATCTATAGTAAAAAAACTATTTATTAAAAATGGATCAAGTTTATTTCTTTGACCAAATGCGCCTTTTAAATATTTTTCAGCATATTCTGCTTGAGGTTTTCCTTTCGTTGGAAAATGATGAGTAACATATTCTATAGATGCATTTTTAAATTTTTCTTCAAGTAACTTAATTTGAGTTGTTTTTCCAATACAATCACAAACACCTTCAATAACAATTACTTTTCCACTATCCATAATATCAATTCCTTACTATTATAATTTTAAAAATAAATTCATTTAATGTAAATACTAATTACATTAATATTACACTAAAAAACTAACCTTATAAGTTAGTTTGTTTTTTATATTGGTGCCTGCGGTCGGACTTGAACCGACACGGTATTGCTACCACTGGATTTTGAGTCCAGCGCGTCTACCATTTCACCACGCAGGCGTCTAAAAGTATTATATATTATAATACTTTATTTTTCTACATCTTCCTTGTAAATGGAAGTAAACAGTTCTTTTTCTTCTTTTGCTTCACTTGGTAGTGAATCATCAAGTTTTGGTAAATCTTTTATGGTTGATAAACCAAAGTAATCTAAAAAATCAGATGTTGTTGCATATAAATTAGGTCTACCAGGAAGAGTACTTTTTCCAGATGCCTTAACTAAGTTTCTTGCAACTAGTCTTCTAATTATATGAGCGGAAGATACACCTCTTAATTCATCTATTTCAGCTCTTGTTATTGGTTGATTATATGCAATAATTGCAAGAGTTTCTAAAGAAGCTTGAGATAAAGGTGTTAGTTCTCCTTGATCAACTAGTTTTTCATAATACTCTTTGTGTTCTTTTTTTGTTGTTAGTTTAAAAGCATCACCTAAAAAACTGATTCTTATTCCTCTATTATCTTTTTCATACTCAGTTTGAAGTTCTTTTAATAAAGCTTTAGTTTCATCTAAACTTATTTCTAGTGTATCAGCTAAGTCTTGAAGAGTAATACCTTCATCACCTACAACAAATAAAATACCCTCTACCACTCCTGTTAAGTTCATATAAATTACCTCATTTCAATTAATATGGGACTGAAATTATCTTTTTGAGATAACACAATTTCATTGTTTTTACTCATATTTAATATTGATAAAAATGTTACAACAACATATTCTTTTGAAAAAGATTCAAATAACTCTGTAAATTCAATTTTCTTTTTTTCTTTTAATATATTTCTAATGTAACTAATTCTATCTTTAACACTTAATTCTCTTTTTGTAATTTTTGTTTCAATAGGTTTTTCATTTTCTAATCTCTTCTTATATTCAAGAAAAGCACTTATTAAGTCATCAAGAGATAGTTCCATAGAATAAGATTCATTTTTTGCATACTCCATAATATTTTCTGGAGATCTTGTTAAATATTCTTTTCTATTTTCTTCAAGACGTCTAAAAGATTCAGTTGAATTTTTATATTTCTCATAATTGATTAATCTTTCTTTTAATTCGTCCTCACTTGATATTGAATATTCATCATCTTCACTTGACTCTTCATCATCTATATTTATCAACATTTTACTTTTTAAATGAATAAGTTCTGCAGCCATAACTAAATATTCACTTGCAACATCAATATTTAAATCTTGCATAGTATTTATATATTTTAAATACTCTTCAATTATATATGACATATTAACTTCATAAATATCCATTTTTGAAGTTTTAACTAAATGTAAAAGAAGATCTAATGGACCTTCGAAATCATTAATCATGATATTATTCATAGATCTTCTCCTCTTTTCTAAAAATTACATGTATAGTTCTTAGCTTCAGAAATAAATTTTACTTCTTTAGCTTGAGTTTTTATCTTATATATACCTTCAAACACAATTTGTTTAATATCTTCTTGAGATACATTATCTAGATTCAAACTCAAAGTATAATCAAAACCATTATCAGAACTAATTAGTGATGACGATACATTATCTATTGCTTTATATTTACTATCAAGTTCTAAGTAATTATTATATGCTCCATCGTAATTTTCATCACTGGATGAATACTTAAATGTGTACACAATTTTAGATAATTGATTACCTACAAATGTATAAATATATTCCTCACCTAAGGCATTTTTACATGTCATTATTCCTTCATTTTTATCATTATATGATAAAGTTACTTCTGGATAATCATCTAGTGTTTTTTTAACTAAACTAAGTTTAGATGATTCAACTGGAGCACTATAATAATAAGTTGTAGGATTATCAGCAGATAAAGTTTCATCAGATAATTTAACTCTTCCTAAAAAAGTATTATCTGCGTTATATAATTCAATAAAATATGAATTTAAATCAACACTAGTTTTAGGAACAACTCTTAACGTTAATACACTTGCATTAAAGTTTATATTATCAATACTAAATTTTTCTCCATCAATAATAGTTTCAGTTGAAATATCATATTTTATTTCTTTATCTGTAGGAGTATCCGGAGTATCCGGAGTATCTGGTGTATCCGGTGTATCAGGAGTATTTTGTGTATTATTGTTATTTGTATTTGACTCTTTTCCTAAAAATTTATTAATAGATTTTTGTATGTCAGGCATATAAAAAGCTATAAGTAAAAATATTGCTAATATAAAAAATACAATAATTGGGCTTCTGCCTTTATTAGAATATGTACCTAATGTTGTAGGTGTTAATTCTTCATCACTTATTACTATATTATTTGCTTTCTTTTTAGCCATAATATATCCCTTCCTATTCATGTTAATTATAACAAATAATAGTAAAAATAAAAAGGACTTTTAGTCCTTTGATTTATATATACAAACAAATATAAATGAAAAAATAACTGTTGATGTTAACACAAGTGATGATTTTGATAACATATTAGAAAAAAGTCCAATTATACCATTTTTTTTAAATCCTTTTAAACCAGCAATATATAGTGAACTACCAAAATTAGATATTAACGTGATTGCACCCATTCCACATTTGTTAATAATATTGTTGTATAGTCCAAAAAAGGCCATTATTGATCCTATAACAGAAAACAAACTAGTAACATGTCCTGGAGTTAATTTTGTGTGATTAATAATAATTTCTGCAATTAAACATATTACCCCACTAAATAAAAATGCGTATATTAAACTCATCTTTTCACCTCTATTCCAACAGCATGGCTTATTCCAGGAATGGGTACCATTTGATTAACAAGGGATCTTGAGTGTAGTGCTCCAGTTCCTACGAGAAGAATGTTCTTATATTTTTTGCTATGCATAATATTATAGAAAAAGAATAATGGTAATACAGCTGGGCCACTAGCTCCATCATTTACTTCATTTATTTTATTATAAATACTTGCACCAGCATCAATTATATTATTTGTTTTTATATTATATTTAGTTTCCAAATATTTTTTTAATATTTTAAGACCAACAGAACCTAAATCTCCAGTCAATATAAGGTCATAATAATCAATGCTTTTATTTATATTATTTAAATGTTCTTTAATAACTTCTGCAGCTGATGGGGCCATAATAGCACCAATATCATTAGGTGTATTAATATCATATTCACTTGGGCTTCCTATGGTTGCATTTGTTATTTTAATGGAACTTCTCTTATTAGATACTATGCATCCAACTGCTCCTGTTGCTGTAAAAGTTGAATTTACATTTCTTAATACTCCATATTCAACTGGAAAACGAAATTGTCTTTCTGCAGCAAGATTATGACTTGATGTAATATTCATTACTTTTTTTGAACTGTCTTTTTCTATAAGTAAAGAAGAAATTATTAAACCTTCAATAAAACTAGCGCATGCCGTATATATTCCTAAAAAAGAAATACTATTATTACTACATGCATATGTTGTTGAACTTATTTGATTACTTAAATCTCCCCCAATTATTAAATTAATATCATTATTTCTTTTTAATAAGTTATTAATAACTTCTCGCTGCATTTTTATTTGAGCAAGTTCAAATGATTTTTCATCATAATAAAAATCATTAATTACATTTTTTATTTTCTTTAAATGACCTTTCTTTTCATTTGGGCCAACAATTGCATCATAATCAGCTATATATATATTTTTAAAATTAAAGCTAAGCACTAATAATCACCTTTAATATAACTAGAAGAAAACTACCTATAATAGAATATAATATAACGCTACCTGCAAGATGAAAGACATTACTTCCTATACCATTTATTAAGCCTTCCCTTTTAAAATCAATAGCGCTGCTTGTTACTGAGTGAGCAAAACCAGTTGTTGGTACTATTAAACCAGAACGGCATTTTCTAATTAGATTATCAAATAGACCAATGGCAGTTAAAAAAGATGCAATACAAATTATAGCTAAAGTAATAATGCTTCTTGCATTATTACTTGATATATTTGTTAAGTTTATAATTATTAAATATAAACATTCAGCTAAAAACCCTATTAACCCTCCACTTAAAAATGCAGATAAATAATTACGTATGTATTTATCTTTTTTTCTATAATCTTTTACTATTTTTTTATATGTATCTTTATTCAAAAAATAATACCTCCTAAAGGTATTATTTATTATTTTTATTTAGATATACTATTAATATTTTTTCTCATCCTTGATATTCCATTTTGTTCATACCTAGAAACACTTGACTGTGAAATATTCATTATTTTAGCTATTTCTTCTTGATTATATCCTTCATAATATTTATACTCTATGATTTGTTTTTCACTATTAGGTAAATCATTCATCAGTTCATTAATTTCAACATTAGTATATGAATCATTATAAGAGATATAATCTTCTAAAGATTTATCATCATAATCATAATTTATACTTAAAGTAGATTGCATAATTTTCATAGTATATTCTATTTGTTCATATGATAATTTAAGGTATGAAGCAATTTCATAAAGTGATGGTTTTCTTTTTAATTCTTGTGATAATAAATCACTGGTTTTGTTGATTATTGTGTATAATTTTATTATTTCTTTACTTGTTTTAAAAGTCTTATTTGCATTATTGAAATAATCATACATTTCTCCATATATATACATTTTTACATATGGTAAAAATTCAGTTCCTTGATTATAGTTAAAGTTTTTTTGAGCTTTTAGAACACCCAACATACCTTGCTGATATAAATCTTCAATTAAATTAACATCATTAGTAAATGTTCTTGCCATTTTATATATTAAACCATCAAGTTTTTTATAATCTACACTGTCCATATTATGTTGCTCCTATAATATCAAAGGCTTTTAATTCATCTTTTGTTCTTCTTATATTAATTAATTTAATTTTCTGATTTAATTCTTTAGATATCTCACATAAACATATCTTACCTTTATTTGATCTAACAGCACACTTAAGATTAAGAAGTGAATCTAATCCAAAACTATCAACATTCTCTACTTCATATAAATTTAAAACAATATACCTAATTTTTTGTTCAAGAACTTTAGGAATTAATCCTTGATTTATTTCTTTTGATATTTTTTTATCAATATTATTTTTAAATCGAATAAAAAGAATTCCTTTGTTGTATTCTAAATCCAATATCATCACCTCTTGTTGCATTTTAAATTACTCTGAAAAATATTTCTACAGTTTCGACAAAACATATCAAAAAAAGTAGCAATTTCTTGCTACTTTTTAAAGATTTCATTTATTCTTGTTGATGTTTCATTTATAGATGTTTCATCAGGAATCATAACATAAAGTTTATTTTTAGAATATGAATATGTATACTCATAACCATCAGTTCCATCTAAATTAATGTATTCAATATTCCATCCACTATTATTCTTTAGCTGCATCTTTATAAAATCGGTTATTTCTTTATTTGTAAAGTTTGTAACCATACTTGGTTTTAAAGATTTAATTAAGCTATTATATTTTGATAAAATAGATTTATTCATGGCTTTATTTATAATAGCAGTTAATACAGCTTGGTGATTTTCACCTCTTGATTTATCACCTCTTGGTAAAGCCGTTCTTTCCCTTGAAAAAGATAAAGCTTGCTTTCCATTCATTTTATTAATACCTTTTTTAAAGCTATAACCATCCATAGATGTGAACTCAAATTTGGAATCTACATCAATACCATCTAATGTATCAACCACTTTTACTAACGAAGTAAAATTTACTTTAACATAATAGTTGATTTTTATATTCAAAAATTCTTCAATAGTTTTAACTGATATATCAATGCCATATATTCCTGCATGAGTTAACTTATCATATTCATTCTTTTCATAAAGTTTAACATAGTAATCTCTTGGTATTGAAGTAAGTAATATTTTATGACTACTTGGATCTACAGTTGCAATAATGTTTACATCACTTCTTGATACACTATTTATTTTTCCATATGTATCTATTCCAGAAATAAATACATTAAATGGTTTTTTCGTAATATTAACGCTCTTTTTAATCTCTTTTTGTTTTATATCAATTTTAAAATTATGTATTGTTTTAGCACTATTAACAAAATCAGGATTTTCATCTTCTAGGATACGAAGAGCTGACTCTTCGATAACTATAACGTTTATATGACCAGTTAATAATTTATCGGATAAATCAGTGTATAAAAGGCATTTTTCGTATGTGAAATTTATTTCTTTAGATAAAGATTTAACTACTTCATCGCTATATTCATCAACTAAAGCAATTTTTTCACCATTAACATCTTTTATATTTTTCAACTTAGAGTTTTTTAAAACCATTACATGATAATTTAACGTACTATATTCACTTTTACCTATTTTCTTTAAAAAATCAATTGTATTGAGTTCATATATAATTGCTACTATCATTAAAAATAAGTAAAACGTTGATATTAGTCCAGCAAGGATCCTTACAAATATTTTTGAACTTAATAATAGTGAACATAATGCAAAATCTACTATTACAAAAACAGAGATTAAAACCCCAAAATAATTATTTGGTAATATATCTATAAACTTTATTAAACCAACAGTTACACATGAAAGTATGATCATTGATACAATAAAATATTTAACTATTGGTGATGTTTTTGTTTTTTTTCTTCTACTCATAAACCAACACCTGCAAAAGTATTATATCAAAAATAGATGTAAAAATAAAATTGGATTTTAAAAAATCCAATTTAATTAATTAAATAATTCTTTTGCATGAAGGACTACTCGTTTTTTTCCTAAATTTGCACAAGATGATAAAGTTAAAATATTATCATTTTCATTAATATCAACATTATAGTTGTAAACAGATCTATTTTTAATAACGTCGATGTAGTTATTAAAATCAGTTGAAGATTTAAAATCAATTTGAAGATAATAGTCTTCATTATCTATTTTGTATGTTGAAAACACATCATAATAATGAGTACCTTTCTCATCAATATATAATACCTTGTGATTTTCATTATTTAGATACCACTCTTCTTCAAGAGTGTTCTTTAATGTACCAAACATACTTTCGTCTGCAGTATTATGACCATAAATAATTGTGTTTTTATTTTTGTTATCTAAATTATTTCTGTAATCCATGAAAATCCAACCAGCTATATTTTTATCCTTATTAAAATTGTGACTTAAATAATAACTATTGTCTTTTCCTTTTACAACAACATAATCAATATTAGTATTATTTACTCTTAAATAACCTACAACATCTGAGTTCTTTTCTTTTAATTTATTAAAATTAATATTATAATGTTCATCTTTATCAACTTTAATATAACTTTCCAAACTGTGTTTAATTTTTTTATTTTTATTATTATCCATTTTCCAAATTAAAATATGATAAAGTGAGTAAATAAGTAAAAATATAAATATTATTATTAACAATTTATATACAATATTAAATAATTTGTTTTCTATCATTTTACTACCTTCGTTTTATTTATTATAACAAATTATTTTATATATTTCCTGATAAAATTAGTTTCAAATTCTTTTTGAATAATTTAATAAAACTTATCTTATATATATTTTCTCTCACTATTAAATCTTCTTTTATTATATTCCCATTATCTTCTGTTATTATTACTTTACCCACTTTATCACCTGTTTTAAGAGGAAAGTTTATTTTCTTATTATATGAAATACGATACTTATACTTTAGTTTTTCAGAATTAATATCAGTTAATCTTGCCACATCATTTTTTAAATATACATTTACTTTTTCTTTACTGGATAAATCTAATTTGAATGAATCTATTGGTTTACTGCTACTCATAATAACTTCTTTTTTTATTGTATTAAATCCATAATTAAGTAATTTTAGTGTATCTTCTGTTCTATTTTCGATACTTTCTTCACCCATAACTACACTAATAAATCTTAAATTATTTTTTTCAGCCGTTGCAGTTAAACAATAACCTGCAGATGATGTGAAACCAGTTTTAAGTCCATCCATACCTTCATAAAATTTTACTAGTTTATTAGTATTAACAAGCCAGATACTAGAATTATCTTTTTTCTTGAAATAATCTTCATATCTACTTGTATAATTCAATATATTTTTATGTTTAATTAATTCTTTAGCCATAATACTCATATCTTTTGCTGATGAATAGTGATTTTCTTCATCTAGTCCATGAGGATTCATAAAATGTGTATTGGAAAGTTTTAATTCACTTGCTTTGATATTCATTTTTTCAACAAACTTTTCTTTTGAACCACTAACCTTTTCTGCAAGAGCTACAACTGCATCATTAGCTGATGCAATCGATACCGCTTTTAAAAGTTCATCAACTGTATATACTTCTCCTTCATTTATATATACCTGACTTCCACCCATGCTTGCAGCTTCCTTTGAAATTGTAACTTCATCAGTTAAATTTATTTTTCCTTCTTCAACTGATTCCATTATGATAATTAGACTCATTATCTTTGTCATAGAAGCTGGATGAAGTCTTTCATCTGGATTTAACTCATAAATTACTTTACCAGTTGATGGTTCAATTAATATAGCTGATTTAGCATTTAAAGAAATATCAGCTCCTTTAACCTTTGGAATTAATAATAAATAAAGAATCATAAATACTATAATTTTTTTCAATCATATCACCTAATAATAATTATGATGATATTTAATATTTAATGTCACTTTTTGTAAAATACATATATATGGATAAGAATAAATAGATTTATAGTATGTTATAATTAATTTGGTGATAGTAATGAAGAGAAAGAAAATAAAAAAATTTCCAATTTTTTGTATAGTTTTAATAATACTATGTTTAGGGTTTGGATATTTTAGATTCTTTAAAAATAATAATGATAAAAAAATTAAACAAACAACATCTAATTATTCAAAAAAATCACTTGAGAAAATGGATGATTTAAAGATTAAAGATAAAGTTAATACAAATTTATATAGTAAAACATTAGATGTTGCTATATTCGATGAATATTTTCAAAGTGAATACGTAAATAAATATGAAAAAATTGATTATGTAGATGTTGATAATTTCATTGATTTTATAAATATACTATTAGATAGAAGTACTAGTGTTGATGAAATATCAAAAATTATAGAGAATTACACTAATTGTACTAATTTTAATAAATATAACTTTGAAAGATATTTATCATATAAAGAAAAGAACTCTGATTTAGATTATCAAGATGTTGTAACAAGAGTAAATATAAAACTTGATAAAGAGTACTATACTGATACAGAACCCGTTAAAGATCCTGATAGTTTATACGTAGTTGTTAATAAATATAATTATCTTGATGCAAACTTTATTCCAAAAAATTTAAAACCATTATTTAATAATAGTGGTGTAACCATGGTTGAAGAAGCTGCTAATGCATATAAGGAATTAGTTGAAGCTGCTAAAAATGATGGCATTACTTTAGTTGCAACAACAGCATATAGATCATATGCATTTCAAAGTTCTTTGTATAATAGTTATAAAAATAAAGATGGTGAAGCTCTAGCAGATACCTATTCTGCTAGACCTGGTTATTCAGAACATCAAACTGGTTTAGCTGCCGATTTAAACGATCCAAACTACTCACCTAGAAGATTATCTGCTGATGATTATAAGTGGCTTAAAGATAATGCAGATAAATTTGGATTTATTATAAGATTTCCTGAAGGAAAAGAAAATATAACAGGTTATCAAGAGGAAGACTGGCATATCAGATATTTAGGAAAAGATGTTGCAAAGAAAGTTAAAGATTCTGGTTTGACTCTTGACGAATATTACGATTTATATTTAAAATAAAGCTGAGGTGAAATAATTATGTTTGATATTAATACTTATGATATTGGCGTTTGTGACGAAAAAGAATACACAAGAGTTGTTTGTGTATCAAAGTATAAAGGTAAATATGTTTTTTGCTACAACACTAAAAGAAATGGTTGGGAAATCCCTGGAGGACATATTGAAGAAGGAGAAACTTGGGAAGAAGCTGCAAAACGTGAAATGTATGAAGAAACAGGAGCTATAAAAGTTAAGTTAACACCAGTATGTGTGTATAAAATATCAACATATGGTTTACTTTGCTACTGTGAAATACTTGAGTTTGGTGATTTACCCAAAGAATTTGAAATGAATCAAGTAATGCTTTCTGATACACTTCCTGATAATTTAACATTTCCTGAATCATCTAAAGTATATTTCGATGCTGTTAATAAAAGAATTAATTCAAAATAAAAAAGAAACAACTATTTAGTTGTTTCTTTTTTATTTTTCTTATTTTCTTTAGATTCTTCTTTTTTATCTGGTTTAGGAAGACATTCTTTTCTTGATAAGTTTAATCTACCCTTTTGATCATATCCTTGAGATTTAACAACAATCTCATCGCCAACTTTATATAAATCAGAAGGTTTATCTACTCTTTCCCATGCAAGTTGAGATACGTGAACTAATCCTTCGCATCCAGGCCAAAGTTCTACAAAGCATCCAAAGTCTTCAACTTTAACTACTTTACCAGTATATACTTTTCCTTCTTCTACTTCTCTTGTAATATCTTCAATCATTTTTCTTGCTTTAGCAATAACATCTTTATCAGTATGGTAAATTAAAACTCTACCATCATCATCAATATCTATCTTAACAGCATTGATATCGCTTACAGATACAACATTACTTGATTCTTGAATTATTCTAGTGATTGTTTCTCCACCCTTACCAATAACTTCTTTAATCTTATCAGGGTTAATCATAAATTGTTCAATCTTAGGTGCATATTTAGATAATTCTTTTCTTGGTTCAGCTATTTGAGCTTCCATAACATCTAAGATTTCCATTCTGGCATCTTTAGCTTGATCTAAAGCTTCTTTTAAAATTTTCTTAGTAATACCTTTAATCTTAATATCCATTTGTAGTGAGCAGATACCTTTTCTAGTACCACCT
>JAEEGL011561560.1_pt1 | contig 12694 bp, 25 predicted proteins | sample 9134231 | NCBI WGS metagenome assembly JAEEGL01 (sample SAMN16246548, study PRJNA631951) | gut metagenome | biome: gut microbiome; feature: rumen; material: fiber-attached | host: Bos | place: Iran: Karaj | collected 2018-10 | reverse complement strand
TGTATTGTGGATATGGAATAATTCACAGTATGATTTTGTTGATAGTGAAGTTAATGTAGACACAGAAGGTGAAGGAAATGCAAACTATATAGGGCAGGATGGTGATATATGTAATGGCACGGATAACAGTCAAAACACGGAAAAGGGTTAAAAGGTCAGGTAATAAAAAAGGAGTTGCAAGGCGGAGGAAACCGAGATAATGAAGAATTTAGAAAATATCTCAAATTCCGAACTTGCAACGTTAATTGACGAATGGGTGCGAGGTCTGCACGCAGAAAGAAACCGAGAAATGTTAAAAGACAGGCTTATCAATGGTATGCTTTTTGAACCATTGGCAGAAAAATATAACCTATCCGTTAGAGCAACTCAAAACATTATCTATAAAGCAAGCGAACAGCTTTTTAAGCACGTCAAATTTTAAAGTAAGCGGCTATCTGAAAGGGTAGCCGCTTTGTTATTTTGTACAAAAATCAAGCATATGCTTTTCCATATCGGATAGAAAAAAAGTTATTAAAAACTATTGACTTTTAGTAACAAATAGTATATACTATATTTAACAAAGAAAAACAAACAGCCCACAGGGCAGGAGGTAACATTATGAAAACTATGTATACTTACGATGTTGACTTACACTTTGAGAGCGGTTGGGATACATACACGGTAAGCGCCGATTGTATTGACAACGCAAGATATACGGCAATAGCAAGAGTGATCGCCGAGACAGGTCGCAACAACGCTAACACAATCGACTTGATCAGAGTTTATAAGGCAGGCACCAACAAAATGTATAAGGAATACAGAATTTAAACAACTGCCACCTTCGGGCGGCACGACAATAGAAAGGATGGTTAATTATGAAAAATGTAAATATTGCAAAGAACACAACGGAGTTTCTTGACACGGTGTCATCTGCAATAGTTAAAACTATGAACACAACAGAAATCGGGCAGGAGCTTACAGAAAAACTGCTTGATATGAAGTTAGCAGAAAACCCAAACATGACAAAAGAGGAATGGGACATAGTAAAGCAACAGTTTCTTGTTTTTATGTTTCACAGTTTTATAAAGGAAACGCCGCAGGCAATGCAGGAACTCGGAGAGCACATCTATAATGAATTAAACGCAGAGTGACCGGGTGAAAACCCGGGTAATGCGGGAGCCGGAGGCTGCGGTCACAACCCCGTAACAAAGAAAGGATGATAAATTATGACACGGTATGAAATAGCAAAAAGAGCATACGACAGAAACGAAATCGGAGCGGATACGATGGCAGCAATGAAAATTTGTGGGTTTTCTGATGAATCTATAAAACACAAATTAGCAATAGCTTCAATTGATTTAGACCTTGCGGGACAGTTGTTAAGTAGTCCAAATCCAAAGATGAAAGGAGCGATTATTATGTTTAACATTAGCAAGAGCACAGAAATCAAAGGAATTGAAAAAACAGGCTGTAAAATAGGGCATATCGCGCATTGCCTTGGGATCCCGAGCAAAATCAAAAATGTAACATATTCATACTATGGCAGAATAGTAAGCAAGGGTACGCTGGAGATCGAAACTTGTAAGGGCATTTTTGCAGTAAGATTTGACGAAAAAAACGGATGGGCAAGAACACTTGAATTTATATGAAAGGTAGGTAAAAAATGAACGATAAAAGATATATTGCCGGATGGCAAAAAGAAAACACAAAAATTATCCCTATCAGGTTAAATCTTGATGGGGATAAGGACATTATTCATAAACTTGACGAAAAAGAAAACAAGTCGGGATATATTAAAGATTTAATAAGAAAGGATATAAAAAACGATGGAGTTTAACCAGTTGCCAAATGAATTTTATCCAACACCGCCGGAATTAGCGGCAAAGATGATAAACCATGAGTTTATTAAAGGCAGACATGAAACAATTCTTGAACCGTCAGCAGGAAAAGGAGACTTAATTGACTTTTTATTATTAACGATAGAATATCTGAAATGCCGTGATTATTGCCGATACATTTATAAAAACGATTTGGCTATGCCTTATGAAACGGTTATTGATGGTGTGATAAATCGCTTTGTTTTACCGGACTTCAAAAAGGGTAAAAGAAGTGAAAAATACAACGAAAAGGTTGACTGTATTGAAGCAGATAGTAACCTTTGTGCAATACTCAGGAGTAAGGAATACAGAGTATATAACGATGATTTTTTGGCATGGGATGATGATAAGCACTATGATCTTATAATTATGAACCCACCATTCAGTAATGGAGACGAGCATTTGTTAAAAGCTATTTCAATAGCAGAAAAAACAGGGAGTAAAATTATTTGTCTTTTAAATGCTGAAACAATAAAAAACCCATATTCAAATAAGCGGAAATTGCTTACAAACACTCTTGAAAAATATAATGCAGAAATAGAATTTGTGCAGGATGCTTTTAAAAACGCCGAAAGAAAAACAGGCGTCGAGGTTGCTATTATTCATGTGGAAATTCCTGCACCATTCAAAGAAAAATCTCAAATCTGGGAAGAGTTAGAAAAAAGTAATGTTGAAATCAATGAACCTGAATTCTCAAATGAAATTGTTTCTGCTGATGATCCTTTAAGAATGGCGGTGAAACTTTACAAGCAGGAATTGCAAGCGGGGAAAAGGCTAATTGAAGAATATATTGCATTAAAGCCCTATCTTACATCAACATTTGAGAATGAAGAAACGCCTTCATATATGCGAGGTTGTTTATTAACACTTTCAAGTGGTAAAGATGGGCTTGATTGGAATGAGTATCTTTATTCCTTGAGATACAAATATTGGTATCAATTATTGCATAATCCCGCATTTATGAATAATCTGACATCAAATTTGAAAGAAGAATACTATAGTATGATATCAGAATTCGCGAACAAAGATTTTTCTTTAAAAAATATCTATGATGTCAAAATGGATATTATCAGCAGAACCGCAAAGGGAATTGAAGATAAGATAGTGGATACGTTTGAACAATTATCATACAAAAATTCAATGGAAGCTGCCGGGAATGTTCATTACTTCAACGGTTGGAAGTCAAATTCAGCGTTTAAAATCAACAAAAAAGTTGTTATTCCTTATGTCGCAGCGTGGGAATGGGGGAAACTTGAATATCATCGTTATTCAGATTGCAGTGTTTATAGAAAATTAGACGATCTTGAAAAATGTTTGGCGTTTCTTCAAATCGGCGATAGTGACTATATTTATGATATTGACTTGAATAATCAGTTGAAAGTCTATCAGGAGCAGCAGATAACAAGAAAAATGCAATTCAGATATTTTGATGTTGATGTGTTCAAAAAAGGAACTATGCACATTAAATTTCGTGATCTTGACTTGCTGAAACGCTTTAATATTTATGGTTGTCAACATAAAGGATGGTTGCCGCCGTCTTATGGCAAGAAGTCTTACAAAGATATGAACGCAGAGGAAAAACAAGTAATTGACGAATACGAAGGGCAGCAGGAATATGAAAAAGTTTACAACAACCGAGAAAACTATATTCTCGATGTGGGTCAAAGAATGTTATTGACAGATGGGGGTTAAATTATGATAACAGATGAATTTGAATGTATTTTGACAGCGGCGATGCGTTACTCTTTAGGGCGGCAAACTTATATGCCGTCCGTTGTGGTGGGGTATATCACGCCACTAATGCCAAAATTGTCGGACAAGTTTCTCTATGTTGCAATGCGTGATATAGACGAACAAAGAGAAAGAGGAGAAAAAGCCTTAGGCAACCCGACCGTTGACAAGCCTGTATGGGATGATTTTTATAAAAAAATCAAAATCGAATATGAAAGGAGAAAAAACTATGAATAATGATCTAATAAGCAGAAAGGCGGCGATTGCTTTTCTCCAAAGCATACCTTATATCAAAGGACACCCGAATATGGGTGAGTTGATGAAAGAATGGATTGAACAAATACCCAGCGTTCAACCGAAAACAGGGCGGTGGATTGACGATAATTGCTCTGAATGTGGACAATATGTTTATCACGGAGATGCAAATAATTATTGCCCGAATTGCGGTGCAAAGATGGAAAGTGAGGGTAAAGATGATAAAATCTAAAAAAGGTATAACAGCGGTCGAGGTCATTGTTATAATAACAATTATTGCAATATTAGCAGCTATAATCTATGGAGCAATAGTTGACTGCTTAAACGAACAAAACCGTATTACAGAGGGTGTTATCGTTGATAAATCATATACAGAGGAACGTATTACTACGATACCATACACTCATAGAGAACCAGCACATTGTTATTTTCAACTTGAAGGGGAGAAAGATGAAATAAAAGTCAGATATTGGCTTGAAATCAGCGAACATGACTACAACGAGTACAAAATAGGAGATTATTACAAACTGTAGAAGATTAAAAATTGAATATGCGTAAAAATTGCGTGAAAGTTACGGTTTTAGATCGTACACTTTCACGCTTTTTTCTTTTATTATGTTAATCAACTAAGATGTACGGAAATGATAAGAATGTTTATTAAAGAAAACCTAAATCCTCAAAACAAAAATGTTGGTGACTGCGTTATCAGGGCGATATCAAAAGTGTTAAATCAGTCTTGGGGAAGGACTTACCTTGAATTAGCGGTTTATGGTTATTCGATGGCTGACTTACAAAGTGCGGATGCAGTATGGGGGCAATACATGACCGACAAAGGATTTACAAGGGCTTTGCTACCTACGAATTGCCCGAATTGCTTAACTGTGAGAGAGTTCTCGGAACGGTATGGAGAGGGACGTTATTTATTATTTGTTGGCGAACACGTCACAGCCTGCATTGACGGTAACTATTATGACACTTGGGACAGCGGTGACAGAACGGTAATATATTTATATAAAGAAAAGAGTAAAGCCGCCTGAATTATGACGTTTCAGGCGGCTTTACTGAAAGGAATATCCATGAACTACATTAAGTATAATTCATGATTTTAAAAAAGTCAAGGGGTGGAATTATGGCTTATAACAATTTTTACAGTCCATATCAAAATGCTTATAATTCTTATCAACAATTTCAACCAAATTTTCAACAGCAACAGCAAATCCCAAATAATATTCAACCGGGTTTTCAACAATCTCAACAATCGCAGCAAATACAAAATGGTGGCTTTGTGTCTGTACATAACGAAAATGAAGCGAGAAATTATCCTATAGCTCCGGGCAATAGCGTGACTTTTAAAGATGAAAATGCCCCATATGTGTATACCAAAACGCAAGGATTTTCACAACTTGATCGCCCGATTTTTGAAAAATATCGGCTTGTTAAAGAGGAAGATGTACAAGTGCAACAGGTAGCCCAAAATGCGCCTGTAAGCAATGAAAATGCACAGCAAGCAAACAATACGGAGTATGCGAAAAAAGATGAAATAACGGCATTGTGGAGCGAGATAGAAGCAATAAAAAGCAAATTCGGGGAATTTGTAAAGATTCCAAAAGAAAAGGATAAAAAATCGGAGGTAAAAACAGATGAGTAACGGTATTTCTTTTAATCAATTTTTTAACAGTTTTCGGGGCTTTATGGGAAACCCCGGGCAAATGTTAATGCAAAACAAAATAAACATTCCTCAAAATATGGCAAATGACCCAAATGCAATTATTCAACATCTTATGAACTCAGGGCAGATGAATCAGTCACAGTACAACCAGTTGAAACAGATAGCAGGGCAAATTCAAAATAATCCTCAGTTTCAGCAGTCAATGCAACAGTTTTATGAGAAACAAAAATAATAGCCATTTTGCGGACGTCCGCAAAATGGTAAGGATATTTATGTCCCTACCAAAATCAATTAAAGCCAGTGCGCAGGGCTTTGATGATAAATTTCAATTAAGAAAGGGAGTTAAAAAATGGCTCTTACAGATGAAAACGGCGGTAACTTCAATGTTTCTATGCCTGTACAACCTATGGGTGGTGGATATGGTGGCTATAATTACCCTATGGCTTACCCTATAATGCCTTATAGTGGCGGCTTCAGCGACAACTTCGGCGGTGATTGGATAATTCTTTTCCTTTTCGCTATGATGTTTGGCGGTGGCTGGGGCGGTATGGGCGGCTTCGGTGGTTTTGGCGGTGGATTCGGCGGTATGTATGAATTCCCTTGGCTACTTAACGGTCAGCAAAATGTGCTGAATGGCGTAAATGCTAACACTAATGCAGGATTTAATCAGGCGGCTTTGACCTCAGCAATTGGAGACCTGAACAACAGCGTTGTTAGTGGTTTCGGCGATGTACAGCTTGGTATCGCAGGCGTAAATCAAAACATCTGTCAGTCAACAGGACAGATTCAAAATGCAATGTGTCAGGGTTTTAACGGCGTTACAAATGCCGTTACAGGAGCGCAAAACGCTATTTCTCAGCAGATGTACAGCAACGAAATTGCTAACCTTAACCGTTCCTTTGCAGAGCAGACAGCAAACACTCAGGGCTTCAACAGCGTTCAGTCTCAGCTTGCACAGAATGGTTACAATCAAGCAACAGGGACGGCAGACCTCAAATACACTATTGCAACAGAAGCTTGTGCAGACAGAGCAAACAGCACTCAGAATACTCAGTCCATTCTTAACCTTGTCAACTCGGGCATTCAGTCAATCAAAGATCAGCTTTGTCAAGACAAAATTGATGCAAAGAATGACGAAATTGCACAACTCCGTCAGGAAATTCTTTATACACGTGGTCAGGCTGCGGCTGAAAGCATTTATCAGCGTGGACAAAACTCTCAGGATGTACAGACTGCTCAGATTCTTGCAGGTCAGGCAGCAATACCGGGTCAGGTATACACGCGCCTTAACGAATGCCCTGTAAGCACGGTCCCTGTTTATGGTAGGCAACCGATTTTCACTTGCAACAATAACGGCTGCGGTTGCGGTTGCGGCGGTAATTTCTGATAGGCGGTGAGAATATGGCTTGTGAATTCTCAAATAATAATAGTCAAGTTGTTAATCCGGGCGAAAGTGTAGTGTTCACGGCATCGCCTGTTCCTTGTAACAGAGGGCTTGTAAGACATAGAAATGATTCGGGCAATTTTCTTCTGCGAGGAAATGTCAGAAGAAATGCTTGTGGCTGTTGTGCGGAATCAGCCCAATATCTTGTGGATTTTGGAGCGAATGTTGCTATTCCAACAGGCGGTACAGTTGGTTCTATTTCTCTTGCATTAACACTTGACGGCGCAACACTTCCAACTACTCAGATGACAGTTACTCCGGCAGCGGTAGAAGAATTCTGGAATGTTTCAGATGCGACGATTCTCGGCGTGTGGCGTGGATGTTGCCAAACTTTGACTGTTAGAAACATTTCAGAACAACCAATTCTCGTTCAGAACGCAAATATAATTTTTAGCCGTCCTGATATGAATGTGACCTATTGAGGAAGGAGGAAATTGTAATGCACGAACTTCTTAATTATATTGATGAAACAATGCAGGAATATGAGGATAAAGTTGCAAGAGGCGGGGACCTTTCTTCAAAAGATGTAGAATGCATAAAAGACCTTGCAAAAACTAAAATGGCTATACTGACAAATGAAGCGATGGAAAGTGAAAATTATGGATATAGCCGTGAAGGTGATATGAGTAACGGCTATTCAGGCAGAGGCAGGATGTATTCTAACGACTATATGGGAAGATATAGCCGTGATAACAGAGGAAGAGGTTCAAACGCAAATCGTGATAGTATGGGAAGATATTCCAGTCGCGGATATTCTTATGCAGACGCAAAAGAAGATATGATCTCAGAGCTGAAAGAGCTTGCTAAGAAAGCTCCTGACGAAAAAACAAGACAGGAAATTGAACATTTTGCAAACGAAATGCAGAGCAAATAATGAAAGGATGTGCTGATCTTGATAACGGAGAAAGACTTGCAAGAGGCTATTGCTGAATGTCAAGGTCAGCGCAACCCGAACGCAAACACTTGTATAAAATTGGCGGCGTTTTTGACAATTCAAAAAGAGATGTTCGGCAATTCCGAACAACCCGAGGCAGTTCAACCGTTCAACTCCTACTCTTACTCAGCGGATAACAAAGAAAAAATTGTTGATTATCCTGTTGATACAGAATTTGGAAAATTGATTGACGGTAAAATTGCCGCTGATGCATGGGACGTTATGCAAGAACTTATGGACGCTCTAAAAATAACAAACCCCAAATTATATAATTTTGTGTTGCGAAAACTTGAACAAATCTAAAAAAAGCCGCTGAGAGATCGGCGGCTTTAATTTTCAATAGGAAGTGAAAGAGTGAGAAAAATAACAAATGAATTTAAAGAATTTCAAAACAACAAAGGCATTGATGTTTACTACAACGATTTAACTTGTTATATAACAGTTGCAAGAGGGAATGAAATTATATATGCGTTCTATGACGGCGACACATGGGAAACAGCAGTTAAACAAATCGTGTCAACTATTCAAAAATACTAAAAACCGACAGGAATAAGCCTGTCGGTTAATTTTTTATATTGCCATATAAATAAAGAATGTCAATATAATCTGCATAAAGTGTATTGTTTGGTCTGTGACTAAATTTATTTTCAATTTGTTTGCTTTGAGATTGTCAATATAAGCGTGAATAATTGTATTACAAACAAAAGTTAGTATCAGCATATATGATGGATATTCAATACAGTTTATAAAAGCCCACACAAAAAGCGGTATATGCACCATAAAGCACCAGCTGAAAGCGTGAATTATTAGTGCCGTTATATAATCATATTTATATAGTTTTTGCGGTGCATTTTCTTCCCAGAATTTGCGCTGTTTAAGCTTCGCTAATATCCCTTGCAAGTAAAAATCATCAACTATATGAAGGAAAAACATTGAGGTTAATAAAACGAATTTATTCATTTTTATCACCTTTAATTGCATTATAATATTTATTTTCTTTCCCAGTTGCTAAAGCACCTATTATATCTTCTATTATTTCAAAAGTTGCCAAAAGGTCAGCATCATTTTGATTGTTTTCAGAACAATACAATATTGCATCCTTATGAGAACGCAAAATAGCGTAAAATTTTGTTATTGTCATTTTTTCTTTTGCTTCATAAATTTTTAATAAATCTATCATATTATCACCACCTATAATTTGCAATAGCCCTTTCAAGTGCTCCTTCACCCTGCTCGGCAAGGTTGATAAAGTCAAGCACTTTCTCCGACCATACGCCGAGGCGCAACAGGACTCGAACCTGTAAAGATTATAAATATTTGAAGTAACTGTATTCTGCAATGCCGTTTATATTATAATATATGTTTAGCTTGCATAATTCAATAGTAAAATTATACAAAAATAATGCTTATATTTTTACATTATGAAGTTATTAAATATTATTAATTTCTATTGACTTCTCTGTTGATATAGTATATACTATACATAGAGGTTGAGAGACCCAAATAAAACAAAGTGAGGTAATAATTATGGCAATTAAATTTTTTTATAACGGTATTAAAGAGGAAAGCGGCAAATTAATAAAAGTTTACTATTCGCTGAACAACAATCGCGAACACACTCCGATGGTTGCAATTACATGCAAAAGTCCACTTGATAGCCTACCGAATGCGCTTGTTCCTATCAATAGTACAGATATTAGAACAGATTATGTCGATTGTGATTATGTTAGATTGACACCCGGAGACACTTATTATCAAGAAGCAAGAGCAGCCGCAGAAAAAGCGGAAGTAAAAAGCGCAAAAAAGAAGGTTGAGCATTATACAAAGTTGTTAGCAAATGGAACAAGGCACAACGAGTTGTACATGAGCGAAATCAATTACTATAATGAAATAATTAAAAAATATGCCTAACGCTGACGGTTCCCTTCGGGGAGTAAAGCTGCACCGACATATCCGAAGCAGTCGGGGGCTAAAAACAAAGGAGTGTCTACAATGACAAACAGAGAAATCATTTTCAAAGAAGAACAGAGGCTTGCGGAACAGGGTAAGATCAAGTACACTGGCAGATCGGTTATTCTGCAAGGTATGGACGGAGAACCGATAGAGTTCAAAGAAACCGAACAGATTCATACCTTTGCAGCTTGGAAAGAAATCGGATATGTTGTCAAAAAAGGTCAGAAAGCGATAGCAAAGTTCCCTATTTGGAAGTATGTAAGCTGCAAAGACGAAGAGACAGAAGAAACCGACAGCAAGATGTTCCTGAAAGTTGCAGCGTTTTTTAGTAGCTCACAGGTTGAAAACATCAAGAATTAAAAAAACAACTGCCCTATCAATTACACGGAAAGAAAGAAGGTGTTAATTTAAGGTGAATTTATGGATATAATATACAAAAAATTGCCTTTGTTTTTTACACTAAAAACTATTAAATCTTATTGACTTTTAGCCAAAAACAGTATATACTATTTACAGCAAAGAAAAACAAACAGCCCACAGGGCAGGAGGTAATTACAATGAAAGAAAAAATGTTAAAAATTGCATTAAAAATGCTTATGAGTTGCATTAAAGGCGCAGACGGGCACGAGGTTGCCAGAACTATCTCTAAGCAACTTACACTATCAGAGCTTGGAGCACTTTCGGGTACATTTAAAGAAGCCGAGATTCGCAGAAAAGAATCCGATACAAGAATAAGGGGTGGTGTTTATGACTAATGAGATAAAGAGTAAAATTCTTAAAGTTATGGAGCTTGCTTTGATTCTTAATCCAACGGAAACAAGAAGGGACGAAACCGGAGATAAACCGACAGTTTTTTTCGATTATAGCGGGCATGCCGGATACATAAGAATCGCAATTCATAGCGAAGGATGGTCGGAAAATGAGCCATTCGCTACCCCGGATAAACTTTGGGATATCTATCTTGAAGTTGATTCGGAAGAAGTAAATACGAAACTTGACGAAATTATTGACAGACTTATACAACTTATTGAGACATGGGGGTGATTGTATGGATATCATTTCAATTAATGAGCTTTCTGTAACCGAAATTAACTTAAAACGAATATCGGCAGAGCATAAAGATCAACTTGAGAATGCTTTAAAAATGGCTTGCACGGAAGAGACAAAAAAAGCGGTAAAGGCATATAGGGCAGAACTGAATAAGCTTTATGGAGAGTTAGAAACCGAGAGAAAAGCAGTCACGGCAGAGTATGAGAAACCACTTAAAGAATTCAAAACTATGTACGATATATACATAGCAAAGCCTTTTAAAGAAGCCGACCAGGCGTTAAAACAAAAAATTGATGAGGTAGAAACAGTCCAGAAAGACGTAAAACGTGAAGCCGTTGAAAGTTATGCAACAGAATTGATACAGTCTTATACCCTCGATTGGCTTGAAACTTCAAGAATTATGCCGAATATCACACTTTCAGCAAGTGAAAAAAGCCTGAAAAAGGAAGTCAAGGACAAAGTAGAAAAAATCAAGTCTGAGATTGATTGTATCAATGCAATTTCCGACAATTCGGAACTGATGGCTGAGTATGTGAATTGTTTGAATCTTGCACAGGCGAAATTGACAGTTGTTGAACGTCAACACGCTATTGAAGCCGCCGAAAAAGCGAAGGCGGCATATAGTCAACAGGAAGAAATTGACAGAGAAGCTGAAAAACGAGTTGAACAGCTTGCACCGCCTACAATTGAAGAAGAAAAGTCGGAAGAGAAAAAGTACACAATGACATTCATGGTTAGCGGAACAATCGAACAGTTAAAGGCACTCAAAGCCTTTATGATAGAAAATAACATAAACTTTACAAACGGAGGTAATTGATTATGGCAAACAATCAGATGACCTTTTGGGATAAAATTTGCGATATACAACTAAAATTAAAAGCCCCAAAAAGTCAATATAATAATTTTGGTAAATATAATTACCGAAATTGTGAGGATATTCTTGAAGCTGTTAAGCCGTTACTCAATGAGCATAAACTTGTTTTGAGCCTTTCTGATAGTATAGAAGCGATTCAGGGGCGGTTTTACGTTAAGGCAACAGTAATCGTTACGGATGGGGAAAACGTTCATAAGGTAGAAGCATACGCCAGAGAAGAAGAAAGTAAAAAAGGTATGGATGGTAGCCAGGTAACAGGAGCGTCAAGCAGTTATGCAAGAAAGTATGCTTTAAATGGTATGTTTGCAATTGACGATACTAAGGATAGCGATACAACAAACACAAACGGAAAAGAGCAAACGAAAGAAAAGCCAAAAGAGTATAAATGCGAATGTTGTGGTAAACCTTTTTTAGATTTTGATTGGAATGGCAAACATTACACAGCGGGTCAAGCTTATGAAATGTCAAGAAAGAAAAACGGAAAACCACTCTGTAAAAGTTGTGCGGATAAGCAAAGATCAGAGCAGATAAACATTGACGAACTTTGACTTTTGACGGGAGAAAGGAGGTGAATTTATGGACTACACCGTAATATCAACAGGAAGTAAAGGGAATTGCGTTATTATCGGCGGTAAAGTTATGGTTGATTGTGGAGTGAGTTGGAAAGCAATTAAGCCGTATGTAAAGGATTTACAGCTTGTTTTACTTTCACATTCGCACGGGGATCACATAAAACCGTCAACAATACGCAAATTGCAGGAAGAACGCCCGACATTACGGTTTGGATGTGGAAAGTGGCTACTACCGTCTGTGCTTGCGTGTGGCGTACCAAAACGGAGAATAGATATTTATACTCCTAACATAAAAAATCGTTATACAGACGATTTACAGCTAATTATGACACCTTTAAAACATAATGTCAGTAATT
>JAEEGL011112120.1_pt1 | contig 12694 bp, 9 predicted proteins | sample 9134231 | NCBI WGS metagenome assembly JAEEGL01 (sample SAMN16246548, study PRJNA631951) | gut metagenome | biome: gut microbiome; feature: rumen; material: fiber-attached | host: Bos | place: Iran: Karaj | collected 2018-10 | reverse complement strand
TCCCAGGTGTCGGCGCCGAGGGCGTCGAGGACGGCGGGGTTGGCGGCGGCGAGGTCGTCGCCGCGCAGGGAGGGCACGATGCCGTGGAGGCCGCGGAAGTCGTCGAGGGGCTGCGTGAGGGTGACGCAGGGCGCGGCGGCGGCGACGCGGAAGTGCCTGAGGAGCCCGCGCGCGGAATACTCTGGCTGGCGGAGGCGCACTTCGGCGCGGTCCCAGAGGTCGCGGGCGGTGGCTTCGGTGAGGGGGGCGTCGAAGGCGAAGACGCGGGCGAGTTCCAGCTGCGACCACTGGTAGAGGGGGTTGCCGATGAGTTGCGGCAGGGTGCGGCACCAGGCCAGATACTTGTCGTAGACGGGCGCGTCGCCAGTGATCAGGCGCTCGGGGACGCCGCAGATGCGCATCGCGCGATGCTTGTATGGATCGGTCGCAATCCACAATTCGTGCAGATTCCGATACTGGCGGTCGATGGCCAGGTCGTGCACATCCAGGTGGTTGTGGAAATCGTAGACAGGCAGATCGCGGATGCCCGCGAACAGTTCGCGGGCGAGCGGGGTGGTGAGCAGCAGATCGTCTAACATGGGGCTGATCAGAAAATGACCGGCGGCTTGCGCCGCCGGCGCAGAACGGACTGGGCAGGCGGGGGCGGGGTGGGAGCGGGGGTTGGCGCTTCACGGGCGGGGTGGCATCGCGGGGCGGGGCACGGGTGTGGGCTGGTGCCATCATCCAGCCCTGCAAACGACGGGGGGCAAGCCCCCCGCACCCCCCGCTCCGCATTTATCGGGGGCGGGGTGGGAGCGCGCGGGTGGCGCAGAAGGAGCCGGCGCGGGCCGCTACGGCAGATTGTCGGCGCAGAACTCGGCGGTCTTGTGGAGTTCGGCGAGGAGGGCGGCGAGGTCGGTGGCGGCGAGTTCGCCAGGGAGGGCGAGGATGGTGAGAGCGGCGGTCGCGTCCGAGCCGACGACGGGGATGGAGAGGGCGTCGACCTTCCAGCGCGGCGCGGGGTCGGCGGCGGCGGCGTGGAGGGCGTAGCCGAGTTTGCGGCACTGTCGCAGGCGTGCGGCGAGGCCGCGTGCGTTGCGTGCGCCAGGGATCGCCTGGAGTTCGGCGGCGGGCAGCGCGGCGAGGAGGACGGTGCCGACGGAGCCGCCCGTCAGCAGCGGTTCGCGCGCGCCGACGACGGTGGTGATGGCGATGTCCCAGGGAGCCTTGGCGGAGAGGACGTTGACCTGCTCCTCGCCGTCCCGCACGGAGAGTTTGGCGGTGAAGCCGACGCGGCGCACGAGATGGTCGAGGATGGGCTGGAGGAGGCGGTAGCGGGCCAGGTCGAAGGCGGCCTTGCGGGCGACTTCGGGGAGGCGGGAGCCCAGGTCGTAGCGTCCGTCGCCGCATTTGCGCAGCCACCCCGCGTCGACGAGGGTGGCGACGATGCGGTAGCAGGTGGCCTGCGGGATGCCGAGGGCGGCGATGAGTTCACCCTGCGTGACCTTGCCAGGCGCGGCGCCGATGTATTCCAGGAGTTCGACGGCCTTTTCGAGGACGGGGATGCGGTTGCGTTCAGTCATGGGGGATGCCGAGGGCGTCCAGGATGCCCTTGAAGTACCCCAGGGCGAAGACGCGCCCGAAGGCGGCGTAGCCAGGGTCGGAGTTGTCCTCGCCCTCCATGGTGGGGGCGTGGTCGGGGCGCAGGAGCACGTCCATGCCGAGTTCGTGGAGTCGGCGGAAGCGCTGCGCGAGGTCGGTGGGGCCGTCGTCGTGGAAGGTCTCCTCGAAGCCGCCGTCAGGGAGGGGGCGGTTGTCGCGCATGTGCACGAAGACGATGCGGTCGCGCCACTCCTCGAAGAGCGCCAGGTCGTCCTCCCCCATGGCGCGGAAGGTGGCGGCGCAGAAGGTGATTCCGAAGGCGGGGCTGCCCTGCGCGAGCGCCATGGCGCGGCGGTATCCGTCGGCGCGGGTGAGGATGCGGGGCCAGCCCGCGAGCCAGGGCACGGGCGGGTCGTCGGGGTGTAGCGCCATGGTGACGCCTGCCTTCTCGGCGGCGGGGAGCACCTCCGCGAGGAAGCGTCGGTAGTTCTCCCAGAGCTGCTCATGCGTGAGATGCGGCGGCTCGGCGGGGACGTCGCCTGGGTGGAAACTGCTGGTCAGCGCGCCGCCGCGGGCGGGGACGCCGTGGCGGCTGCGGAACCAGCCGATGCCCGCCATGAAGTTGTAGCAGAGCGTGCGGATGCCGAGTCTGCCCATCGCGGCGAGCATCGCGCGGTAGCGCTCGAAATCCTCCTCGCGCCCTGGGAGACCCTGCTTGATGCGGCTCATGTCGAACTGGTCGCCCTCCAGCGCCGCCAGCTCGAAGCCCGCCGCGCGGAACGACGCCTGCGCCGCGGCGAGCGACGATTCGTCCCACGCCTCGTAGGTGCCGCGCAGGCGCGAAATCGCATGGCGCACGCCCGCTTGCGCCGCCAGCCGCCAGCGGCGATCGGGCGCCGCGGGAAGGAACATGCCGAGATGAATCATGGTCTGTTTCTCCAATGTGAATGTTGGCTATTCGCTGGCGATAATATAATGCGGAAACGGGGCGCGGTATTGGAAAGGGACAGGGACCAAAGGGACGGTGGCGGGGAGCGATGGGTGGCGGCGCAATTTGCACGACATTTTTCATGGCAGGCGGGGTGGCGAGAATGGAAAAGATGCTTATTGTACGGCAAACTGTTGTGTTGAAGCACTGAATCCCTGCTGAAGTGAGGAGTTCCCCGATGCGCTGCCCATTCCTTTCGCGACGTTTTTTCTTCACCCTGATTGAGTTGCTGGTGGTCATCGCGATCATCGCGATTCTGGCCTCGATGCTGCTGCCTGCCTTGGGCAAGGCGCGGGCGAAGGCGAAGTCGATCGCATGCGTGAACAAACTCAAGCAGCTGGGCCTGGCTTCGTGCATGTACACGAACGACCACGACGACCACATCCTGCCCTCGAACGACGGCTACAACGGGAGCAACCGCACCGAGGGCGCGACGATCTATGTCTATCTGCTGTCGCCGTATCTGAACTTCCGCTACACGGGCGCGGGGTCGGATTTGAACGCCCTCTACAAGTCGAAGGTGAAGCACTATGCGTGCCCCGCGGCGCTGATGGTGGGCAGCGCGAACGCCAATTACAAGGATTACCTCTCCTACGTCATCAACGCCGCCTACAGCCGTCCAAAAGCGGACACCCAGGACTGGTCGCTCTTCTGGACGGTGCCTCGCACGCAGAGCCAGCTCAACTCGTGCCGCAAGACCGCCGACACGCCGGCTCCCTCGTTGAACACGGGCCGCGCACGCACGCTCTCCGACGCGTGGCTCTTCACTGACAACAGCAACGACAACACCACCGGCGCCGCGATGGTCGCCAACTGCTACCTCCAGTTCAGCGCGACCTCTGGGCACACCAACGACGGCACGCGTCACAGCGGGCATGTCAACGTCCTGGCGGTCGCAGGCAATGTCTTCAGCACGAAGCCGGAGCCCAGCTGGGGCAATGCAGACAAGTATGGCTGGTATCTGCCGCAGAAGTACATCACCCCGTTCGAACGTCGCTGACGAAACATAGGAGAAGACGATGATGCCGAAGAAGTGCTCCCTGATGCTGTGCGTCTGGCTGGCGTGCGTGTCGTTGGCCCTGGTTGCCGCCCCTCCCGCCACCCCGCGCTGGCGCCTTTTCTACGACTTCGAGAAGACGCTGCGCATGACCCCCTATCCCCGTTCGGCGGCGGCAGACGTGACCCTGGCGCCTGGGCGGACGGGGCAGGCGATGCGCATAGTCCCGAGCAAGGGCAAGATGTCGGTGTATTGCGGGTCGCGCGTCTCGCCGCCTGGACCAGGGACCATCCTGGTCAAATTCGACTACCGCGTCGTCAAGGACGCCTCCGCGAAATTGTCGCTGAGCGTCAACTTCAACCTGGAGGGCAAGGGCAACGGCTCGGCGGGCCGCGCCGCCGCGTCGGTGCCGTCCTCCTCGGAATGGCGGACCTACCACGCCGTCCACACCGTTCCAGACAAGACCGTCGGCGTTCAGTTCGTGATGGGGTTCGGCGGCGTGGGCTCCGAGTTCCTGGTCGACAACCTGACCCTGGTCTACACGCCCGACACCGTCACCGTGCCCGTCGCCAAGGCCGTGGACTTCAACGCGCCCGAGACGGCGGCCTGCTGGAATCCCCGCGACCTCCAGTACGGCTTCTACCAATATGGCAAGGACGCGCAGGTGCCTGCGCGGATTCAGGTCGCCGCGGACCCGAACGGCCTCTATTTCCTGTTCCGCAACTTCACCGATCCAGCCCGCCTGAAGACCACCGTGAAGGAGCGGGACGGCTCGCTGTGGGGCAACGACGCCAACGAACTGCTGATCTTCGACGAGAAGCGCGGCACGGGCTGGCAGTTCATCGTGAGCGCGGCGGGGGTCGTCTTCGACGCGAAGCTCTACCAGCGCGTGCCTGGCGACCCGTGGCGCAGCGACGCCAAGTGGGACGGCGAGTGGAAGTCGGCGGCGCAGGTGACCGAGGATGGCTTTTCGACGCGCCTCTTCGTGCCGTGGAAACTCCTCGGGGTCGATCCCGCGGCGGGCTGCGAGCTGCTGGTCAATCCCGCCTGCGACTTCCCGAGCGCGAACGAGTATCCGCACTGGAACGCCTACCGCGGCAACCGCCACGACGTGGGCAAGTTCGGGCGGCTGACGGTGGCGGACGGGAAGCTGACGCTTTCGCGGACGCGCGTCACCGACACGCTGACCTACGTGATCCCGCGCAAGAACCCGACCTTCGAGGCGGTCCTGGAAAAGGGCGTGCCAGGGGGCTACCAGATGGACCTGTGGGCGTCTGGCCTCGTGCGCAAGGAGTTCCCTGAAAAACTGATGGCGAAGGTCAGCGACGACCTCTTCAATGCGTGGCAGGACGAACTGCTGCGCGCGTGGACGGTCGCGGGCATCGGCGGCCCCGCGTGGCCGTGGGCGATGAACTACGGGCAGGCGCGGATGATGAAGCGCGCCCGCGAGCAGGGCGTCAAGTACCTCTTCAGCATCTCGAACAGTTCGCTGGGGCGTTACGCGCGCAAGGCGGGGGCGAAGTTCATCAACCCCGCCAACGACCATGCCTGCGACGACACCGATCCGCACTACCTCGCGGAGGTCGAGAAGTTCATCCGCAGCCGCGCGAAGGACCGCGTCTATCCGCTGATGAAGGAGACCATCAAGTTCTCGCTGGGGCTGGACGAGCCGACGAACCATGTCGAATACGCCTACAACCCCACCATCAACACGCAGGGCGCGCAGGCGATCGCCGAGGTCTCGGAGCAGGTGAAGCGCGAGTATGGCTTCGGGAAATACGGCGTGCCGTTCATGCCTGGGACCGCGGCGGCGGACATCCCCTACGCGCGCATCGCCTTCTACCGCTGGTGGCATGTGCGCCTCCGCGACGGCCTCGCGCGCCTGCAGAAGGCCTGCAAGGAGGTCTTCCCTGGCGTGCCGATGCACCTGATGGACGACAACAACTGCTCTGGGCAGAGCAATATGGACGTGGCGGTCATGAACGGGCTGGCCGAGCTCATCTCGTGCGACCCGTATCCGACCAGCACCAACGCGCACTACGGGATGGCGCGCGCGCTCTACCATGTCGGCTTCTCGTGCCGCGTGCTGCGCGACCTGGTTCCCTCCGCGAAGCTGATGGTGATGCCGCAGTGCTTCATCTACCACGGCGGCCACGGCGACATCGCCGCGATGCGCGAATGGGCCTCCCAGGCGCTCAAGAACGGCGCCGTCCACTTCATGTGGTACACCTCGGGCGCGCCGCATGAGATCTTCGCGGACTATGCGCGGATGCTGGACCTCTCGGCGATGATCGTGCGCATGGACAAGGTGAAACTGCCGCAGGGGACGAAGACGCTGGTCTGGTATTCGAACTACGACAAGTGGGCGAAGACCGACAATGTCCAGCACGCGGCCTACACGGTCTACTCGATGCTGGAGGAGCACGTCGGCTGCAACTTCCGCTTCATTTCCGACACCACGGTGCTGCGCGGCGACGTGAAGCTGGAGGACTACAGGCTGATGTACGTGCCAGTGATGAGCTACACGACGCCCGAGATCTCCGCGAAGCTCGTGAAATGGGTGGAGGGGGGCGGCACGCTGGTCGTCTTCGACCCGCAGTTCCTGCTCCACAACATCGACGGAAGCGCGAACGCCGACCGTGCGAAACTGACGGGGCAGTCGGGGGCGCCCGCCGTCAAGACCACGGGCAACAGCGAACTCAAGTGGGGCGGCAGGCCGCTGGCCGCGGCGATGATCGCCAACGCCCCCGCCCTTCCTGGCAGCCGCTTCGCCAGCTACGCCATCGACGCCGCCGGCGGCAAGGTGCTGATGACCTATGGCGACGGCGCACCCGCCACGGTCGAGCGCAAACTCGGCAAGGGCAAGGTCGTCTTCTTCGCCATCCAGCCCTTCGCGGGTTCCGACCTCGCCGTGCGCCCTGGCGCCTGGCGCGACTTCTTCCTCGCGCAGGCGCGGGCCGTCGGCGAGCCCGTCGGCCTCCCCGTCTGCAACTTCCTGCTGCCCGATCCGCCCAGGGTCGTCAACCTGAAGCAGATGCTGAAGTAGGATGCGCGGCGCGCGCAATCGGCGCCCCGGTTCTTGCGGAGCGGGGGGGCGGTTGCGGAATGTGAGGTTATATTAACCGCCTGGACAGCGCGGCAAGGGTTGCCGCGCGGTCTTGCTTATTTTCCACCAGTCAGGAGGATAGTCCCATGCCGAACAACAATGAAGTAGGTGCGAAGATCAAGGACTTGCGGGAACTTCGCGGCGTCACCGTCGAGGAGTTGAGCGAGCGCTGCGGGATGAAGCCGGAGCAGATTCGGGAGATCGAGGGCGGCAAGGTCGCCGCGTCCCTTACCCCGCTATTGAAGATCGCGCGCGGGCTGGGGTGCAGGCTGGGGACGTTCCTGGACGACACGACGGTCGCGGGGCCTGTGGTGAGCCAGCCTGGGCAGGGGGACGACAGCGGCGTGCGCTTCGTGGGCGCGGGCGACAAGAACGGCCTGGTCTTCCACGCGCTGGCGGCGAACAAGGCCGACCGCAACATGGAGCCGTTCATCATCGACGTGAACCCGCCCGCGAACGGCGGCTACGAGGTGTCGTCGCACGAGGGCGAGGAGTTCATCTACGTCCTGGCGGGCGAACTGGAGATCGACTACGGGCGGAAGCTGTACCACGTGAAGGCGGGCGAGAGCATCTACTACGATTCGATCGTGCCGCACCATGTGCACGCGCACGGCGGCGCGCCCGCGAAGATCCTGGCGGTGATCTACGCGCCGCACTGACGAACTCCTCCTCAAGAATCTTCCATTTTAGTATCGACGAGCCATGAGTACGAGCATCTACGACGAACCGCTCTTCTCCGAGAAAACCATAGGCGAGTTCTACGACGGGCTGATGGAGACCCAGCCCGAGCGGCCCTTCATCATGTACCCCGACCGCAACCTGTGCTGGTCGTACCGCGACTTCTACGAGCGCACGGACGATCTGGCGAAGGGGCTGCTGGCGGTGGGCATCGGCCGCGGCGACCATGTCGGCGTCTGGGCGCGCAACGTCCCCGAATGGCTGACCTTCATGTTCGCGACGGCGAAGATCGGGGCGGTGCTGGTGACGATCAACACCAACTACAAGATCCACGAGGCGGAGTACGTCCTGAAGCAGTCGGACATGAAGATGCTGGCGCTGATCGACGGGCAGCGCGACGTCTCGTACACGGACATCATGTACGAACTGGTCCCTGAACTCAAGACGCAGCCGCGCGGGATGCTCAAGAGCAAGCTGCTGCCGTATCTGAAGCACGTCGTCTTCATCGGGCAGGAGAAGCACCGCGGCATGTACACGACGGCGGAGCTGCTGCTGCTGGGGCAGTCGGTCTCGGACGAGGTGCTCGCGGAGGCGAAGCGTGGCATCTCGAACCAGGATGTGGTGAACATGCAGTACACCTCGGGGACCACGGGGTTCCCGAAGGGGGTGATGCTGACGCACCGCAACATCCTCAACAACGGCTTCTACATCGGCGAGCGCCAGAAACTCACGAAGGACGACCGTGTGTGCGTGCCTGTGCCGCTCTTCCACTGCTTCGGCTGCGTGCTGGGCGTGATGGCGGTCTTCTCGCACGGCGGCACGCTGGTGATGTGCGAGCAGTTCGACCCGCTCGTCGTGCTGGCCTCGATCCAGAAGGCGAAGGCGACGGCGGTCTACGGCGTGCCGACGATGTACTACGCGGAACTGAACCACCCGATGTTCAAGATGTTCGACATGTCGAGCCTGCGCACGGGCATCATGTCGGGCTCGCTCTGCCCGACGGAACTGATGCAGCGTGTGATCAAGGAGATGCACATGCCCGAGATCACGATTCCGTATGGCCTCACCGAGAGTTCGCCGGTGATCATCATGAGCGGCACCGACGAGACCCTGGAGCACCGCGTGACGACGGTCGGCACGGTGCAGCCACACGTCGAGATCAAGATCGTCGACCCCGAGACGGGCAGCACCGTGCCCGTCAACACCCCTGGCGAGATCTGCTGCCGCGGCTACACGGTCATGAAGGGCTACTACAAGATGCCCGAGGAGACCGCGAAGGCCATCGACAAGGACGGGTGGCTGCATTCAGGCGACATCGGCCAGGTCGACGAGGACGGCTACTACAAGATCACGGGGCGCCTGAAGGACATGATCATCCGCGGCGGCGAGAACATCTACCCGCGCGAGATCGAGGAGTTCCTGATGACCGACAAGCGCGTCGAGCAGTGCGAGGTCGTCGGCGCGCCCGACGAGAAGTACGGCGAGATCGTCTGCGCGTTCATCATCCCCGCCAAGGGCGTCGAGGGGCTGACCGAGGAGGACATGCGCGAATACTGCAAGCACCGCATCGCCTTCTACAAGACTCCCGCGCACTTCTTCATCGTCGACCATCTCCCGCAGACCGCCTCCGGCAAGATCCAGAAGTTCAAGCTCCGCGAATGGGCGAAGGAACTCCTCGGCCTCACCGACAAGCAGGTCTTCGAGGGCAACAAGAACTACTGAGGACGGACGGAGGGGGTGCAATGGAGGCGCCCGAGTTCTTGAGCGAATCGTATGTTCGCGCGTGGCTGCCGTATGCGCGGTCCCCCTTTGAGGAGGGGGAGGCGCTTGCGGCGGTGCGCCGCGTCCTGGCGATCTGCGCGGGGAGGGAGGAGGCCGCCGCGGCGCTGTCGGCGCTATATGCGGATGCGTTCGTGGCGGAGCCAGGTCGCGCGACGCGGGGGTGGGACGGGCGACCGTGGTTCGGGGAGGACGCGGGCGCGGCGGCGCTGCTGGTGGCGCTGGGGGCGGCGTCGCGGATCAAGGCCGCGCACAGCCGTCTGGGGCTGGACGCGCACTATTGCCATGACCTCCTGAAGTGGATCGGCGGGATGATGGCCGTCTACAAGGCAGGGCATGGCGGCGCGGTCGGCTTCCCCGTCGAGCAACTGGAATCGCTGCGCCTGCCCGCGGACGGGCGGTTGTTTCGGCTGGGGCGCCTGGAGTTCCTGATGCACCGTCCGCCTGCGTGGGTGCCGCCGCTCTATCGTCTTGCGGACGGCGCGCTGTCGGCGCTGTGCCCTGAGGGCTGGCGGCTGACGGCGGCTGGCCTTCGGGCGGCGAAGGAGGCGCCGGGCTCGGCGGTGGCGTTGACGACGACGCTCACGGAGGATGGGCCGTTTCTCACGGGCACGCCGCTCCTCGGGGACGGGACGGCGGCGGTCGGCGAGACGCGCCGCATCGACCGCCGCACGGCGCGGGCGGTGTACGCTGCGTGGGATCTGGTGCCGAGCGTGCACATCCCAGGGGGCGAGCCGCTGGACCTGCCACAGGTGCGCGCCTCCTTCGCGGAGGCGCGGGAGTTCTTTCGGCGGGTCTTCCACCGCGAGGTGCCGCTCTTCGTGTGCTGGTCGTGGCTGCTGAACCCCTCGTGGCAGCGGCTGCTGCCGCAGAGCCGCATCGCGCGCTTCGGGCGCGCCTTCTTCCGCTTCCCTGGTTTGCCGAACCACGGCACCGACGGGATGTTCTTCGTCTACGGCCACGAACGCCGCCCGCCGACCGAACTGCCCGCCCGCAACACGATGGAGCGCGCCATGCGCCAGGCCTATCTCGAAGAAGGCGAACTGCGCACCGGGGCGATGCTCCTGCCCGCCGACGACATCCCCCGCCTCCCTGGCGCCGCCGAGGAATGGCGCTGAACGCCGCAGACTGGCGAACAGAACTGTCTCGGGTGCTATATTGTGGAAAAGACCTGAGCCAACGGGAAGACTACGATGGGATTGATACGCACAGTCACAGGGGCGGTCGAGGCCGCCGGGATCGTCGGGGCGTGCCTGGCGCACGAGCATTTGTGGATCGACCTGCGCAACCAGGCGGCGAAGGGGGCGTCGGAGCGCGCGGTGGCGGCAACGGACCATGCGGCGCTGATGGTGGATCCGTATTCGATGCGGGACAATCTCCTGCTGGACGACGCGGCGGCCGCCGAGGCGGAGTGCCGACGGCTGCGGGAACTGGGCTGCGCCCTGGTCGTCGATTGCTCGACGCCGCAGATCGGCCGCGCGCCTCGGGAACTGAAGCGCCTTTCGGAGCGCACGGGCATGCGCATCGTGATGGGCTGCGGCTACTACACGGCGGACACGTGGCCGGAAGGCGCCGACACGCCAGCCGAGGCGCTGGCGGAGGTGCTGGTGCAGGAGTGCCGCGAGGGGGTGGAGGGAATCCAGCCTGGCGTGCTGGGGGAGTTCGGGACGAGCCGGGAACTCCTCCCGCAGGAGCGGCGTGCGCTGGAGGCGGCGGCCATGGCATATCGCGCGACGGGGCTGGGCGTGCAGGTGCACATCTACCCGTGGTGCACGAACGGGCTGGAGGCGGCGGCGATTCTGCAGCGCGGCGGCGTCCCGCCCGAGAAGACGGTCATCTGCCATTCGGACGTCGCGCCCGACCGCGAATACATCCTGCGGCTGCTGCGCCAGGGAGTCTTCGTGGAGTTCGACAACTTCGGCAAGGAGTTCACGCCCGCGCCAGGCGCCTCCTTCGCGGGCGGGCGCTTCTGCCCCGACACCGAGCGCGCCGCGCTCTTCGCGGAACTCGTGCGCGGCGGCTGGGCGAAGCAGCTCCTCGCCACCAACGACATCTGCCTCAAATGCATGCTGGGCCAATGCGGCGGCAAGGGCTACGCGCACATTTTCGAGGGCGTGACGCAGCTGCTGGAGGCCGACGGGCTTCCGCCGCAGGAGTGGCAGCCGCAGATCCTGCATGACAATCCGCTCCGCCTCCTGGCGCTCTGACGCCCCGAAGTCATGTGGAGGCGCCTCCGCCAAGAGTGCAGACGGCTCCCGCAACCCCTGGATCCCCAGAATGCCGCATTCCCGCGAACCAAGCACGGACATCATGGCGCAGGCCTTCGCGCGCCTGGGCGACGAAAAGCAACTCCAGGAGTATTCCGCGATACTCTTCAAACTGCTGGGGCTGGTCATCGACTTCATCTCCGCCGACGGGGAGACGCTGCGCCTCTCCAAGGGCGTCAACTTCAACCCATTCTGCACCACCCTGCGGAACACGCCGTCGGGGCGCGCGGCCTGCGGACACTGCGACGTGGAGAATGCGCGGCGGGCCGCCGAGAGCCGTGAACCAGTCTGCTATGCGTGCTATGCCGGACTGCGTGAACTGCTGATACCGCTCTTCGATGACAAGGGGCAGTATCTGGGGGCGATGACCTCCGGGCAGTTCCACCTGGCTGGAAAGCGGCTGCGCACCCGCCGGGAAATCCTCGCTCTCGCCCGCGAATACGGCCTGGAGGGAGAGGCGCTCTGGGCCAAGTACCGCGATTCGGTTTCGCTGACCGACGCCCAGGCGGAGGGCGTCATCGGATATCTTCAAATCATCGGACGGCACCTGACCAGTGTCCGTGAACACCTGCTGCTGATGCAGCGCATCGACATGCCGGACCGCATCGAGGCGGTCAAGGGCTATGTCGAGGAGCATTGTGCCGAAGCGCTGGGCATCCATGATGTCGCGCGGCGTTTCTGCATGAGCCCCGACTATCTCGCGCACGAATTCACCAAGTCGGTGCGCATCCCGCTTCATCGCTTCGTGGTCTTCTGCCGCATCAACCGCGCCAAGGCCATGCTCCACGACACGCGCCTGACGGCCGCCGAAATCGCCACCCAGGCCGGTTTCGGCTCCGTCTCCCAGTTCAACCGCGCCTTCAAACGCGAAACTGGCATGACCGCCACCACATTCCGCGCCAGGACGCAGTAAGGACAAGGAGGTGGAAAAAGCACAGAGAATGCGCGTCTTTCAGCAGAATCTGCTCTTGCCTGTCCTTGCTTAATGGCTATATTTAGAATAGTTGCCGTATGGGTGTCAATGGCTGCGTGGCCGAAGATTCTGCCTGACAATTTCATCCGTTTCTTTTCCATCAAACCCACCCCAAAACAGGAGAGCATTGCAAATGAAGAAGTCGCAATTCACCCTGATCGAACTGCTCGTGGTCATCGCGATCATCGCGATTCTGGCCTCCATGCTGCTGCCTGCGCTGTCCAAGGCGCGTGAGAAGGCCAAATCCGCCAAATGCGTCAGCAACCTCAAGCAGTACGGCCTCGCCGCCGCGATGTACGGCAACGACAACACCGACTATTTCCCG
>JAEEGL010485345.1_pt1 | contig 12694 bp, 13 predicted proteins | sample 9134231 | NCBI WGS metagenome assembly JAEEGL01 (sample SAMN16246548, study PRJNA631951) | gut metagenome | biome: gut microbiome; feature: rumen; material: fiber-attached | host: Bos | place: Iran: Karaj | collected 2018-10 | reverse complement strand
TTGAGCACTTTCGGTAAGCGGAAGGTGTACGGAAAAGTCTGCTCCCGAGGCGGCTGCAAGTTCTGAGCTGCCTGCCCCGTCCTCTTTAATGGCTGTGGCCTGATATTCAGCCATCTTTGTTCGGGCCTTTTCAATCAGTTCCTCAGTCCAGAGAATCTCTTTTGTAGGATAAATGAGAAGGTCCTTTCTGCTGCCTGTCGTAGTCTGGGTGTCGGTTTCGAAAAGCTTGAAGGATTCAATTTCATCAAAATCAAAAATAATACGGGTTGCCTCTTCATCACAAGGAAGGAAGATATCCAGTACCTCACCGCGAAGGCTGAACTCTCCGCGTACATTTACCTTTGGAACGCGGATATAGCCCATTGCGGCCAGCTTCTGGGCAATGTTTGTAGTGTCAAGCTTGTCTCCCTTATTCAGCTTAAAGGAAAGCTTTTTGAGGTAATCCGGAGCCGGCATTGGAGACATAAAGGCTCTCTGGGTAAAGAGGAAAATTCGTGGAGTTTCCTTAAAGGTAATTACATCTTTTTTTGAAAGCAGCTTTGAAAGAACTCCGGCTCTTTTGCCAAAAGTAAGGGAACCCCGGGCTGCAGGTCTATAAGGTACGGTTCCCCAGTCAGGAAAAATGAAAACCTCTGCTTCTTCAAAAACTGCAGAAAAATCTTCGGCTATATCGCGGGCATCAGCTTCTGTAGGAACAACAATAATCAAATCAGAGGAAAAAACTTTATACTGGGGAGCACTTTTACTGGAGGCTGAATACTGGGCAGACTGCACTGCCTTAAGGTGATTTGAGCGGCTGATTTCGGCTGTAAAATAGCTGAAAAGGCTTCCGTGCAGACCTTCAATATTCAGAGGAAAAGTACTTTTGTCGTCGAAAAAAGCAGCAGCAGTATCGCGGATTTCGTTCTGTTTGTGTAATATTTCGTCTATAGAAGTTAATGATTTCATTTTAAAATACCGATATTAATATAAGTAAAAGAAAAATCTTTTAGGGAGATAAGATAAAAACTGTCAAAATGTTGACAGTTTTTATCTTTCAAAGTTTGCGTTGCAAACTTTATATATACTGAACATTCTCACTGCGTTGCGAATGTTCTTAAAAATTAAATTAGAAAATTGAAATTTTCTAATTTAATTTTTAATGGAGAATACGGTGAAATTTCGTAAACTTTATTCAATTATAGCAGTTCTTTTTGTTTTTGGACAGATGGCAGCCTTTGCAGAGGATACTACTGTTGATTACAGTAATGCTTCGGTTTCAATCAAATATTATAACCGCACGGTTTATTATCCTGGTACTGCCGACGAGGCTCCTGTTTTTGTGCATGTAACAATCAAAAATGATGGTGCCGAAACTCTTCGTTTTAAGCTTGCAGATGACCGTTCCTTCAGTATGGATTTCAATGCCTACACTGTAAAAAATGCCCGCCTGGATCAGACTGAAAATATCATCGAAAAACGAACTACAAATCAGACTGTGTACTTCCGCGAGATTGCTCTTGAACAGGGCGAAGAATATTCTTTCGTTGAGAATGTAAAGAACTTCCTTAAGATTGAAGAACCTTCGGTTTACTACCTTGAACTCTTTTTCTATCCTGAGCTTTATAAATCAAAATATCTTACCTTGAAATCAAACAGACTTACTCTTGAGGTTCGCCCTTCTCCTTCAGCTGCTTCTTCAAACTTTGTTGCCGTAAAGAACGAATCTGTAGAGCTGCTTAAGCCTCTTGATATTTCTCCAGACAAGGTTGTTGAGCAGACAATCATTGCCCGCCAGAAATCTCTCTGGGATCAGTACTTCCTTTACATGGATGTTGAATCTTTGATTCAGAGAAATCCTTCGCTTAAGAAAAAATATATTGCAGGTTCTGCTGAAGAGCGACAGAGAATGATTCAGTCCTTCAAGGGTGACCTGATGCAGGCTAGAATTGAAAATGATATTGTTGCAGTTCCAGAAAGCTTTCAGATTGAAAAGACAACTTATTCTCCTACAGAAGGAAGCGTTACAGTTATCGAATGGTTTAAGTATCCTAACTTCAGTGAGAAAAAGCGTTATACCTACAAAATCTGGCAACGTGAAGGAATCTGGAAGATTTACGATTACACTGTTGTAAATCTTGGAACTGAGTAGCAGGTGGCTGTGTAAATGAAGGCTCTTGTTATTTCGGATAGACCAGAAATAATTGATTTTGTTACTCCCCTTCTTAAAGATCAGGGCTTTGATTTAATTCATTACAGATGGATTATCAAGGCTCTGGACAATATCGAAGAGATTCAGCCGGACCTTATTGTTTTGAGTGCCGGTGAATATCCTCGTCACTGGAAAACACTTGCTGGCTTTGTTCAGAGCGGAATCGGCGGAAATAACGTAAAGGTATATCTTTATGAAACCAGTCCCCTTTCGGAAGAGGATGCCAGAAAGGCAGAAGACCTGGGCGTTCTTTCTTTTGTAGATGATTTCCAGAAAATCAATGAAAGACTTTATACCAATGTAGAAATTGCCTGGAATCAGGCTTACGGCCTTATGAATTTTAATACTGCAAAATATTATGAAGATGAAGGCCTTATTGAGTTTGAAGCAAATCTAACTAACGGTAGTTATTTAAAATATGTCAGCCTTTTTGATGGCGATAAAACAGTGTCTTTTTCTGCGAAGGTGGAAAATGTTTCTGAGGGCCTTGCAAGTCTGAAGGTGAAGCTGTTATGAAAAAAAGAAATAAATCCAAAGAAGCAAAATTTTTCTGTGAAAGCTGTGGTTCAGAGGTTCCAAGAAATTCCAAAACCTGTCCTGTCTGCGGAAAGTTTTTTGCTTCGGTAAGATGTCCTCAATGCGGTAGAATCGGTAGTAACGAAGATTTTAAAAACGGCTGCCCTACCTGCGGTTATGCGGTAAATCCTGATGGAGAATATAGACGTGGCAGCGGTTATGCTGCAAGCGGAAATTATGGACTTCGCGGGCTTTTAGGACTGAACAGCAGAAAAAGAAGTGGAGCAAGCGGTACTTATGTTGAATCAAGTCTGCCCTTCTGGGTTTATCTTGTTTCAATTATGATTCTTGCAGCCCTTGTTGTCGGCTTATACAGCTGTTTATAAAATAGATTTGTCATTGCGAGCCGGAGGCGAAGCAATCCATATCTTGACTAAGAGGACGGTTTTCATTAATATTAAATAACATTTTTAGCCCGGGTGGCGGAATTGGTAGACGCGCTTGGTTCAGGTCCAAGTGTCCTTACGGTCATAGGAGTTCAAGTCTCCTCTCGGGTACTCAAAAGAGATTTTAGTTGCAGAAAACATCAGTTTTTCTGCTTTTTTTTTGTCTTCAGAAGAATTATATAAAGCATCTCCAATTACCGGATAGCCGGCCCAGGCAAGATGGCAGCGAACCTGGTGGCGGTAGCCCTCGGTGATTTCGCATGTTACATCAGCCTGATTGTTTGAAAGCTTTGAGATTTCAATTTTTGTTGTATAAAGTTTTTTCTTTCCCAGTTTTGAAAGGGCAGCTTTTCCAGAGTCTTCAGTTACAGGGCGCACTTCTTTGCGGCCTTCTCCGTATGGGCGGAAGTAAGAAGATATGGTTTGCTTCGTCGCAGGTGCTGCTCGCAATGGTGGAAAGCCTCCGAGTAAGCCTGCGTTGTCAGGATTAATATTGCACAGGGCTGAATAAGTTTTTATAAAGCGCCCTTTCCTTTGTTCCTGGCTCAAAAAATCATAGCATTCCTGACTTGCGGCAATTACCATAAGACCGTCTGTTGCTGTGTCCAGACGATGAAGTAAGCCATATTCAATTTCTTTTTTACCATGAACTTCCCGGAGCTTGGGGAATAATTCAAGAGCCTGTCCAAGAGCATTGTCTTTGTCTCCGGCCGTCAAAGGGGCTGAAGCAAGGTCCTTAGGCTTATAGAGAATGAGAAAAGGTTTTTCAACTGTGGGTTCTTTTATTATTTCTATCCGGCTTGCCACGTTGCTCAGCTCCTTGCAATGATGTCCCTTGAAAATTTTGCACGAAGCTTTTTTTCTATTTTCTGGAAACGGCCTGGAACCCGGGTGCGGAAGGTTGTGTATTCTTCTGTTCCAGGGAGCTTAATCTTAAGCTGAACAGAATGCAGCATGAGAGTTGCATCCGGAAAGTTTGAGTCCGGCTTATTGTAAATCTCATCTCCAAGAATAGGACAGCCAAGATATTTCATATGAACACGAATCTGATGGGTACGGCCGGTCTTTAAGCGAACCCTCATCAAAGAATAATTTCCGTAAGAGGCAATGCAGTGGTAAAGGGTTCTGGCATATTTTCCTTCTTCTGTGTCGGTTACTGCCTTAAAGCGGTGGCGGTTTTTAGGGTCGCGGATAATCTGGGTTCTTATGTCTCCTGTGCGTTTTTTAGGACGGCCGCAGCAGATGCAGATATATTCTTTTTGAAGGGATTTATTCTTGAACTGCTTCTGAAGGAATTCTTCGCTGTCGAGGTTTTTAGCGGTTATGATTATGCCCGAGGTTTCTTTGTCCAGACGGTGAACAATACCAGGACGACGGCGTTCAAGAATTTCTGCAGCGCTGCCCTCCTTCAGCTGTTCTACCGATTGTCTTCCCCAGTGATACAAAAGGGCATTTACCAGAGTACCTGTCCAGTTACCGCAGGCCGGATGGGTTACCATTCCCTGAGCCTTGTTTACAACCGTAACATTATCATCTTCATAAATAATCTCGAGGGGAATATTTTCGGGGTCAATATTATCAGGGATATTGTCTTCCCACTGAATGTCTATCTGGTCGCCGGCTTTTACCTTTTGAGAAAGCTTAACCTTTTTGCCGTTTACAAGAATTTCTGTTACTCCGCTTTTAAGCTTGGAGCGGTTCATTCCGTTTGGAAGCGAGGCAATAAATTTGTCGAGGCGCTGCTGGTCTGGAAAATCCTGTGGTACCTTTGCACTGAAAAATGGCATTACTCTTCGATTTCCTCAATAGCATCAATAATTTCAATAACTTCAGAAGCTTCTGACGAGTCTGAATCTGTTTCGGGAAGTGGGATTTCCTGGGCATCCGGATCTTCTGAAATCGGAAGGATTGTAATATCTTCATAGGAAATAAGTCTTTCCCTTCTTTTTTTGCTGGAGCGTTTTATAATCTGAACTATAAGGTCGGTGAGTCCTATGCCCACACAGATGCCCAGAGAGGTTGCAATAATACGCTTCTGTTCATCTTCCGTGAAATTTGATTTTGCAAAAATGTCAGGCTTGTAGGCATCATCAAAATCATTATCAACATATCTTACTGTAGAAAAAACAAGGGTAGTATCTAAAGTAACAAATGGCAGGGCTCCCAGGGTAATTATTTCAAAGCGGCGGATATCCTTAAAGGTCTGTGGCAGCTCTTCATTGTCGTAAGGCTTTGGTGTGGTGCTTGTGTCTGCAGAAAAGGCCGGCACAGTCAGATTAAAGAGAAATGAGAAAATCAGGATTTTTGCAAGCAGTCGTTTTTTCATTATTTTGAATAGTCCCTTTCTCCAAAGATTGCAGTGCCAACTCTTACGAGTGTTGAGCCCTCTTCTATTGCAATTTCAAAATCACCGGACATACCCATTGAAAGCTCTTCAAGCGAAAGCTGAGGATAGTCTATGCGGAGCTTTTCTGCAAGCTGTCTCAGGCTGATAAAAGATTTTCTTATAAGTTTTTCATCTTCTGTAAATGGAGCCATTGTCATAAAACCTGCAGGAATTATATGTGGAAAGCTTCCATTTGCACAGGCTTCTATAGATTCTCTGAGGAGAGCCTGGTCGGTATAACCGGATTTTGATTCTTCACCGGTATGGATTTCGAAAAGAATTTTGATTTTCTTGTCCAGCTTAGAAGCCTGCTTTTCAATTTCTTTTAAAAGGTCATAGCGGTCTACAGATTGTATGCATGTAGCAAATTCTACAGCCTTCTTTACTTTATTTGACTGCAGCTGACCAATCATATGAACTTCAATATCAGCATGTTGAGAAATAAGCGGAGGAAATTTTTCGGAAGCCTCCTGAACCCGGTTTTCACCAAAAAGCAGCTGGCCGGCCTGGTAGGCCTCTACTACAGCCTCTGAAGGATGAAACTTACTAACGGCCATTAGTTTTACAGAGCCGTTCGGGCGGCCGGCTTTTTTTTCTGCTTCTGAGATTCTGCTTCTGATTATTTCGAGGTTATCTTTTATGCTCATTTTTTATGCCTGCTTTTCCCCATCAATTACATCAGATAATTTGAGAAGCTCTGGTAGAGTCAAAACCTCTGCCCGCTTCATAATATCTATTCCGGCCTTTTCCAGACAGCTTACTGCCAGGTCGTTGTTTTTCAGGAATTGAGAAAGGTTATTTCTTACGGTTTTACGGCGTGAACTGAAAAGTGCTCTCTGCATTTTTACAAAAAGCTCTGGATTTTTACAGCAAGGAAAATCAGCTTTTTTAGTAAATACTACGGCACGGGATTCAACATTTGGCTTTGGCCAGAAGTTTCCGCCTGCTAAATCAAGAAGAGGCTTTACATCATAAGCCCACTGACAGAGAGCCGAAAAAGAAGAATAGTCTGAAGAGCCGGGCTTAGCACACATTCTCTGGGCAACCTCTTTCTGAACTGTAAATACACAGCGGTCAAAACGGACATTGTTTTCGATTGTATCAGCAATGATTGTGGCAGCGATGTTGTAAGGGAGATTTCCAAAGAAACGGTCTGCCTGGCCTGCCAGCTTAAACTGGCCCTTCCAGGTTTTCATTACATCACCCTCAACAATTCTGAAGCTTCCTTTTTTATTATATTCTTCAAAAAAGCCGCTGATAAGAGAAGCAAAGCCGCGGTCAATTTCAAAAACTGTAAGGTCGGCTCCTCGTTCAAGAATTGTATTTGTCATTGCACCAAGACCAGGGCCAACCTCCCAAACCTTCATTCCCTCTGTAAGCTCAAGGGCATCTACAAGACGGCGGCGGGCATCTTCGTTAATCAGAAAATTCTGTCCGAATTTTTTCTGCATTGAAAAGCCGTTAGCATCGAGTACTGCTTTAAGCTCGGCTGGTGAATTATAGTCAGGATGCTTCAATTTAGACTCCAGTTTGGTACCAGTGAAAAAATATTCACTATGAATTTAATAACAGTATACTGGAAATTTATAAAAATTCCACTAGGTTTTGCCAGGATTGGAAAGATAAGGCTGAGGATAATAAGGGCCAGGCCGCTGTAGATAAATAAGGTAACAAAGGGAGAAACTATGGTTGCAGACACAATTCCAATGGGGCTGAAGGAACCGAAAAGCTTAAGGGATATGGGGGCAGTAAAAGTCTGGGCTCCAGTTGCGGCGGATAAGGAAGCGGCGAAAGGCCCGGGACTGAAGCGGCTGTAAAAGAGGCTGAAAAATCTACCCGTTAGAAGGATTCCTGCAAGGGCTCCATAAGAAAGGATAAAGGCTGCATTATGAATATCCTGGGGGCAGACGGCACTTTGAATTAAAAAGGAAAAACAAAGAATCGAAAGCATATCCGGAGTTTTTGCTCCCGCAATTGCTGCAACAAGGGCAAGCATGGCGCAGATAAAGGCTCTCATTAAGGAGGGAGAAAGACCTGCAAACCAGACAAAGGCAAAGAGCGCTGTAATACGGAGTACAAAGGTAAGCTTTTTGATTCCGGCTTTGTTGCCGAAGAAAACTGCAATTGCAGAGAACATGGAAAGATGCATGCCCGAAAGAGCAAGAATATGGGAAAGCCCTGCGCGGCGGAAAGCCTCTGCGGTAGCGGGCTCTGTATATTCCCGGGCGCCGCATAAAAGGGCCAGAAGCAGACCTCCTCCACTGCCCCAGCTGTACATAAGTCTTTTGAAATGAAGGCGGCAGAGGGCCCTCAGCCTTGCCAGACGTCCCCTCCAGCTGTCAGGCCAGAAGGAGGCTGTACATTCGCGGACGTAAAAAGCCTCCTGGGAGATTCTCCCTCTAAAACTAAAGTGGCCTCCGCTTTCAAAAAGATAGCCCTGCTTAGAGAGCGAAAAAAGCTTTCCCGGAGAATAGGCTTCTGCCAGCTCGGAAGGAATCATCACAGTGATTCTGCCGCCGGCCTGCGAATAATTATTGTTTTTATCCCAAAGGCCCTCGAGAAGAAGAACGGAACTGTAGTAATTGCCCTTTCCGTTTTTTGCCGGAGAGGAAACCAGTTTACCTTGAATCCCGCTTATGTTTTCTGTGGGCAAAAGAGAGCGCTGCCTTGTCCTGTCTGGAAGCTGGAAAAGGCCTGAATAGAAAATAAAAGCACAGATAAGAGCGGAAAGAAATACCGGTTTACGAAAATAGTTTAAGGATGAGTTTACTGCCATCTGAGTCCTGACAGTGCTTCTCTGGCAGCAGTCAGAACCGATTCCTCATAATTAAGATAAGTAACAGCAAGCAGTGAATCAAATGCAGCCTTGTCGCCGATAGCACCTAAAGTATTGATTACGGCCAGTGAAATAACGGAAGACACCTTGTTTCCTTTTTCAGTGCGGTCGTTCAATTCTTCCAGATAAACTATCAGTGGAGAAACTGCATCAAGCGGTGCAATATTTCTAAGGGAGGTAATAACTGTCTTAAACTGTTCCTCACTCATATTGTTTTTAGCATAAAGAGTTTTTGAAAGCTCAAAATACGAAAGTGCCAGTGAAGAAGCACGAGTCCAGTTATTCTCGCTCAGAATATTAAATACAGAAAGCTGGAACTTAATATTCTCTGCCGAAGTAACGGAAGAATTGTCTACTAATAATATAGACTCACTTAACATTTTTTCGGCAATCTCACAGAGATTTTTTTTCGAAATTTGTGAACTTTTTTGCACTAAAGCAAAAATTGAAGTGATTTTCTTGAAATCTGCGCCCTCAATAAGTTCAAGAACTTCATCCATTGCATTTGGAATGAGGGCAATAGTTGTAGTTTCTATTTCTTTTTTATAGGCAGAATAAGCATTGTCATTTAAAAAGCCGTAAAGGAGCTTAAAGGATTCATTGTTTCCAATTGCTTCAAGGGCGTTTACGCTGGCCTTAAAAACTCCGCTGTCTGCAGATTTGATATCTGTAGTTTTGAGATAGCTGTTTAAAAGAGCCGTAAAGGAAAGTGTCGGCATGCTGTCTTTAAGATTTACAATCTTTGAAATAAGGGCAATTTGAACTGTACTGCTTTTATTAAACTCTGTAAAAAGTGAAATGAAATTATCTGTAAGCTTCTGCTTTTTAGAATCTGAGCTTTTCTTTACAGTATCTGGTGAATAAGAAAGAATTGCGGCTACGGCGAGGCCGTCCAGGTCTCTGTCGTTTCCAAGAAGAGCTTTGTTTTCAAGACAGAAATCAATTGCCTGGTCAGAAATCCATTCTGCATCTGCTCCGCTTGCTTCCCTTACAGCAGCAGTTTTATCTGAAATATTACCCTTAATAAATTTGATTTTGCTGGAATTGTTCTGCCCATAAAGCGAAAGAGCGGCGATTAATAAAACTATAAAACTCAGTGTTCTCTTCATAATATTTCCTGTTACCTTATCAAATCTCTATACTAAATCTCTATATCTTAAAAAACATTAAGCTCGTCTTCGTTACTGATTCCGATGTTTTTATCCGGATCAGGTTTTACAGCCTCAGAAGCGGCTGCAGCACTGTTTTCATGGGCTTCTGTATTGGCTGACGGGTTGTCTGAGCCTGCAGCAGAGTCCTTTGCAGCTTCGTCTGCAGAGCCTGCTACTGCTTCAGTTTTAGGCTTGGCTCCTGTTGCCCCTGCCAGGTCTTCTGCAATTGCCCCTTCTTCGCCCGGATTTCTTCCTGTTTCGAGAGCCTTTTCGTCATCCTCAGTCTGCTCAAGTGCTTCGAGAACTTCCTTTTCATTCTGAGGCATCATATTATAAACAAACTTAAGGACCTCATTACGCATTGCATTTTCGATATGGGTACATTCAAAATGTAAAAGCGACTGATTCTGCTCTTCATTATATTCAACCGTGCGTACAACACCAACCATAAGAATCAGCTTGTTCTGAATATTATACTGAAGCTTGATTTTTACATTCTGCACTCCCTTGCCGCCGATTCGGATAAGGGCTCCTGATTCTGAAATATCCTCAATGAGACAGCGGAAGCCGTTCTGGGTTTCGATGGCATTAATATCCACCTTATCCTTTTTGATGATGTAAAGCATTCCGTAAATCTGACACTTTACACGAACAGCCTTACGCTTCTGAGTCCTTACAAGGTTTGAAGAATGCTTTAGGAAGAGAGCTGATTTTCCAAGGAAAAGTCCGCTCTGAGTTACGGTAGTATCAAAAACATAACGGGCATCGCCCTTACGCCAGAGGTATACGCTAACTACCCTGCCAACCCAGTCTTCTCCGGTATAGGGAATGAGGTTTTTCTGGCGCGGTACATTGATTACAAGGAAATTACCGTTACCCACAATTTCTGAAGTAAATACACCCTTTCCCGGCAGAATGATTCGCAGGGTCTGTCCCTTATCCAGGGAATGAGTTGTAGTCATTCCTTTTTTGTCATCTGCTTCGTTTTGAATCTTGGTTCGGTAATTAAAAAGCTTTGTCATTAAAAGCTGATTTTTCTGGGAATTATCTGCACTGGTCAGATTGGAAATCTGGGTCATGCATTTGGTAAGTGAAGGAAGTGAATAAAAAAGAGCGGTTGGCTGTTCAAGCTTGCAAAGCTCTGCAGCGTTCCAGAGCATGGAGATTTCCGACAATGAAAAGCCGGAGTCCATACCGGTAATGAAGAAATTGATTCTTGGTTTAAATGCAGTGTAAATGGCGCCCAGGGCTGCCAGAATCACAACAATTATTATTACAAAAGTTACTGTAGTATTCAAAATTCCCTCTTTTTATTATAATACCATTATAACACAATTGAAATGAAAAAGCATACTTTATTATCGGATTTAGCATTATTTTTGCTTATTTTTTTCTTATTTATAGTACCTCCTTTCTTTGCTCTTGCAATGGGTCGTCAAACCATCCTTTTCTCCGGCTGGAGCTTTCCCTGGTATCAGCTGCTGCTTGCACTTTCTGCTTCTATACTGCTTTTCTTTTTTTATGAAAAAAGTAATCAGCGTACGCTTGTTGTGTTTCCGGTGCTTTTTACCTTTGGCATGCTTTTTGCGATTTCCCTTTTCTGCCGTTTCCTTTCAGAGGTAACCGGCCTTCCAGATACCGAGCTTACAGTTAAAAAGCCTGCAGGACTTGTTCAATGGAGCTTCTGTCTTATAAACTTTTTATGTGCAGCCTTTTATGAGGAAGTGCTTTACAGGTTTTATTTCATTGATGAACTGTTTATTCTGATTACAAGAAAGAAGGTCTGGCGGGCAAGCCGGCTCTTATGTGAGGCAGCCGGACTTTTCTGCTTTGCTTTTGCCCATTTGTATATGGGCTGGATTTCCGTTTTGAATGCTGCACTAGCCCATGTTTTCCTTCGCCTCTGCTTTAAAAAATACGGAAAGCTCTGGCCTTGCGTAGCCTCGCATTTTATTTATAACGTAATTTCTTTGATTTTGTTGTAGGTCCAGGCACTTATTTTTGAATAAGAGGTGTAAAAGGCAGCGTCGGCATCCGGCTTAAAGTAGCGGACTTTTACCACAAAGCTGCTTTCCTCTCCACTAAGAGAGAATATTTCAAGGATTATTTTACTTTTATTTCCGTTTTCAATTTCAATTTCAGTGTCGGGCTGTCTGCCGTCTGACTCTGCACTTAAAAGGATTTCAGAGATTTCCGGCAGTCCTCCATGGCGGAGTTCAAGCAGTTTTTCCAGGTCGGCCTTGTCAGCGCTTATTTTTTTGATTGATGAATGGCCGTCAGCTTCTTTTTGGGTGACTGTAAGGCTCTGAATATCTGAACTTCCGGTTTGTTGTGCGACTCTTGAGATAATATAAGGTTCCGCCCAGCTTTGGATTGAAGTTGTTAGATAGATGTCCATAGAATCATCAATTTCGTATACCTGGGTGCTTTCGCCTGTCATAAGATAGCGGGCGCTGAGGGAAAAATCCTGATTACCGAAAATAAGCTCCCGGAAGCCTTCTGTGTCGCCCTTTGAGTCCGGAATGGCATAAGTTATGTGAAATTCCGTACCGCTATTAAGGCCAAGAGAGCTGTTTTTTGTGATTTTGTCTGATATTTTATACAAGTTACGAATGTCTGTTAACTCATTAAGGAAATTATTTACTCTTTCCGGGGAAAGCGGAATAGAAGGCGTTGTCTGCAGCTGTGAAGAAGTATAATCAGAAAGCCTCTGCAGGGTCCAGAAGCCTTTATAATTGTTGAGTTCTAATGCACCTGAAGCGTCCTGAAGTGTAATAAAACTTATGTTTTCCAGATATTTCTGATTTACCAGGGCGCTTTTGATTTTCTCGCGGCGGTCGCCGGAACTGCAGCTTTTTGTAAAAGAGAGAAAATAGCTGATTGCTAAAAATGCAGTAAGTGCGATGAGTAATTTGTTAAAATGTGTTATTTTCCGGTTATTTTTTGTGTAAAACATTCAAAATCACTCCAAGTGCGATGAGTAAAAGCGGCAGAATCACAAAAAGAATCATAAAGGTAATGAGTCTTAGTGTATTCAGCTGAACTATATCTGTAACCTTGTAAAGGCTTGTGTCCCGGCTGCTTCTGCTTTGCAGGGCTGCAAGCTCCTCTTCTCCATTCAGTTTTAAAAGGGCGTTTGTAAGGAATTCAAAGTTGCGGTAATCCCCG
>JAEEGL010088509.1_pt1 | contig 12694 bp, 10 predicted proteins | sample 9134231 | NCBI WGS metagenome assembly JAEEGL01 (sample SAMN16246548, study PRJNA631951) | gut metagenome | biome: gut microbiome; feature: rumen; material: fiber-attached | host: Bos | place: Iran: Karaj | collected 2018-10 | reverse complement strand
TCCATCCTTTTTTTATCATGTTGACAGTCGCTCCGTACATGGTGCCGGAGCCTATTGTAACGTCTCCGCCGGAGAGCTTTTCGGTCATCTGCATTATTCCGTAGCCGTGGCCTGCGCCTTTCGCCAGGCACAGCAGAATGTAGTAGTAGCTTTCCGACATGGGTTCGCTTCTTTTCATGTATGTCACCTCCCGATATGTCGTCTGTCGACAGTATCGTAACACGACACATGTCGGGTGTCAACATATTTTTCAAAAAAGTTTTTGCCCTAAGTTTTCTTTGCTTTATCGGGCGCCGGGAAATATAATAATCGTATGGATGATAAGAAGAAAAAGACCGCGGAATGCGGCAGGACCATCGTAAAAAGCGATAATTACAAGTATTTCGCGCACAAGGAGTGCGAGTATTTTCCTTGCCACGAAGGCGCCGATCCGGATAATTTCAACTGTCTGTTCTGCTACTGCCCGCTGTATTTCCTGGGCGATAAATGCGGAGGCGGTTTCACCTATACCGATAAGGGCGTCAAGAACTGCACCGGATGCATCCGTCCGCATCTTAAGGAGAACTACGAACTGATAACGAAACTCCTGAAAGAGGCCTGCAAAGAAGCCGCCGCAGGCAAAGCCGCGCGGGAGGAAGAGAAATAGTTTCTGTCGCCGGCCGGAAGCGCTGTCCGCGGGTAAAAAGAAATGCCTGCGAGGCGCTGAAATGCTTTGCAAAGGGCGCCGTTATCCTGTATAATATTTTGGCTGGCTATTTTAGCCATCGGTTTTAATGTGTTCATAATATTTTAAAGATAATCTAGGAGGAAGCTCGCACATGAAAGGCTACACAGGCGCAAACATCAGAAACATAGCGCTCCTCGGACATGGCGGCACCGGGAAGACCACGTTCCTGGAGGCCGCGCTGCTCGCGACGGGTGTTATATCCAGGCTCGGAAAGGTCGAGGACGGCAACACCGTATCCGACTTCGACAAGATGGAGATAGAAAAAGGATACTCCATCTCTACGACCATAGTACCCGTTGAATACAACAAGACTAAGATCAACTTCCTCGATACGCCGGGCGTATTCGATTTCGTAGGCGAAGTAAACTCCGCGATCAAGGCCGCGGAAGCCGCCGCGATCTTCGTCGACGCTTCTTCCGGCATCCAGGTCGGTACCGAGAAGGCCTGGAACATATGCAAGAACAACAACGTTCCCCGTTTCTTCATCATCAACAAGACCGATAAGGACAACGTGGACCTTCCCGCGGTAATAGACGCTCTTAAGGGCAAGTTCGGCAACAGCGTAGTTACGCTGGACGACAAGGACGCTCTCAACGAGGCCGTAGCCGAGACCGACGAAGCTCTCATGGAGAAGTACTTCGAAGGCGAAGAGTTCACCGAAGAAGAATTCAACAAGGGACTCATGAACGGCATCGCAAGCTGCAGCATAGCTCCCGTGGTCTGCTGCTCCGCGGTAAAGGGCACAGGCGTTAAGGAAGTACTGGATGCCTGCATCAAGTACGTTCCCGCTCCGGGCGGAGTCGTAAAGACCGTGGAAGGCGAGGAGATCGCTTACGGAGACGGCCCGGCCGCTGCTTACGTATTCAAGACCATCGCGGATCCGTTCCTCGGAAAGATCTCCCTTGCCAAGCTCATACGCGGCAAGCTGGTCCCCGCTCAGATCGTATACAACACCAGAGCCGAGAAAGAAGAAAAGCTCGGTTCCATGTTCTTCCTCCGCGGCAAGACCCAGGGCGAAGCCCCTCAGGTCCTCCCTGGCGACATCGTAGCTTTCGCTAAGCTGCAGTTCACCCAGACCGGCGACACCCTCTGCGATAAGGCGAATCAGGTAGCGTTCCCGCCCATCGAGTTCCCGCAGCCCACGCTCTTCATAGCGGTAGAGTCCAAGGCCAAGGGCGACGACGCCAAGGTAGCCGCAGGCATCACCAAGCTTAAGGAAGAAGATCCGTCCTTCAGCTTCGAGAGAAACGCCGAGACAAGGCAGTCCCTCCTCGGAACACAGGGCGAGATCCAGCAGGGCATACTCCTTGCCAAGCTCAAGGACAGATACGGCGTAAGCGTAGAGACAGTTCCTCTCAAGGTCGCTTACAGAGAGACCATCAAGGGCACGTCCGACGTTCAGGGCAAGCACAAGAAGCAGACCGGCGGTTCCGGACAGTACGGCGACGTATACATCAAGTTCGCTCCCTCCGCCGAAGAGTTCGAGTTCGCGGACGAGACAGTCGGTGGCTGCGTACCCAAGCAGTTCATACCGGCAGTCGAGAAGGGTCTGCGCGAGTGCATGGAGAAGGGCCCTCTCGCCGGCTGCAAGTGCCAGAACATAAAGGCCACCCTGTACTACGGTTCCTACCACGCTGTAGACTCCGACGAGATGTCCTTCAAGACCGCTGCTTCCATAGCGTTCAAGAAGGGTATCCAGGAAGCCAAGCCCTGCCTGCTGGAGCCGATCATGCACGTCGACATCGTTGTTCCGGACGAATACACCGGCGACGTAATGGGCGACATGAACAAGCGCCGCGGCAGCATCCTGGGCATGGAGCCTATGCACGGCGGACTTCAGAAGCTGATGGCGGAAGCTCCCCAGTCCGAGCTCGCGGACTACGCGATAGTCCTCAGAGCAATGACTCAGGCCCGCGGAAGCTTCACCATGTACTTCGAGCGCTACAGCGAGCTCCCCGGCAACGTTGCCGAGAAGGTCATCGCCGCTCACAAGGCGGAGCTGGAAGAGAAGTAATTTCAGTCGAGTAACGCAAAAAACAACAAGACCGGAGCCTTCGTGGTTCCGGTCTTTTATTTTCAGCGTTTTATTACGCAGTGGGTTTCCCGTAAATTATTAGCGGTGCGCATGCTGTGCTCCAGGACACGCTCCCGCTTGGTCGGGAACCCGCCAGCGGTACTAAGCTCTGTCTGCGCTGCCGCTTGCCAGTCGCTAAGTACCGGGATCCCAAACAGTCCTCTGATCACAGCATGCGCACCGCATCGAATACGGAGCGTCCTCTGCGCTACATTCCCTGATAATCTTCGGCCGTTATCGTTTCGTGCGGCTTCTTTACGATGAACTTACCGTCGTCCCACGGGCCTGTAAGCAACTGCTCTATGTAGGCGATCGTTCCTTTGTAGACTTTCCGCTCGAATCCGAGCAGATCCGCTACTTCCTCCGTGCTGTCCCACAGCTCGTCTATCGGAGATGTGCCGGTATCTATAAGGCCTACGGTCTTATAGTGCGCGTACATGCTCTCCAGTATGGACAGGGCGATGTCTTCGCCGTACTTGTCCACGGAGCGATGATACTGGCTCATGATGGTGCTCTCGCCTTTCAGCCAGCCCTTGGTAAGGAAGAACGCGCGGTCTTCCATTGAAAGAGCGGCTTTTTTCCGGGTGGACCCGATCAGCAGCGACAGGCAGTCGTCAACCTTGGGCATTATGAGTTCGAAGTGGCCCGCTGACATGCCTATGAGCGAGTTCCCGCACTGGCCTATGCACAGCAATACCCGGTCCGCTTTAACTTCCGCGAAGCGTTCCTGTACGGCTTCAGCCAGTTTTTTCGGTCTTTCGTGGAGCCCGGATTCTATGTATTCCGCCGGATATTCCAACCCGGTGTTCTTCATGGCGAGCTTAAGCTCTTCTTCAAGTGTCTTGCAGGTGATGATTGCAGTATCCATCGAATGGTCTATCAAATGTCTGTGCCATTTCTGACAACCGAAAATGTTATAATTCTTACGGAGACCGGTAAACGGTGGACGGAGCCCCCTGATACTATGTATTAGGAGGATGACACTATGGTAACATGGGAATCGATCATGGCAGCTGCGACGATCGGACTGCTCATAGTTAGTATAGTCGCCCTCATCAAACGAAAATGATGATGAAAAAACTTCCGTCCACACCTGAGCAAGGAAAACGGAAGTTTTAACTCTCAAGGGGGGTTCCGTTTACACGGTCTCCTTTGTGTACTGAATATACCACACGCAGCGCTTTCCGGTCAATAAAGCTTAGCACTTTTTTATTGATAATCGTACCGTTTTGAAATAAACTATTTTCAAAGGAAACAAGGATCAGGAACATGGCAAATAAAAAAGACAAAACAGTATTCGTGTGCCAGAACTGCGGCTTCGAGAGTCCCAGATGGATGGGTCAGTGCAGCGCCTGCGGCGCGTGGAACTCATTCGTGGAGGAAAAGCTTACGGAGCCTAAGGAGGGCGACAGCAGAAGGCGCACCGGTCCCGCGCAGAGCGGAAAAAGAAGCAGGCCGGTAGCCATAGACAAGGTCGTCTCCGGACAGACCAGCCGCATGGACACAGGCATTCCCGAACTCAACAGAGTACTCGGCGGAGGACTCGTCCAGGGCAGCCTGGCCCTTATCTCCGGCGAGCCCGGCATAGGCAAATCCACGATAATAATCCAGGCCGCGGCCAACATAGCGCAGAAATACGGTACCGTACTCTACGTCTCCGGCGAGGAGTCGGAAGAGCAGATAAAGATGCGCGCGGACAGAGTCTGCAATGGAGACCTTAGCCGACTGCTGCTCCTTTCGCAGACGAACATGGACGAGATCCTGGCCGCTGTGGAGGAAGTTCAGCCGGTATTCCTGGTGATAGACTCCATCCAGACAATGTACACGGACGATCTGGACTCCGCTCCCGGAAGCGTTTCCCAGGTGCGTCAGTGCGGCAACCTGCTGATGAACATAGGCAAGGGCATGAACATACCCGTATTCGTTGTCGCCCACGTTACCAAGAGCGGCGAGCTTGCGGGCCCGCGCATCGTGGAACACATGGTGGACGCGGTTTTGCAGTTCTACGGCGAGCGCACCCAGGACCTTCGCATCCTGCGCGCCGTAAAGAACCGCTTCGGCACAACGTCTGAGATAGGCGCTTTCGAGATGAGAGAGGAAGGCCTTGTCAGCGTGGAGAACCTTTCCGGGACCTTCCTGGAAGGACTTGCTGACAGCGGGGAGGGCGCCGTGGCGACTGCTGTGTGCGAAGGGACCAGACCGCTCCTCGTAGAGATCCAGGCGCTTACCGCTCCGTGCAGCGCAGGTTTCCCCAGACGTACTGCCATAGGAATAGACAGCCAGCGTCTCGGCATGATAATAGCCGTTCTTGAACGCAAGGCAGGCGTATCGCTCATAAACAGGGACGTATACGTAAACGTTGTCGGCGGCTTAAAGCCGGAGGGCACGGGCACGGACCTTGCCGCGGCGATAGCAATCTGGTCCGACGAACGCGGCGTTAAGGTGCCGCCGGATACTCTGGTGATAGGCGAGATAGGCCTTACCGGAGACCTCCGTCCCGTGCAGTCCGCGGACAAGCTCATAAAGGAAGCGTCCCGCATGGGCTTCAGGCGCGCGATACTGCCGCAGAGGAATCTGGACCGCGCATCAAAGGCGGCGTCAGGCATGCGGCTGGTAGGCGTAAGGACGCTTGCCGAAGCTCTCACGGCATCTTCACAGATTTCACAAAAATAGCGGTTAATATAATCGGTATAAAAAGTCATCACCGTAAACGAATGTCAGGAGACGAACAATGGCAAAGATACTCATAGTGGACGACGAAGCGAAGATCAGAGAGGTCATACGCGAGTACGCCCAGTTCAATAAATACGAGACCGACGAGGCGGAAGACGGCATGCAGGCCGTCGGCAAGTGCCTCAACAACGACTACGACCTGATCATCATGGACATAATGATGCCCAGGCTCGACGGCTACTCCGCCTGCAAGGAGATAAAGAAAGAAAAGGACATTCCGATCATAATGCTGTCCGCCCGCGGCGAGGAGTACGACAAGCTCTTCGGCTTTGAGCTGGGAATAGACGATTACGTAGTAAAACCGTTCAGCCCCAAGGAGCTGATGGCAAGGGTCGCCGCGGTGCTGGCAAGAAAGAACCGCGGAGCGGAAGCCGCCAAGCAGACTGTGCTCACATCCGAGGGACTGGAGGTCAACACGGAATCCAGGACCGTCAGCGTGGACGGGGTCAAGGTGGACTGCACGCTTAAGGAATACGAGATACTCGCGTACCTCATGCGCAACAAGAACATCGCTCTCTCTCGCGACAGGATGCTGCAGGACATCTGGGGATACGATTTCTTCGGAGACGACCGTACAATAGACACCCACATAAAGAATCTGCGCGGAAGGCTCGGAAAGTACAGAGACAAGATCACCACAGTAAGAGGCATAGGCTACAAGTTTGAAGACTGAAACCAAAGAAAAGCCGAATAAAACGGAAGGACGCCCGGTCAAGAGCCTCAGAACCAGCCTAGCGGCGTCCTTTATCGTCTTCGCCGTTTTCCTGATGGCGCTGCTCTGGATAATCCAGTCCGTATTTCTGGACAGATACTACGAATATTCCATGAGCAGGCGCTGCAGCAAAGCGGTCAGTTCCGTATGCGATTATTACACCTCCGGAGGACCGGACATGTCCTATCAAAGCTTCATGACCTTCCTGGGACAGAAGACGGAGGATAACGACATATACTTCTGGATAGAATCCACGGACGGAACGTTCTACATCTCCTCGTCCGACCTTCAGGCTGTGCGCGTACGCGCCAACACCAGGCAGCTGATATCGCAGGCCCGCACCATGCTCAAGGAGGGCGGTCAGAACGAAGTCAGTTTCACGGCTAAGGGTCCGTTCGGGGACGGAAAGGACTTCATCTACGCAAGGTACGTGGAAGGCGGAGACAGCAATCCGGTATACATCTACGCCATAGCGACCATCACTCCGATAGGCCCGGCGGTAGGGATTATAAGATCCCAGCTGCTGATAGTCACCGTAGTCGCTCTCATAGTCGGCGTAGTGGTCGCAAGGCTGACCGCTAAGCGTCTGGCCAAGCCGATATCCGAGATAGAAAGGGACGCCAGGGAGCTTGCCAAGGGCAACTACGACGTCTCCTTCAAGGGCGGAGATTACAAGGAAGTTTCGGACCTTGCGGAAACGCTCAACCAGGCTGCCGCGGATCTTAAGGCTTCGGACGCGCTGCAGAAAGACCTTATCGCGAACGTTTCGCACGATCTGCGCACGCCTCTGACCATGATAAAATCCTACGCGGAGCTGATCCGCGACATCTCCGGCGACGATCCCGTAAAGCGCGAGGAGCATCTGGACGTGATAATCAAGGAGACCGACAGGCTGGACGAGCTGGTCGGAGACATCCTTACGCTCTCCAAGATGCAGGCAGGCGTAATGGAGATGGAGATGACGGACTTCGACATACAGGAGGCCGGCGAGGCGGTCCTTTCCACGTACATGGTCATGGAACAGGAAGGCTTCAAGATAAACTTCGAGCCTGCGGAAGGCACGGTAACGGTACACGGAGACAGGCGCCGCATACAGCAGGTAATAGCCAACCTCCTGTCCAACGCCGTAAGATACAGCAAGGAAAACAAGGAGGTATCGCTCCGCTTCGAAAGAGACGGCGGAAACATCGTGTGCTCCGTTGCGGACAAAGGCATAGGAATAGCGGAAGATGATCTGGATAAGATCTGGAACCGCTACCAGAAGGCCAGCAAGCAGGGCGCAAGAAGCGCTCAGGGTACCGGCCTGGGGCTTTCCATAGCCTCCGAGATACTGCAGAAACACGGCGCGAAATACGGCGTCGAGAGCAAACCCGGCGAGGGAAGCCGGTTCTGGTTCTCGCTGCCTGTTAAAAAATGACAGCGGCTTTGTATAGTCAGGGCCGCTGTTTTTATCAGTATTATTACACTTTTTTGCTTTATTGACTATTATTCCACAATGGAGTATAATCTTCGTGGAGGATAGTCGGATGTTCGCAGTCGGCGACAGGGTCGTATACCCGATGCACGGGGCCGGCCTTATAGAAAAAATCGAAGACAGGCAGATCCTGGGAGAGACCAGAGCGTACTACATCATCAGGATCAAGAGCGGAAACATGCAGGTCATGGTCCCCGTAAAAGGCGCGGAGGACATAGGCCTGCGTTATGTTGTCGCTCCCGGTGAATTCGACGAGATCTACAAAGTGCTGGGTTCGGAATCCACTCCCATGGACGAGAACTGGAACCGCCGCAACCGCGACAACATGGAAAAGCTGAAGACCGGAAACCCGGAGCAGGTGGCGGAGGTAATACGCAACCTGGTAAGGGTGGACAGGGTAAAGAAGCTCTCCACAGGCGAAAAGAAGCTCCTCAACACCGCCAGGCAGATACTCTGCTCGGAGATGACCATGGTGCTGAACGTAAACGATTCGGCAGCCTTAGCGCTCATCGACGGATCGATCTGAAAAGACCGTAAGTCGTGATTTATATATACAATTGAATATTCAGGAGGATAAACAATGCTCAAAAAAGTATTCCGCGTGATCCTTACGTTTCTCGGAATGCTGCTGGGCTACGGAGTGTCGTCTTATCTCGTTGCGAACTGGGATGCCCTTTCGGGGCTCCAGGCCGGTGAACAGACTCTGCTCATCTTGATCGCGACGGTTTTATTCGGACTTATTTTTTTCTATGTTTTCTCGGCACTCTCCAGAAAAGGGGCAAAGGTCGCAAGCTCTGTGGCTTCGGAACTTTCGGAAAAGTTCGCCATAGAGGATCTGCTTCCTATAGTTGCAGGACTTATCGCGGGTCTGTTGATCGCTTACCTGATCTCGCCGATTATTAATGGGATCCAGGCACTGCAGGTGTTCAATCTGAACGTGATACTGACCGTGCTTCTGTACATAGCCTTCGGATGGTTAGGCATTACTGTCGCGAGAAGATTTTCGCCGGATATCCGGCTTCCTTTTTCGGGGCAGACTTCGCCTAAGGACCAGCAAAGCACAAAACGTAAGACCAAGGGGCGCGCAGGCGCGGCGCCTAAAATTTTAGATACCAGTGTTATAATCGACGGCAGGATAGTCGATATCTTAAAGACGGGCTTCATAGAAGGGGACATAGTCATTCCCTCGTTCGTGCTCGTCGAGCTCAGACACATCGCGGATTCCTCGGATCCCCTTAAGCGAAACAGGGGACGCCGGGGTCTTGACATACTCAATAAGATACAGACAGAGTACGGCATAGAGATCTACGATACAGGTTCCGACAAGTCTCTGGAGGACATCCCGGAGGTGGATGTAAAGCTGCTTAAGCTCGCCCAGAACATGAAGGGCGTGGTCGTTACCAACGACTTCAATCTGAACAAAGTGGCGGCCATCCAGGGTGTGCCGGTGCTCAACATCAACGAGCTCGCCAACACCTTGAAGCCGGTGGTGCTTCCCGGGGAGAACCTCAGGGTCTTCCTCGTTAAGGAAGGTAAGGAAAACGCTCAGGCACTCGCTTATCTGGACGACGGCACGATGATAGTCGTGGAGAACGGAAAGAAGCTGATAGGCCAGACCGTGTCCACAACTGTGACCAGCGTGCTCCAGACTTCGGCGGGGCGAATGATATTCGCGAGACCAAACTGATCGATGCGTAACATTTCGGTGATAATCGCGGCGGCGGGATCGGGAAGCCGCATGGGAGGCCCGGTCCCCAAGCAATACATGATGATAGACGGCCTTCCGGTCCTTGTCAGGACCTTAAGGATGTTTTGCTGCGCGGACGAGGTTAAGACCATAGCCGTGATGGTACCGCCGGGAGACGTCAGGTACTGCCAGGACATGCTGGCGGAGCATCTGCACGCATGTACGTCCGGAGTGGGAGTGTTCCCGAAAGTGCTGGTGCGCGAAGGCGGAAAGACCAGGCAGGAGACCGTCGGAAAGGGGCTCGAGGCTGTAGGCTGCGAAGACCCTTACGTGCTGGTGCACGACGGGGCAAGGCCTTTCGTCAGCATGGAAGTCATCGAAGGTGTCATCCGCGCCCTGCAGCGCGGAGCAGACGCTGCGGTGCCCTGCGTAACGCCGAAAAGCACCATCAGGACCGCTGAAAAGACCTTGGACAGGAATTCCCTGTACGAGGTGCAGACACCACAGGGATTCAGGACCGAAGTGCTTGCAGCGGCTTTCGAAAAAGCAATGACGGACGGTTTTACCGGTACGGACGAAGCAAGCCTCGCGGAGCGTATCGGCGCAAAGATAACCATTACGGAAGGCGATTACGCCAACATCAAGATCACCACCAGGGAGGACGTTCCGGAAATGATACGCTGCGGAAACGGTTACGACGTTCACAGGTTTGCGGAAGGCCGGAAACTGATGCTCGGATGCGTTGAAGTTCCTTATGAAAAAGGTCTTCTGGGGCATTCGGACGCGGACGTCTGCGCGCATGCGATAGCGGACGCTCTGCTGGGTGCGGCAGGTCTGAGGGACATCGGATACTGGTTCCCGGACAGCGCGGCGGAGACCGAGGGCATGCCGGGAAGCGTTCTGCTTTCCAAAACAGTTGAAATTTTAAGGAATGCAGGCTTTACGCCGTTCAACGTAGATGCTACAATTGTTGCGCAGCGTCCTAAGCTTGCTCCGTACATAGAAGAGATGAAGGCCGCCACAGCCGCGGCGATAGGCATAGGTCCGGAGAGTGTAGGAATAAAGGCTACCACGGAAGAAGGCCTTGGGATAACCGGCAGCGGGGAAGCGGTAAGCTGCTTCGCATCGGCGACTGTCAGGTAAGGACCGCTCCGGGATCGAAACAAATAGGTAAAATACGGGCACGCGCAAGGCGCGGCCGTTCGGAAAGGATAAAAAAATGAAAGCTTCGAAGATGTTTCTGAGCACCCTCAGGGAAGTTCCGTCGGAGGCGGAGATCCCCAGCCACATCCTGCTTTTAAGGGCAGGCATGATCAAAAAGCTGGTGTCCGGCGTTTACGCGTTCATGCCGCTGGGCTACAGGAGCCTCAGAAAGATAGAGGACATAGTGCGCCAGGAGATGGACGCTGCGGGCGCCCAGGAAGTTCTGATGTCCGCGCTCCAGCCTGCCGAGCTCTGGCAGGAATCTGGCCGCTGGTACGCTTACGGACCGGAGATGTGGCGTCTTAAGGACAGGAACGACAGAGAGTTCTGTCTGGGACCCACCCACGAAGAGATATTCACGGACGTGGTCCGCCAGCAGGTAAGCAGCTACCGTCAGCTGCCGCTCAACCTCTATCAGATACAGACCAAGTACAGGGACGAGGCGCGTCCGCGCTTCGGACTCATCCGCAGCCGCGAGTTCATAATGAAGGACGCTTACTCCTTCGACCGCGACGATGCAAGTCTGGACGACAGCTACAAGGCAATGTACGCCGCGTACGAGAAGGTGTTCGATCGCTGCGGCCTTAAATACCGCGCCGTAGAGGCGGACTCCGGAGCCATAGGAGGCAGCAACTCCCACGAGTTCTGCGCTCTTTCGGACGTAGGCGAAGAGGAGATAGTTTACTGCGAGCACTGCTCCATGGCAGCTACCGCGGAAAGGGCCTCTTTCAGGGACGAGCCCGGCGCCGCCGCCGAGGAGCTTCCGCTCGAAAAGAAGTACACTCCCGGCACCAAGACCATAGAAGCCGTCGCGGAGTTCCTGGGCCTTGCGCAGAAGCAGACCATAAAGGCTCTGCTGCTCCAGGCTTTCGATCCGGAAGATCCGGACGCAAAGATACGCTACATCGCCTGCTTCATAAGGGGCGACAGGCAGCTAAACATGACCAAGCTCGTAAACGCTCTGGGACTCCCGGAGTATGCGGTGCAGTTCGCGGACGAGGCCGCCATGGGTTCCGAGACCGGCTGCGTAGGCGGATTCACCGGCCCAATAGGTCTGCACGACTGTACGATCGTTGCCGACACGGAGCTCGTGAACACGAAGAACCTCTGCGCGGGAGCCTGCGAAGCGGATCATCACTACATAAACGTAAACTACGGCCGCGATTACAAGGCGGACATCGTTACGGACATCAAGCTGCTGCAGGCGGGAGACCCCTGCCCGGTATGCGGGGCTCCGGTAAAGAGCGCCAGAGGCATAGAAGTCGGCCAGGTCTTCAAGCTCGGCACCAAGTATTCCGTGCCCATGCACCTTTGCTACAAGGACGAGAACCAGCAGGAGCACCCCGTGCTCATGGGCTGTTACGGCATAGGCGTCACAAGGACCCTGGCTGCCGTAGTGGAGCAGAACCACGACGACAACGGCATCATCTGGCCGATGAGCGTCGCGCCTTACCACGCTGTGATCACCGTAATTAATCCTAAGGACGAGGTCCAGATGAGCCTGGCCGGAAGCATATTCGCAAGGCTGGAGGCCGCAGGTCTGGAAGTCGTGATAGACGAGCGCGACGAGCGTCCCGGAGTAAAGTTCAAGGACGCGGACCTTCTGGGCTTCCCGATCAGGATCACCGTAGGCAAAAAGGCCGCGGACGGCATAGTCGAGTACAAACTGCGCCGCGGAGGCGACAACACGGACATGGCAGCCGATCAGGCCGCAGACGCCGCTATCGAACTGTATAACGCAGAAAAGTAGGACCGGAACGCCGTTTCAGCGCTGTCCGGACCTTCGGGGGCATGGATATGAAAGTTTACAACACCCTTACAAGAAGAAAAGAAGAACTGGTCCCGCAGAACCCCAAAAAACTCACCATGTACGTCTGCGGGCCCACGGTCTACAACTACATACACATAGGAAACGCAAGGCCCATCGTGGTCTTCGATACGCTCCGCAGATATCTGGAGTACCGCGGCCAGAAGGTCAAGTACGTCCAGAACTTTACGGACGTGGACGACAAGATAATCAACCGCGCCAGGGAAGAGGGCATATCCGCGCTGGAGGTGGGCGAAAAGTACATTGCCGCCTACTA
>JAEEGL010073463.1_pt1 | contig 12694 bp, 11 predicted proteins | sample 9134231 | NCBI WGS metagenome assembly JAEEGL01 (sample SAMN16246548, study PRJNA631951) | gut metagenome | biome: gut microbiome; feature: rumen; material: fiber-attached | host: Bos | place: Iran: Karaj | collected 2018-10 | reverse complement strand
TTCATATCCCCGAGGATGCAAAGAGAACCTCGTTCATACCCTGTGTTTTGAATTATGGATTATATAACCCTCTTGTGAAGATATATCTTGAGGGATTTGACGATGAGGCTCTTTTCCTATCACAGTCGGAGCTCCGGGAGATAAGCTACACAAATCTCCCCTACGGCAGCTATACATTCCACGTGCAGACTCTCGGTTCGGATATGGAGGTCGTCAACGAGAGCACTGCGGTCATCCACAAGGAGGCCCGCATATATGAGCGCAAGGTGTTCTGGGTGGGAGTGGTCATTGCCGCTGTGCTCATACTGATGATGATCCTGTGGACTATCCTGGAAAGAAGAAATGTACGCATCATCAGGTTGAAAAACGAACAGCTCAAAAAGGCCAAGGAAGAGGCCGAGAGGATCAGTGAGTATAAGACGAGATTCCTTGCCAGCGTATCCCACGAGATAAGGACACCCATCAACACCATCATGGGTATGGATGAGCTTATACTCAGGGAGGAAGTTCCGGCGCAGGTAAGGCAGTATGCGGGAGATATCTATTCATCCGGCGGCGCTCTGTTACATATCATAAATGACATACTCGACTTATCCAGGATAGAGTCGGGAAAGATGAGTATAGTACCGGTAGAATACAGCTTGTCGGCACTGCTTCGCGAGCTTGCGGGAAGCCTCAGGATGAATGCGGATGCGGCTCATCTTCACAGCGGTTTTGAGCTTGATCCCCGCCTGCCGGAGCATCTGACGGGAGATTCAAACCGCATAAGGCAGGTTGTGACAAATCTTCTTACCAATGCGGTCAAATACACGAGAGAAGGATCGGTCACCTTAAAGGCGGAGCTTTTGTCGCAAACGGCAGACACCGCAAGCATAAGATTCTCGGTGATAGATACCGGCATCGGAATAAAGCAGGAGGATATGCCCAAGCTCTTTAAAGAGTTTGAGAGATTCGACGAAGAGAGAAACCACAACATAAAAGGCACCGGTCTGGGGCTTTCCATTTCAAGACAGCTGCTGGAACTTATGGGATCGAAACTCGAAGTGGAGAGTATCTACAATGAGGGATCCGATTTCCACTTCACGGTGTCACAGGGTATCTCGGGGGAAGGCACCATCGGAGAGATCGATCTGAACACATCGGAAAGTGATGCTTTTGAGAGCTACAAGCCTGCATTTACCGCACCGGATGCGAGCATTCTGGTGGTTGATGACACTCCTCTCAATCTTGCGGTCATAAGAGGACTGCTGCGCTCAACGAAGGTATCGATCGACACCGGAGAAAGCGGACTTGTGGCGCTTGAGAAGGTCAAAAAGAAAAGATATGACCTTATCCTGCTCGATCATATGATGCCCGAAATGGATGGCATAGAGACCCTTGAACAGCTCGGAAAAATGGATCATATGTGCAAGGGCGTACCTGTGGTAGTGCTCACCGCAAATGCAATAGCGGGGGCAAAGGAAAACTATATAAAGCACGGATTTGACGACTATCTCTCAAAGCCGGTATCGGGCAAAGACCTTGAAACGCTCCTTCTCAAATTCCTTCCGCCTTCCAAGATTAAGGCGGGTGAGGACGAAAAGAGTGAGACCGGCCCTGATAAAGTGGCCGGAATCGCGAATGCCGGGAGGCCCGGCGAAAGCACTCAGGCGGAACCTGTTTACAGAGGCCTCAGCCTCATAGATCCCGTAAAGGGGATCAACTTCTGCGCAGGGGATAAGGAGCTGTATGAGAGCGTCCTTGAAATGTTTGTGGCGGAATTTGATGAGGAATCACGCGCACTGCAGACTTTTTTCGAACAGCGCGATCAGAAAAAATATGTCACTCATGCCCATAAGCTTAAGAGCTCCGGAAGGACTATAGGAGCTGATTCTCTGTTCGAGAAGGCAAAAGAGCTTGAAATGGCCGGCAAGGAAGAAAACTGGGAGGCCATTGAGCGCAGGCAGGGTGCGGTATTGCAGCTTTATATGGATGTAGTGGCAGAGATAAAGGGCAAGATACTGGTATAGCTGACAGATCATGACGGGAACGATACTTGATTATTTAATTGAATACGGGGATGTGCCCTTTGCCGAAATGAGGCTGACGGAGGTAGATGCCGCCATCCTTTGCAAGCTGGGATATTTTCATTTTGAGAGTTTCGTTGCGGGGATAGATGACGGAATGCCTTCGGTGGCACTTAAGGATATAATGCTTCTGGAAAACAGGGACGATCTGTTTGAAAAGGGGCATTACGAGGATGTATCCCGCCAGATGGTGGATCTGATGCTTTCGGGAAGAAGGTTTAAAGACCTGAGGATCGCCTGCTTCGAAAGCTGTCTGGATCACGAGACTCAGACGCAGTTTGCGGCGGTGACATTTATCACCGGACCCCGCAGGATGTTTGTGGTGTTCCGCGGGACCGACAGCACCATAATCGGGCTCAAGGAAGACTTTAATCTGTTGTATATGGACAAGGCAAAATGCCATGAATACGCCACGGAATATCTGCGAAAGATAAGCTCCAGATATGCGCGTAAGATGTATGTCGGAGGCCATTCAAAAGGTGGACATCTGGCTGTGTATGCTTCCATGAACATGCCTGATGATATAAAGCAGCGGGTACACAGGATATACAGCATGGACGGGCTGGGACTCCGCCCCACCCTTATGAAGGACGGCAAGTTTAAGAGTATCGAGGACAGGATCTACAAGCTTATTCCCCAATCATCCCTGATCGGAATGATGTTGGATGATGATGACAGATACGAAGTGATAAAAGCCTCCGGCCTGGGGCTTATGCAGCACAATATGTACGGCTGGAACGTGGACGGAAGGAAATTCATCCGCGAGAAAAAGCTTAATACCAACGCGGTATTTGTTGAGCATACCTTTAACGGATGGGTCGATTCCCAGGATGATGAAAACAGGCAGAAGTTCATAGACGGGATCTACAGCCTGATCGATGCCTGCAAGGCCGAGAGCATGAGAGAACTGATATCGGACGGGGGAAAGAAGTTTTCGATAATCATCGACAGCGTAAAGGAGCTGGATGACGAGAGTAAATCCCAGCTCAAACAGGTATTTGCCGCCTTTATCCCGGTGGCCAAGGCATATTTCAAAGCAGATGTGGGAAAAAGACTGCTGAGAGCAGGCAAAAATGCCATTCTGACGCCTTATACCGCAGGTAAAAATGCCCTTTTGAAAGTTATGGAAAACTAAGGGCGTTTGTGCTACAATAAGATGATTGAAGTTTTTTTGGAAGGAGCCCCTATTTATTTATGGATATAGCGGAAAAACTTGCCGAAGAACTGAATGTTGAAACGGTGTTTACGATCAGAGTAGGCGCTCTTGAGATACCCGTCAACGAGTCAACTGTTGTATCGTGGATACTCATCGGTATCGTATTTATCATCTGTCTTATCCTCGGAAGCCGTCTTAAGGTGAGAAACATCTCCAAAAGGCAGGCGGCAGCCGAGTTCATTGTTACCAAGCTTGAAAGCCTTGTCTCAGGAATGGTGGGAGAGGAGGCCAAGGGCTATGTGCCGTACCTTCTTGCGGTACTTATTTTCCTTGCATTTTCAAATATATGCGGCATCTTCGGATTCAAGCCGCCCACAAAGGACCTTAACGTCACCGCGGCTCTGGCCATAATGAGCATTATAGTGGTGCAGTTTGCAAATATCAAGGCGCATGGGCCCTGGGGCTGGATCAAGAGCTTCACACACCCGATAGCGGTGGTCACCCCCATCAATATCCTTGAGCTTGTGATCAAACCGCTTTCACTGTGCATGCGACTTTTCGGAAATGTGCTCGGCGCCTTCATAATCATGAAGCTTATCGAGATCGCCATGGAGTCGGCCATTCATGCACCGGTGATCATCCCGGGAATATTCTCCCTGTATTTCGACCTTTTTGACGGCGGACTGCAGGCCTATGTATTTGTATTTTTAACTTCGCTTTATATCAAAGAAGCAGTGGAATAACACATTTCTAAACGGAGGAAAACAACATGTTAGCAATCGGAGCAGGAATCGCAGCATTAGCTTGTATCGGAGCAGGGCTCGGCCTTGGGATCGCCACCGGAAAGGCAGTGGACGCAACAGCACGCCAGCCTGAGGCAGCGGGAAAGATAACCACCGCACTTATCCTCGGAGGAGCACTCGCGGAGGCAACCGCTATCTACGGTTTCGTTATCGGTATCCTTATCATATTTATGCTTAAGTGATCATTGAGGGAAAGAAATGCTGAAAGTAGATATCAATATATTATTTACGGTAATCAATCTCGGGGTCATCTTTTTTGTGATCTGGAAATTCCTGTTTAAGCCGGTAAAGAAGATCATCGCCAAGCGTCAGGAAGAGGTGGAGGAGCAGTTTTCCAAAGCCGAGGAAGCAAAGTCGCAGGCCGATGAGGAGAGGACCAGATACGAGCAGGCCATGAGCCGCGCCGAGGAAGAGAAGGATTCCATCATCAAGGAAGGCCGCGAGCAGGCGGGAGCCGAGAGGGATAAGATAATAGACGACGCAAGAAACGAAGCGTCAAATATCATCGAGACCGCCAAAAAAGACGCCGAGGATGCAAAGAAGCGCATCATGAAGAAGGGCGCGGAGGAGCTCTCCGAGCTTGTTTCTCAGGCTGCGGGAAAGATCGCGCAGACCAAGGAAAATCCCGAGGCAGACAGCCGTCTTTTTGACGAATTTATCGAAAAGACCACTAAGGCTGACTGATGAGGTGTATATAAATTGAGCAGAAAAAACAAGAAATTCGAATGCCTGCTCCGCTATGTGACGGAGCCTACACCTGCCCAGCTTGATAAGATCAAAAGCTTTGTCTACGGTAAGTACGTAAATGACGATATAACCGAGGACATGATCAGCTTTTCCGCTGTGGAGGACAAGAGCCTCGGAGGAGGTTTCATCCTTACCTGCGGTAACGAGACCTACAACTGGAGCACCGAAGGGCGCAGCCGTCAGTTTGCCGAGGCGGTGGACAGGTTAAAAAAGAATATAAGCGCGGACACAGATGTAATATCCATGCTGCGCACCACCGTTGAGGAATTTGAACTCACCGCTGCTCATAGGCATGTGGGAACCGTTTCCTACGTTGGAGACGGAATAGCGACCATTGTGGGGCTTCCTCATGCGGCCTACGGCGAGATACTCATCTTTGAATGCGGTATCAAGGGAATGGTGCAGGATATCAGGCGCGAAGAGATCGCAGCCATCCTTTTTGGAAGTGACCGCGAGATAAGAGTGGGAAGCCATGTGGCCAGAACCGTTATGACTGCCGGAGTGCCGGTGGGAGAAGGATTTCTGGGGCGCGTGGTCAATTCTCTGGGAGAGCCCATAGACGGCCTCGGCAGGATCGAGGATGACGATTACAGGCCCATCGAGAATGCGGCTCCTTCCATCGTTGACCGTAAATCTGTCGACACTCCAATGGAGACGGGAATCCTTGCGATCGATTCAATGTTCCCCATCGGACGCGGACAAAGAGAACTTATTATCGGTGACAGACAGACCGGAAAGACCTCCATCGCCACCGATACCATTATAAACCAGAGGGGCAAGGGAGTTATCTGCGTCTATGTAGCGATAGGACAGAAAGCATCCACTGTTGCCAAGCTGGTAAACAATCTCAAGAAGGCAGGGGCACTTGATTACACCATAGTGGTGACGGCATCCGCGTCGGAGCCGGCTCCCCTTCAATATATAGCTCCTTATGCAGGATGCGCCATGGCCGAGTATTTCATGGCTCAGGGAAAGGATGTGCTGATCGTTTATGATGACCTTTCCAAGCATGCGGTGGCATACAGGGCACTTTCGCTTTTGCTCGAAAGGCCGCCGGGAAGAGAAGCTTACCCCGGAGATGTGTTCTATCTCCATTCAAGACTGCTGGAGCGCAGCGCAAGGCTTAATGCGGAGTGCGGAGGAGGATCCATCACCGCGCTTCCCATAATAGAGACACAGGCCGGCGATGTATCGGCATATATTCCGACCAACGTCATTTCCATCACCGACGGCCAGATATATCTCGAGAGCACGCTTTTCAATCTCGGAGTAAGGCCTGCGGTCAATGTCGGGCTTTCGGTATCGCGTGTGGGCGGTGCTGCCCAGACCAAGGCGATGAAAAAGTCGGCGGGAAGCATACGTATCGATCTGGCACAGTTTCGAGAGATGGAAGTGTTCACACAGTTTTCGTCGGATCTCGATGCTGCCACCAAGGCTCAGCTCTGCCACGGAAATGTGCTTATGGAGCTGTTAAAGCAGCCTCTCGGAAAGCCACTTTCCATGGAGGAACAGGTAATAACCCTCTGCGCCGCAAACGCAAGGGTGATGGAGAATATCCCTATCGATAAGATCAAGGATTTCCAGGGGAAGCTTCTTGAATATATCGAGAGAGAAAATCCCGGGCTTGTGAACATGATAAAGACTACGGGAAATTTTGATGATGACATGCGTGAGCAGATGATCAAAGCATCCAAGGACTTTTTGGCAGAATACGAGATGCAATGATCGTTGTAGTGCTTGAAGTGTGCTGCTGCGGAATATGAGGTGAATCTGTGGCAAATATACGTGAGATATCCGGAAGAATAAGAAGTATCCGTGATACCATGAAAATTACAAATGCCATGTATATGATCTCGTCCACCAAGCTTCGCAAGGCCAAGAAGGGACATGAGGGCAACGGTCCTTACTTTTCGTATCTGAAGAATATGTATGACCGCATCATAGAGTCCACTTCCGAGCTGAAAAATATATGGCTTGATGAGAGAGAAGAAAAGAAGGGCAAAGAGAGAACCCGTGCGATAATCCTTATCACCGGTGACAAAGGCCTTGCAGGGGCGTACAATCACAATGCCATCAAGCTTGCCTTAAGCCTTATGAATGAGGACCCCACACCAAAGCTTTATGTGGTGGGAGAGGTCGGAAGGCAGTACTTTGCAGGCAAGAAAGTGCTGATGTCGGGACAGTTTAAATACAGTGCGCAGAACCCTTCCCTCAACAGGGCAAGGATGATCGGCAATATGCTGATGGACGAGTACTTAAGCGGTGAGATAGATGAGGCTTATATCGTATACACCGAGATGAAAAACAGCATCTCCACCGAGGCGAGAGCGCTTCGTATTCTTCCCTTGATGTACGAAAAGCCGGATGAGCCGGGATTCATCAATCAGGAAGAGGGAAAGATCAATTTTGTTCCCTCCGCGGAGGATGTGCTCAACACCATAGTCCCCGAGATGATAATCGGAGATATTTATTCAACCTTGGTGGAAAGCTACTGCAGCGAGCAGAATGACCGCATGATGGCTATGGATAAGGCCAACAAAAACGCAGCGGAAATGATCAAGGATCTTTCCACACAGTACAACAGGGAAAGACAGGCGATGATCACTCAGGAGATAACCGAGGTTATCGCAGGCGCCAAGGCGCAGAAGAAAAAGAAGCAGAAGAAAGCAGCGCAGGAAAGCTGAAAGATTTATATCGGAGGCAGATCTTAATTGAAAGAAAACGAAAAGATCGGAAATGTCGGACATGGGCGTATTGTTCAGGTAATGGGCCCGGTTGTCGATGTCGAATTCGGAGACGATTGTCTCCCGTATATAAAGGATGCACTTGAGGTTAAGCTGAATGGGAAACGCCTCGTGATGGAGGTAGCCCAGCATATCGGCGAAGGCACCGTCAGATGCATCATGCTGGGACCCAGCGACGGGCTTGCCAAGGATATGGATGTATATGCCACAGGTGACGGCATAAAGGTTCCGGTTGGAGAGCAGACTCTCGGCAGATTATTTAACGTGCTGGGAGAGACCATCGATAAGGGCGAGCAGCCTGATGGAGAAAAGTGGGTGATACACCGCAATCCTCCTTCATTTGCCGACCAGAGCCCTGTATCAGAGATACTCGAGACAGGCATTAAGGTAATAGACCTTCTCGCACCTTATTCAAAGGGCGGAAAGATCGGTCTGTTCGGAGGAGCCGGAGTCGGAAAGACAGTGCTCATCCAGGAGCTTATCACAAACATAGCCACCGAGCACGGCGGTTATTCCATATTTACCGGAGTAGGAGAGCGTTCCAGGGAAGGAAACGACCTTTGGACAGAGATGGGCGAATCGGGAGTTCTGGCTAAGACAGCCCTTGTCTTCGGACAGATGAATGAGCCCCCGGGGTCCAGAATGAGAGTAGCGGAAACAGGTCTTACGATGGCTGAGTATTTCCGCGATGTACAGAAAAAGGATGTACTTTTATTTATAGATAACATTTTCCGTTTTGTACAGGCAGGAAGCGAAGTTTCGGCACTTCTGGGACGCATGCCCTCGGCGGTGGGATACCAGCCTACGCTGGCCACCGATCTGGGTGAACTGCAGGAGAGGATCGCTTCAACAAGGAATGGATCGGTCACCTCGGTACAGGCGGTATATGTGCCTGCCGATGACCTTACTGACCCGGCTCCCGCTACCACATTTGCGCACCTCGATGCCACGACGGTCCTTTCCAGAAAGATCGTTGAACAGGGAATATACCCGGCGGTGGATCCACTTGAATCCACTTCAAGGCTTCTTGAGCCCGAGACAGTGGGAGAAGAGCATTACAATGTGGCCAGAAATGTTCAGCAGACTCTTCAGAGCTATAAAGAGCTGCAGGATATAATCGCCATCCTCGGAATGGATGAGCTTTCCGAAGAAGATAAAGTCACGGTATACAGAGCCAGAAAGATCCAGAGATTCCTTTCACAGCCCTTCCATGTGGCAGAGAATTTCACCGGAGTTAAGGGCGTTTATGTGCCTCTTTCCGAGACCATAAGAGGCTTTAAAGCCATACTTGACGGCGATATGGACAAATATCCGGAAGCGGCATTTTTCAATGTCGGAACCATAGATGATGTCATTAAGAAAGCAGAACTCATCGGAATGGAATAGGTAATACGGATGAGCGATTCTTTAAGGCTTAAGATAATAGCAACCGATAAGCTTTTCTACGACGGGGAAGCCGACTCGATCATATTTCCCGCACCCAACGGGTCACGCCAGATCATGGCTCACCACGAAAACATGGTCATAGCGGGATGCGAGGGAATCTGCCGCATCAGATTTGAAAAGGGCGGGGAATGGCGCAATGCCGTTGTAGGACGAGGATTTGTCGAGATCAAGGATAACACGGCACTTCTTATCACCGAATCGGCAGAGTGGCCCGAAGATATAGACAGAGTGAGGGCTCTGGCCGCAATGGAAAGAGCAAAGGAGCAGCTGAGGCAGGATCAGAGCATTCAGGAGTACAATGCCTCGAGAGCCGCGCTTGCGCGGGCGCTTCTCAGACTTTCACAGGTTGGAGACGGAACGGACTAAAGATGAACACTGGTAGTGAAGAAAAGAACAAAAAGATCATACGGATCGTGGCCTGTGCGCTTCTGATCGGGTTCGCGGCTGTAATATATTATATGCAGTACAGATATCCTTTCAGCCTTGAAGATCTCTATTTCCTGAAAGATACGGCAACGGGAGAGAGATTGACATCTCTCGGAGAGATTTTTGCCACTGTAGCACCCACGATGAGTTCCAGAGGCGGAAGTGTGCTTTCGCTTCTTGTGCTGAGAGTGATCCTGGTAGCAGGGAATTTTGCGGCAAATGCCGTCAATATGATAATGCTGTTTGCCGTGGCTTTTCTTATCAGCAGGTGTGCCCGCACGCGTAAGGAGTGGATGTTTTTTACCGCTTTTTCATTTGTGCTGATGTTTTCTCTTAACAGCGAGTGGAGAAAGTCATATCTCTGGGAATTCGGAATAGTTAATTTTCTCTTTCCGGCAGTTCCTTTTCTCATTTATCTTTACATGATCCTTCGTGAGATAAACGAGGAAAAGAAGGATCTGGGGGCAGTCAGAGCTGTAGTCGCATGTGTTTCCGCACTTGCTGCGGGAGCTGCAAATATTTCTTACGGTGTGCTTGGAGCCGTAGTCGGAGTAAGCGGCATCATCATTCTGCGCCTCATAGTGGGAGTAAAGCCTAAGCTTTGGGTTCCGCTGTCTGTGGGGTGCAATATAGCGGGAGCCGCACTTTATCTGATTTCACCCGGGAATTATGCTACCGGCTCCATCATGGGTACGCAGTACATTAATTTCAGCATTTTCCCCGCTGTCGTGCTCGCTTTGCTCATGCTGGCAATATCCTTAAGGAGCGGCGGATGGGTGTCGATAAGCGAGATGGTGCTTATTGCCACTCTCGGTGTGGGGATCGTTCTCAGGTTTATCATCCAGGCCGTTCCCGGAGTGTATCCGAACGGGTTGCAAGTCGGCATAATGATAGTTGCCATAACACTTCTGAGTAATATTCTCGGAAGGTTTATCCGCGAGAATCCCAAGTCATATAAATGGGCTTTACTGCTTACTGTGTGTGGTTTTGTGTATATTGTACTTAATATCGTGGCGGATATAGGAGGAGTCAGCTGATGAAATACAGATTCCCCGAAGCTCTGAAAAAGAGTCCGTATCTTATATTTGAAAAATTTGAAAAGCCGATATATCTTTTGATCATCCTGAGCACGGTATTGCTTCGAGGCTGGATGTTCGGGAAGTCCGGAAAGGGGTTTGATATCCTTTTGACTCTGGCGGGAGTGATGGCATCATGTGCGGTATGCTCAATGGCATTTTTCCTGTCGGGCGGAAGAAAACTCTCACAGCTTTCCAGGTTTTTGATCCTGTATTCAGCGTTTGTTCCCGGGATCAGATTTGTTTATCTCAAAAGGCTTATGAATCCGGAGATCCTTTTTGAGCTCCGTGCGGATCTTTACCCCGAGAAGCTTAAAAATGTTGTCGCACTCTGGTTTCCGGATTTCACGGTGGTACTGCTTCTGATGGTGCCCTTTGCCATCCTTTTGTTTATGGCATTTGTTGTAAACAAGGACGACGTGGAAAGCAGCGGAAAGCTTAAGAGGTTTTTCCTTATAGTGGTGATCGTTTCGATCGTACTAATGCTCGTAGCTTTTCCGTTAGCCAATATTTCGAATCTGTGCGTGTATATCATAGGGATCCTTCTCGTCTCTCTTATCTGGAAGCTCTGGGAGATAATAAGAAACAAGAAATCCCTGGAACCGGCCAGCATTGTAGCCTGGGCCGAGATCCTGCTTTTTGTCGCACTCTGGCTTAAAGGATTGGCGGAGAGCTTTCTATGAAGCGTATTATTTTTATAAAAGGTTCAATAGAGACACTTGGATACTTTTCCCTGCAGCTTGCTGAGTATTTTTCGGAAGCGGGCAGGGAAGTTTTTGTTTGGGATATGCAAAAGCCCTCTGCGAGCATAGATGCATTTGAGGCACTTGCCGACCCTTCCGAGTCGGTGCTGGTCACCTTCAACTTCATCGGGCTGGGGCAGGAAGGGCAGTTTTCCCGCGGGCTTTCCAATATATGGGATGAATACGGAATAAAAAAGATATGCATTCTTGTCGACTCACCCGTGTATTATTACCGCCAGCTGTCAAGTGAACTTAAAAATATAAAGTTTGTCTGCATAGACAGATATCACAGGCAGTTCATGGAAAAGATGTATCCCGAATACGGAAAAGTGGATTTTATGCCACTCGGAGGGAACAGGGAACTGTGCAGCATGTTTGTTAAACCCGGACTGATCAGTACAGGCCGCCTGTGTTATACAGAGGGCAAAGTGCTGGAAAGCTTTGATAAATGGAAAGAAAGGCCGATAGATGTGCTGTTTGCCGGAAACTATGTACCTATAGGAAGCCTTGAGCCTGCTCTGGCAGGGCTTGGACAGGAGTACAGGGACTTTCTGATGCAGACGGCGCAGGATCTGTTTGATGATCCATCCGCATCGATCGAGGATACATTTATCAAAAGGCTAACGGAGGAGTTTCCGGATTGTACGCGGGATGAATATCTGCAGGCCTGCTATAAGATGGTATATATCGACCTGTATGTAAGAAGTGTATACAGAGCAGGTGTAGTAGCGGGAATTGCGGACAGAGGGATCAAAGTGCATTGTACGGGGAAGGACTGGGATCAGTGCCCCTGCCGTCATCCCGAGAATATAATCAGCACCGGAGAGAGCGTGAGCAGCAGAGAATGCCTGGAGGCGATGAAGATTGCCAAGGTGTCCCTCAATATGATGCCCTGGTTTAAGGCCGGAGCCCATGACCGTGTGTTCAGTGCCATGCTCATGGGAAGCTGCCTTGTCTCTGACAGCTCGGAATATCTGGACGAGATAATGCCCGGTGCAGAATATTATGCCCGGTACGAACTTACCACCCCAGAGGAAAGTGCGCGGATGGCGGCTGACAGGGTGGAAGAGCTTCTTCAAAATATGAACAAAGCTTATGATACAGCTTCTTCTGCGAAGGGGTTTGCATTAAGCGGACATACGTGGACAGAGAGAGCCAAAAAAGTCGATAATATTTTACAAAGTTTATAAAATAGACACACTTTGTTCACAATTTTAAGTTATACTTTGTGCAAATAGTTGAGAAATCAACTATTCTCCCCCCCTCATAAGAAGCAAGTAGATCTTCGGATCTACTTGTTTTCTTTTTACCGTAACTGTTATCAAAAAGCCGGCTAAATGCTTGCCTGCTTATCCCGATAGCACTGCTCCAAAAGCCTCGGCGTATAAGCAATCTACATCGCGTCTTTTGCGATGTAGATCGACTGCGCACTGCCTCAATGCGCAGGCGAAGGCGACGCCGTTGCGACAATCGTGCCGTACTCTGGC
>JAEEGL016748152.1_pt1 | contig 12695 bp, 9 predicted proteins | sample 9134231 | NCBI WGS metagenome assembly JAEEGL01 (sample SAMN16246548, study PRJNA631951) | gut metagenome | biome: gut microbiome; feature: rumen; material: fiber-attached | host: Bos | place: Iran: Karaj | collected 2018-10 | reverse complement strand
TAATCTGTGTATTCTTCCAAGCTTTTGAAGTTCGCTGTCATTTGCCGACTGAAGCCCTATGCTGAGCCTGGTTATCCCCGCACTTTTATATGATGCCAGGTCATATGAAGTGCCCGGATTGATCTCAATGGAAACTTCGGCTGACTTATCCACATCAAAATTTGCCCGGATCTCATCCATGATTTCGATGATGTCCTGTCCCCGAAGCACACTCGGCGTACCGCCTCCGAAAAATACCGTCATGACATGATATTCCCTGTAAGCGGGCGAATCTTTCTTTATCTGTCTTATGAGCGCATTTACATATTCCTTTTTTGTTTCATCAGAAGCAGAAAAAGAAAGGAAGTCGCAATACAGGCACTTCCTTTCACAAAACGGTATATGAACATACAGACTAATCTTCTTCAAGTTTAAGCACCGACAGGAAAGCGTTCTGCGGTATTTCCACATTTCCGAACTGACGCATACGTTTCTTTCCCTCTTTCTGTTTCTCAAGAAGCTTCTTCTTACGGGTAATATCTCCGCCGTAGCACTTGGCAAGGACATCCTTCCTTAAGGCCTTTATCGTCTCCCTTGCGATGACTTTACCTCCGACACAGGCCTGAATAGGAATCTCAAATAAGTGCCTCGGGATCTCGGTCTTTAACTTTTCGCACATCTTTCTGCCTCGTTCATAAGCACCGTCCTTGTGCACGATGAATGAAAGGGCATCTATCTCTTCTTTGTTTATCAGAATATCCAGTTTGACCAGGTCAGATTTCTCATAACCCTTAAGTTCGTAGTCAAATGAGGCGTAGCCCTTGGATTTGGACTTAAGAGCATCAAAAAAGTCGTATATTATCTCGTTAAGCGGCAGTTCATACCTTAGGAGTGCTCTGGTTGTTTCCATATATTCCATTCCAAGATACTTGCCTCTTCGCTGCTGACAAAGTTCCATGATCGGTCCGATGAACTCGGTCGTGACCATTATCTCAGCACTTACTATGGGCTCTTCCATATGATCTATCTGTGAAGGATCAGGGAGGTTCGAAGGATTGGTCAGTTCTATGACCTCTCCATCAGTTTTGTAAACATGGTATATAACGCTGGGTGCTGTCGTTACCAGATCGAGATTATACTCTCTTTCAAGCCTCTCCTCTATGATCTCAAGATGCAAAAGTCCAAGAAAACCGCATCTGAAACCGAATCCCAGAGCAACCGATGTCTCCGGCTCATAGATAAGAGAAGCATCATTAAGCTGGAGTTTTTCAAGTGCATCCCGAAGATCGGGGTACTTGGCACCGTCTGCCGGGTACATTCCGCAGTAAACCATGGAAAGAACCTTTTTATATCCAGGAAGTGCTTCCTTACAGGGATTGTTGTTATCAGTAACCGTATCGCCGACCGATGTGTCGCGCACGTTCTTTATAGATGCCGTGATATATCCAACCATTCCGGCACTCAGCTCATCGCATACGATGAACTGTCCGGCGCCGAAGTAACCGACTTCAACGACATCCGCAACGGCTCCCGTTGCCATCATCCTTATCTGCGTACCCCTTTTAACACTACCGTCAAAAAGTCGGCAGAAAACTATAACTCCCTTATATGCGTCGTAAACAGAGTCGAAAATAAGGGCTTTAAGCGGTGCATTCGGGTCTCCCTTCGGAGCAGGGATCTTTTTCACCACGGATTCGAGCACATCCTCAATACCTATCCCGTTCTTGGCGGAAATTAGGGGTGCATCCATGGCCTCTATTCCGATGACATCCTCGATCTCAGCCTTGACTCTTTCCGGCTCGGCTGAGGGAAGATCTATCTTGTTTATTACGGGGAAAACCTCCAGATCATGGTCAAGCGCAAGGTAAACATTGGCAAGGGTCTGCGCTTCTATTCCCTGGGCAGCATCAACAACAAGGATCGCACCGTCGCATGCGGCAAGCGATCTTGAAACCTCATAGTTAAAGTCAACATGTCCCGGAGTATCAATAAGGTTAAAGATATACTCGTTTCCATCCTTTGCCTTATATACGGTACGCACGGTCTGGGCCTTAATCGTTATGCCCCGTTCACGCTCAAGATCCATGTTATCAAGGACCTGAGCCTGCATCTCACGGCTGGTAAGCAGACCGGTCATCTCTATGATCCTGTCTGCCAGCGTGCTTTTACCATGATCGATATGGGCAACTATGCAAAAATTTCTGATTCTGGACTGGTCGTAATTACTCATAATAATTCATTATACAATATTAGTTAAATATACAAAAGAAACCGCTTCGCATGACGGTACGAAGCGGTCTTTAATATCATAAAGTCATAATACCTTAAGACATCTTGTTTACGGCTGAAGCTAAACGAGATACCTTTCTTGAAGCGGTATTCTTATGAAAAACGCCTTTAGAACAAGCCTTATCGATCAAAGACGTTGCGTTAAGCAATGCTTCGTCAGCGGCCTTCTTATCGCCACCCTCGATAGCTGCGTTGACCTTCTTAACAGCGGTCTTAACACCAGTCTTGATAGCTTTATTCTTCTGCGCGTTTCTCTCAGCGACTAAAACTCTCTTCTTCGCAGATTTAATATTAGCCATGAGTTCACCTCCTTACGGAATCAAATAAAAGATGTTTCATTAAATCCTTTAGACACGGCCTTTTTAATGTAAACAACATTGTTATTGTAGTCATCGAAACCGTGCTTGTCAAGGAAAATAAAGCAATTTCATGATTTCATCATAAAAAATCCCTGCAAACTGACCGTCATCATTACCTGCAACGATCATCCCGAGGCATTTTCCCTCATCCGAAAAGACCGGAGTTCCGCTCATTCCGTCATTTACTCGCTCAAGCTTTCCAAAGAGCATGGTCCTGTCATAATCATAAAGATATTCGTCTTCGGAAATGAGTTCACCTACATATTTAACACTCCGGGGATCGTTCTTTGAAGATCCCTCCGGAAAAAGATCATATGCATGGATTCTTCTTGTTATGTTAACCGCTTCGTCTGATCCGGAATCTGTAGTCTCATTCAGGTTTTCATCGCCCGGCTTCTCTTTGGTCCCTTCTGCACACACAAGCCAGGCATATATGCTCTCACCAATATCAGCCGCGGCCACTTCTATAAATCCGACATCAAGTTCTTCTTTAGATCCGAATACCTGCCCAAAAGCACTGCTCCCGTCAAAAAAGACAACTTCCGAGCCTTCACCCCAGTCACTCAACCCATGCAATGAAGCTGCTATCACAACCCTTTCACGGTCTAAATAAACTATAAAACCCGAAGAACACTGGCTCTTAGTATATATCCTGCAGCATGCCCTGAGATCCTCTTCGTATCCTGATCCCTCATTTGAGGTCGTCTCACTACCGCCAGCTCCGGAATCATTTTCTGCAACCTCCGCCTCATTACCCTGATGGTAAACATCCTTGTTCTTGGAACACCCAACACATAGCACAAGCATCAAAGCAACAGCAGCCCTTACGATACCACTCGTTATCTTTTTGACCAATGTTAAATTATGATTTGATTTCTTGCGTTCCATAGTATTAATAAGGGGTGCCGACTAACTGTTTTTCCTAAGCAGACCCTCAGTAGGCGTCGGTGTTTGGGCGGCGTTCTTTGGCGCCCTATGCACCGTTACGCCGGATGCCGAGCGAAAGCGTGTCTGCGTGGAAAAAATAGTTAGTCCGCACCCCTTTATAACAGTTTTACAGTTAGTCTGCGCCCCTTTTCAGTTAGCACACAATTTGATTTTTATAAAGTATTTTGAGTGGGACTGTAAGCCGGGTTCTGTCTCGAGTGATCATCTGTCTAGGACTGCCGTTACCGACAGCCTCAAGCGACCTACCATGAAACTTACCGGGCCGGCTCAACGTTTCATATTTGGTCTTGCTTCGGATGGAGTTTACATATGCCACACCTGTTACCAGGGGCGCGGTGGTCTCTTAAGCCGCCTTTTCACCCTTACCCGCACCGCTTGCGCGGCCGCTGGCGGTTGTTTTCTGTTGCACTGGTCCTGGAGTCACCTCCGCCGGACGTTATCCGGCATCCTGCCCTTTGAAGCCCGGACTTTCCTCCCGCGCAGTACTGCGCCGGCGATCACTCATCCCACTCAGAAATCTTTATTTATACTTTGAAATAACTTCCGCCTATGAATTCCCTGCAGATGGAATTGTTGGGAACATGGCGCGGATCAAGTCCGATGAAATACTCAAGGAACTTGAGAAGTCTCTTGGCCTCATGATATTCGGGATCCTCTTTGGTGATCTCGAAAAGAAGAGGCTCAGCATACTGCTTTAATGCCGCTAATTCATATATCAGTGCCGAATTGAACATAACATCGGCTGTTTCCTGATAGGGGAAGATGTACTTCTCTTCACCGCGTCTGACCGAAGGCCACATTGCGATGGTCTTTTTGGCAACAGTTCCCCTGGTCCTTGCATCACGTACCAGACGACGGAGCAATCTGGCATCCGTGGTGGGGATCCTGTTATGATTATCTATATTAAGAGCCGTAAGCGCACTTATGAATATCTTAAACTTACTGTCATCCGGAAGCTTTTCACTGGTCTTGGGATTAAGGCCGTGGATACCTTCGATAACCAGGATATCTTCCTCGCCCAGCTGAAGGTAAGTTCCGTTATACTCACGCTCACCGGTCTTGAAGTTGTATTCGGGCATCTCAACCCGTTCTCCTGCAAGAAGCCTTGACATATCTTCATTGAACTGGTCAGTATCAATAGCTTCTATACACTCGTAGTCGGGCTTGCCGTCCTCATCAACAGGAGTTTTGTCCCTTCCGACATAATAATTGTCCATAGCGATGGGATGCGGCACCTTGCCATATGTGCGAAGCTGGATAGACAGTCTGTGTGAGAAAGTGGTCTTTCCCGAAGAAGAAGGTCCCGCTATAAGAATGAACTTAACATTACCTTTTTCAACTATCTGCTTGGCAAGTTCTCCGATCTTGCGCTCCTGGAATGCCTCGGCAACGAGGATCATATCATCGATCATTCCGCTGCAGACCTGTCCGTTAAGGTCACCGACAGTCTCTATACCCATCATGGTTCCCCATTCATCAGCTTCCTTAAGCGTATTGAAGAGCTTTTCCCTGGGCTCGAAGTATGCGATCTTGGCCGGTTCCTGGCGGCTCGGTATGAGAAGCATCAGGCCGTCCTCATACTGCATAATATCGTAATACTTAACATAGCCCGTGCTGGGAAGCATGTATCCGTAGAAATAATCATAAACATCATCCAGACAGTATACATTGATCGAAGAAGATCTTCTGTATCTGAAAAGATTGACCTTGTCGTCCATGCCCTCTTCCCTGAAGAGCTTTATGGCCTCGTCCTTGGGATAGGAACGCTTGGTTATCGGCCTGTCGGCTTCAATGAGTGTATCCATCCTGTCTTTGATCTTTTCGCACTGCTCCTGTGTCAGCGGACCGCTCTTTAATGATATCTCGATGTAATATCCCTGTCCGATGGCATATTCGACCTTGATCTTGTTGATATCCTCTTTGGAAAGGACATCATACGCTGATTTAACCAGCGTCATTATCGCAGTACGTACATAAGTCTTGTGTCCGATGGTGTCGTGAAGAGTGATGAATTTGATCTCGGCATCCTTTGAAACTGACTTGGTAAGCTCTCTTATCTTGCCGTTTTCAAAAAGCAAAGCTATCATGTCATCGTATTTTGACTGATAATCCTTTGCCACCATTTCAAATTTCGTACCTTCGTCGTACTCTCTTTCTACCCCGTCAATAATGAGTTTAGCCATAATACCTCCTTTGCATGCCCCATAATATTTATTTTTCATAGCCGGCTAAAATGCCTGACATAATGTCACATTTCTTTGAAATATCCGTTATCCTTTCGAGTATGGCATCTGTAGCCGTTTCGGATTCTAGTTTACATAACACAGAGTCATCCGCTTTGAGCCTGAATTCAAGATATTCTCTCAAAACGGGATCCTTCCGTGATATGAGAACCGGTCCGAAAAGCAGTTCCGCTTCGGTAAGTTCATGCTTTATTCCGTCCGGGACTGCCCTGATGATCGTATAAAACTTACCCTCATCAAGGGCCATCCTTTCATCAACGATCTTTAGTCCGACGGATGATATATAAGCTCTGAACTCATCTGTTTCAGACTGTGGCGAAAGGATCATCTCTTTAAAATCACATGTGTTATCAAAGATTTTTTCACCTTTACCATCTGAAGCCGCGTTAAGATACCGCTCAAGGATATCGCACATCAGCGGTCCGCCCATCCCGGATATGATAAGGGAGGAAGCCTCCCCTTTTATATATCGGTCAAGACCATCAGATAACCTTAGAGAAATCTTATCGGATAACCCCGCCTGCGATATGTTTGACCCGGCACTTTGAAGCGGTCCTTCATTTATATCCATGGCCAGCGCCGAAGGGGATATTCCCCTTGTAACGAGCGCTATATCGATAAAAGCATGGTCGCAGCCGACATCGGCGACCTTAAGCCCCGGTGTCACCATGGATGCTATCGCTTCCATGCGTTTTGACAGTTTAATCAAGATAATCCTTTAACTTGCGTGATCTGCTGGGATGACGAAGCTTACGGAGTGCCTTTGCTTCGATCTGTCTTATTCTCTCACGCGTAACGTTGAATTCCTTGCCGACTTCCTCAAGTGTCCTTGCTCTGCCGTCATCAAGACCGAATCTTAAACGGAGAACCTTCTGCTCACGTTCGGTAAGTGTTCCGAGCACCTCAACCAGCTGTTCCTTAAGAAGGGTAAACGCTGCAGCATCGGCAGGTACGGGAACATTATCATCCTGAATGAAGTCACCAAGGTGTGAATCCTCTTCCTCACCGATGGGAGTCTCAAGTGATACAGGCTCCTGAGATATCTTAAGTATCTCACGCACTCTCTCGACGGGAAGATCCATCTGTGCTGCGATCTCCTCGGGGATAGGTTCTCTTCCCAGTTCCTGTAAAAGCTGACGTGAAACCCTGATAAGTTTGTTGATGGTTTCAACCATATGAACGGGAATTCTTATGGTTCTTGCCTGATCTGCTATTGCACGGGTTATCGCCTGGCGGATCCACCATGTAGCATATGTAGAGAACTTATAACCCTTGGTATAATCAAACTTCTCAACGGCTTTGATAAGTCCGAGATTTCCTTCCTGAATAAGATCAAGGAAGAGCATTCCGCGTCCGACATATCTCTTGGCTATTGAAACTACCAGACGAAGGTTTGCCTCAGCAAGCTTCTTCTTGGCATCTTCACCCTCGTTATAGACTTCGGTAAGTTCCTCTATCTCCTTTTCAAGAGCGGCTTTTTTCTTCTTGCCGCTGGTCTTTTCAAGTTCCTCCTCAGCCTCGGGAAGACGGTGAGCAGCAGCATCTCCAAGTTCCATCTTCTTGGCAAGAACTATCTCTTCATCTGCAGAAAGAAGCGGAACCTTACCTATCTCCTTGAGATACATCCTCACGGGATCCTCTATGGAAACACCTTCAGGTACGGAAAGATCGATGTTTTCAACGTCTACTTCGTCCTCATCGGTAAGGATGATCTCTTCCTCATCAACATCATCCTCATCGCTCATGCGAAGTACGTCTATCCCGTTCTGTTCAAGGAATTCGGTAACCTTATCGAACTGATCGTCAGGAAGGTTCATATCCGAGAAATGATTAACGACTTCCTTGTAGTCCATAACATTCTTCTTTTTCTTGGCAACCTTTAAAAGGCTCTTTAATCTCTCATTGAACCTCTCCATAGTTGCCTCATCCATGGGTTCTTCTTCCCTGATGTCTTCCGGATTGTCGGGGATATCCGGGATATCCTCGAACATATCGTTATCAAATTCGTCATCAAGCTCCACGATCTCGTTTGAAACCTCAACCATGGATTCCTGAGTCTTTTTCTTTTTGCCTGCCATTTAGTTATCCTCCAGTGATATATGTATTTTATTTATCTCTTCCAAAGCTTTCTTGCCGTCTATAACCTGTTTTAAGGCATCGACGTCAAAACCGAGCTTAGATGAATAGTAATCGTAACTGTTCTTTTTAAGCGAGTACAGAATGTCATGAAAAGCCTTTTCCTTTTCCTGCTTAGAGGTGACAGACTCGAGCTTGGCGTTAAATACCGAAGCTGCGGTTCTTTGTGAATCCTCATCACCGAACATGCTGATGATAGATGCAGGGTTTATGCAATCTTCATCTATCTGGCGGAAAAGCTCTGCGGCCACTTTTTTATATATCTCTTCGGTAAAGTCATCGGGTGTGACATACTTTTTGACTTTTCCGTAGATACCGGGTTCATCGGCTATCCATGTAAGGAACAGGCGCTGAACATTTCTTTTGCCTTCTCCCTCATTGTTTTTGGAGATGATACCCGATCTCGGCCGTTCGACCGGAACCGCATCTCCCGTTTTCATCGCATATGAAGAAATAAGCTTTCTCAGGGCTTCGGGACCTATGCCGTACTTTCCGCATACCGCCTCGATATAGTTATCACGCTTAACTTCCTCGCTGAAGGAACAGATCTTCTTTGCTATCTCTTTGTGGAACCGGGTCTTGGATTCCGGATCGTTAAGATCGAAGCTCCTGCTCAGGACCTCAAGTTCAAAGAAAAAACTGTTCGTGGCGGAATTGATCCTCTCAAGGAACGCGTCCCTGCCCTCATTCTTTATGAATTCATCAGGATCCTTGTAGGGAGCCATTGAAAGAACCTTGCCGGGAAGATCCACTTCATTAAGGATCTCTATGGCTCTTAAAGCCGCCTTTGTACCTGCTTCATCGGAATCGTAAGCCAGGATCACCTCCTCGGCATATCTTCTAAGAAGATTTGCCTGACCGGCCGTAAAAGCCGTTCCCAGTGATGCTACAGCCATGTTAAATCCGGCCTGATGCATTGCTATCACATCCATGTAGCCTTCACAGAGGATAAAGTACTTAGATCTCGAAGATCTGGCAAAATTTAGTCCGTACAGATTCCGGCTCTTATCAAAAACCGGTGTTTCCGGGGAATTCAGGTATTTAGGCTTTGCATCACCCATAACTCTTCCGCCGAATCCGATGACCTTATTGCTGACATCCTGGATAGGATATATCACTCTGTTCCAGAACTTGTCATGAAGGCCGTACTTTTCATCGTAGGTGGCAAGTCCTGCTTCCATGATCAGGTCATCCTCGTAGCCCTTTGACTTAAGGTATTTCGCCAGATCATCTGAAGTGACATTCGCATATCCGAGTCCGAACTGCTTCATGGTCTCATCGGTCAGTTTACGTTCTTTCAGATAATCCAGTCCTTTTTGCCCCTGAGGAGCACGGAGTTGATAATAGAAGTACTTCGCAGCCTCCTTATTGACCTCCATCAGTTTGGACCTGCGGTCCTTGGCCCGTTTCGCCTCTTCCGAATACTCAACCTCCGGAAGTTCGATGCCTGAACGCTCGGCCAGCATCTTTATGGCTTCCTGAAATGACAGGTTTTCGTATTCCATGAGGAAAGTAAAAACATTTCCTCCGGCCTGGCATCCGAAGCAGTAGTACATCTGCTTTTGCTGTGAAACCGAAAAAGACGGACTCTTTTCATTATGAAAGGGACACAGTCCAAAATAGCTACTCCCCTTTTTTTGTAACTTGACGTACCTTCCGACGACATCAACGATATCGCTTGAGGAACGCACCTTTTCAACTATCTCGTCAGGATAATACATCTGATCCTCAATATATCCATTTATGAGTTATGTCAACCAAATATCGAGTGAGTTTCTTTGTTATGTCAACCATGCCACGACTTGGGTATAAAGAGCTCCTCATACTTGGCTATGGCAAATCTGTCTGTCATGGCTCCTATGTAATCGCAGACAACACGTTCCTTAGGCTCGCCCTGGTCGATAAGTGATCTGAAAAATCGTGGCAACAGCTCCAGATGACGGCAATAATGATCATAAAGCGTTTCTATCAGCATCTCTGCCTTTGACTCCTCGGATTTGGCATCCGGATTGGTGTAGACATGTTCAAACATGAACTTACGGAGTTCTGTCATCGCCTCGCTTACCGGAGCCGACATCATGATATCATCCCTGTCATAACTGGTGGTTACGATATCATGTATGAAATGATCGAGTCTGGCACCTGTGGTATATCCTATTACCTCACAGATCGACTTCGGAACATCCTCTTCCTTTAATATCCCGCCTCTTATTGCATCATCCATATCATGATGTATATAGGCTATCTTATCGGAGAGTCTGACTATCCTGCCTTCCAAGGTTTCAGGCATCCCCTTGGTCTGGTGGTTCAGTATTCCGTCCCTGACCTCATATGTCAGATTCAGACCCTGACCGGATTTTTCAAGCAGGTCGACAGTTCTCACTGACTGTTCGGCATGCTCAAATCCAAGCGGACACACACGGTCAAGTGCTCTTTCTCCGGCATGTCCGAAGGGGGTATGCCCAAGATCATGTCCGAGAGCTATAGCCTCTACCAGATCCTCATTCATACGAAGTGCCTTGGCTATGGTCCTTGCATTCTGGGAAACCTCAAGTGTATGCGTCAGTCTGGTCCTGTAATGGTCTCCTTCGGGTGTCAGGAATACCTGTGTCTTATCCTTTAATCTTCTGAAAGCTTTGGAATGCAGTATCCTGTCCCTGTCACGCTGGAAAACAGGCCTTATATCACATTGCTCCTCATCCCTTGCTCTTCCTTTGGAATCAACGGAATGCATCGCAAACGGACTTAAGTTCCTTTTTTCAAGTTCTTCTAAGTTTTCTCTTATAGTCATGCTGTTTACCCCGTCACGGACATGTATCGTTTCTACATCTCCTTATACATTATTCTGCTCCCGGAACCTATTTCCTTTTTATTAATTCAAGCTTTTTTTCACGTGATAGCTTCTTGATCTCGTACTCTCTTTTAAGAGCCTTCCCCTTACCAGGGATCCTTTCGGTATATACTATCTCTTCGGGATGATGTGCCCTGGTATATTTTGCGCCACGACCGTCGGCATGCTCTTTAAAGCGCCTGTTAACATCCTTTGCTACTCCGGTATAAAGAGTTCCGTCATTGCACCTTATGATATAGACATAGTAGTCCTCCGGGGGCGTGATCAATTCATTTATGGTGTTCATTACACGCTTTTTATCTGTCACCCACTTCGGTTCGATAAGAAGCTTCTTCGGAGGATCCGAGCAGAGCCTGTGCACAACCGTATCCTCAGGAAGAAGGTCAAGGCATTCCCTTAAAAAACCTGCATATTCCTCAAGTGTCGGAAGATAAAAAGGAGTTTTCTCAAAATCAGCGGCCAGATCAGTGCCTTTAAGGACATTCAGCAATGAGAATTTGATTCCCGGTCCATATCCGCCACTTGACATGCGGGCGTCCTCATAAACCCTGACGATATGCCTGACTGTATTCTTCATATCTTCTGCGGTTTCTCCGGGAAGATATAATATAACATGTGTAATTGTATGGATGCCCATGGAATATAGGCGGAAGGCAGCCATATCATAAACTTCATTATCGTATCCGCGCCTTATATATCTGACGCTTTCTTCTCTGGTGGTCTGTAGTCCCAGCTCCACCCAAACCGGTTTTATCCTGTTGAGCTCCTCAAGAAGGGCATACTTTTCTTCATCAAGGCAGTCCGGTCGCGTTGCTATCGCCAGGACAGCTATCTCATCACGGGAAATAAACCCGGTATAGAGTTTCCGTAATTCCTCAACAGGCGCATAGGTGTTTGAATATGCCTGGAAATATGCAATATAACGGTTACCCCTGAATTTTGAGGAAACCTTATCGATCGCCAGCTTCATGTCATGATCGATATCGCATGTTATGTCAACCGCAAATTCGCCCGATCCTCCTTCGGAGCAGAATATGCACCCGCTCCAGGACGTACACGAAGGCGTTCCGCCATCTGCAAGAACAGGGCCGCCCCTGTTGGGACAGCCCATATGTGCATTAAATGAGAGCCGGTACAGCTTCTCACCATATTCTTTTTTACAGAACGTATCTGTAGTAAGCATATTATGTTATGTCAACCTAATTCATTATGAACGAAACCCTGATATCTTCTTCGGCACTAACATGGTAGGCTTCCTCGACATCAGCGCCCCAACTGTCCATTCCGCCGACTCCTCTTACCGCACCGTAAACGGTCAGTACGGTACGCCTCGGAAGCGGAAGTGCTTCCATATGATCGGCGCTTTCTATCTCCATAGGCGTATAGGGAAGTGCTGTAAATGCAAACTGTTCTTCAGCCTTTAAAATGCAGAGCGTCCCCTCCCTGTTGCTTCCGGTTACATTGCTCAGGGAAGTATTCCTCTTAACCTTTACCCAGTCAGTATCCATGTGCATTCCGCACTCCTGTGGAACAAGATATGCGCTCATCGGGAGACCTTCCACATCATACACTCCGTGTACGCCTCCGCACTTTCTGTCCGGATAGGTCTCACCTGATAGTCCCTCATATGTAAATCCGGTCGCAACCGTCGGCATGATCATCCTTATTCCGAAAACCGGAAGCTCAGGCAGCCCTTTTTGTCCGTGGAAAAGGCCGTCGACCCTGATCCTGCCGTCCGAAGTGACAGTATATGAAATATCTATATCAGTTGAAGGAGATGTGATAGTTTTGTAGACAAACGTTATCCGGGCTTCTCCAGCCGTTTCCTGCCCGGTATAGCTGTTGTTATAAGGTCCCAGCGGAAGGGGTATCGATACACCGTCAATGCTG
>JAEEGL016582854.1_pt1 | contig 12695 bp, 9 predicted proteins | sample 9134231 | NCBI WGS metagenome assembly JAEEGL01 (sample SAMN16246548, study PRJNA631951) | gut metagenome | biome: gut microbiome; feature: rumen; material: fiber-attached | host: Bos | place: Iran: Karaj | collected 2018-10 | reverse complement strand
GATGTGACAAACGGAAGCAAAGACACAGTTAAGCTTGTACTTGGCAGCGAATACGGCACCGCCATGCTTGACGGCGAAAAGTACAGTATAAGCTGTGATGTACCCACAAAAGTAAAAGCACCCATAAAAAGCGGGCAAGTGCTCGGACGCGCCGATATAAGCATAAACGGCGTACATGCGGCTTTTATACCCATAATCTCGCAGACGGATATACGCAGGCTCGGATTTTTGGATAATATAAGAAAAATTCTATATATATGGACAAAATTATAAAAAAACAGACATAATCATAAAAAAATAACAACAAAATCATAAAAAATAAATTTTTTCTCTTGAAAAATGCTTGGATTTGTTGTATAATGTGGTTTACGTATGGGCATATACATACGCAGATACCAAAGTTTTGAGTACTAAAAGGAGAAAGAAAAATGAAAAGGCTTTTATTTTTAACTTTGATGATATGCAGCTGTGCATTATTGGCAGCCTGCGGCAGTGAAGAGCCTGCGGCGGAAGCACCCGCGGCACAGGAAGCACCCGCGGCAGAAGAAACACCCGCCGCACAGGAAGCGCCTGCGGACGACAAACCCGCTCAGTCGGGCGCAGTTGTAAACAGCAGACTTTACGAGGCGGAAGACGGCGTGCTTAAAAAGGCGAGCACCGCGACCGACAGCATAACAGTCGGCGACGAGATAACAAGCATCGACTCTTTCGCATTCAAGGATTGTACAAATCTTAAAAAAGTCGTTATCTCCGACAGCGTAACAAGCATTGGCGAATACGCATTCAGCGGCTGCACCTCGCTTGAAACGGTACAGTTCGGCAGCGGCGTTACAAGCCTTGGCAAAAACGCGTTCAACGGCTGCACGGGTCTCCGCATGATAACGCTGCCCGCAAACCTCGGCGTATTGGAGGACAGCACATTCATGGGATGCAGCTCACTTGTGACGGCCACACTCCCCGCCGGTCTGACCACTATCGGCAATTATGTGTTCCAGGACTGCAAGTCGCTTAAAAAGCTTGCTATTCCCGCAAGCGTAACAAGTGTCGGCAACAGCTCGTTTTCAAACTGTACTTCCCTTCAGAGTGTTGAGGTGGCGGCAGGCACAGCAGCGGACAATGCTTCGCTTTACCCCGCCGAAACGGTTCTTGTAGCAAAATAAAAATCACATAACAAAAACCTCTGCCGTGTGTGACAGAGGTTTTTTTATTGGATATTATTTTTCAACGGGAAATTTCATATTGTCGGCAAGCACCTTTTGCAGTATAAGTGTGGCATCTGCCGCTTCAAGCTGACCTTCGCCGCTTACATCCGCATATTTCATCCAATCGTCCGTTTCCTTTTCTATGGGCATTATAAGGTCTTCCGTAAGGACTTTCTGCAAAAGCATAGCCGCATCATCGGCCGCAAGAAGTCCGTCCGCCGTTACATCGCCGTATAAAAATGTCTTTGTGTTTTCAGCTACCTTTGCGACCTTGGGCATCGTTACCGCTATATCACGGTCAGCCGCTTTCTGTGCGGTCATAAAGTAAACGCTGCTCACATCCGTCACATCGGCACTAAGGCTTACACGGGGTTCGCCGTCAAGCACAAGCGAAACCGTTTTATTGTCAAGATCTATCACAAGTTCGTACTCGTATTTTATATTTGCGCTTATGCTGTGGGCTGTCTGCGCATAGCTTTCCGCGCCCGACCTTAAACTGAGCACACTGCTCGGGTCTGTTGCAAGCGAAGCTATGGTGTCCTCGACACCCGCAGACGTATTGCCGCGCACCTGAACAAGCGCCCATTTTGATGCCGCTACCTGCGGTGTAACACTGCCCGTTACGACTATAACACCGCTTGTCTGCTTTTCAAAAGGCACACGCCATATAGTTGTGGCTGTGCTTGAACGGTCAAGCAGGTAATAATCATCCGTTGCCGCTCTGTAAGTGACCGTGTTAAGCGAAGCATCGCCCGTATCGCTTGCGGGAGTCTTTCCCGCCTCGGGTGTCTGTGTTTTGATCTCCGTTACCTGTGTTGTGGTTTCCGTAGTTGTTTCCTTAACGGGCGGTACAACGGGAATATCACCGCCGCCTGTCATAACACCGCTGTTTTTGATGCAGTTTTCCTTTGCCGCCTCTGCGCTTTCAAGCAGTTCCACATTGCTTTTGCCGTTTTTGTAATAGAATACGGAAGAATTTGTATCAAAATTGGGGTAAGGATTTTTGTTGTCCGACGGTACGGCATAGGTCTCGTCCCTCGATTTTGCCGTGTGTATCGCGTCGCCGACGGCATCTACCTTAGGCGAATTGACAAAAACGTCGTTATAACTTTTTATCACGGGTGCACCCTGACTTGTCACTCTTGAAATAATACCCGCCGTTTTAACGTCCTCAAAATAGTTTGCTTCGGAAAGTACCCATGCACTTGCGCGCACATCCACACAAGTACCGCAGTTATGAAAATAGTTGTTGTATGTATGCATATTTGCCTGTCTTATAAGGGGCATACGCGAAGAAACATTTTCAAAATAGTTATGGTGCCATGTGATATGGTACTGTTTTACATCATTTCCGTTGCCGTTGAGTGATGTCTTGTGGCAGTTATTAAAGCGGTTGTAGCTGAATGTCACATAATTTGCCTTTGCCACATCCGTTGAGCCGTCGCCCTCGTGCTTGTCCTGCTCGTCCGTAAGGTCATACTTGTTCTCGCCTATTTCAAATGTACAGTTATGCAGCCAGAAATGTGTGCCGAAATTGCTGCCGCTGCCAAGGAAACTGCACGCATCTTCGGGGTATTTTGTAAAAGTCAGGTTTCTTGCCTCGATATTCTGGCACACACTGAATGTAAAGCCCCATTTTTCGATAACGGCATCCGTGCCTATACCCTCGATAGTGATATTTGAGGCATTTTTGACATCCAGCATATTAAAATAGCTGTCGTTGCCCATGTCTCTGTCGGTAAGGCCGTTTATCGCAACAACACCGTTTTTCTTGTCGGTGGTCTTTGTGCCGTCCGTATCGCGTGTCTGTGTGTCCACAGTACCGATAAAACGCACGATAAGCGGCACTTTTATATTGTTTGCGCTGTTGAGGATATTGCCGATACCCGTCTTGCCGTTATAGGTTATCGTATTTTTGTTGTCGTTGTCAACATAGAGGATAACTGCGCCGTCCTTTGGCGTGCCGTCGTTATTGTATGCACCGACACCGGTATTTGTATTAAAATGCGCATAGCCCGAGCGGTCGAAGTTGTCTACGGGGATATTGGTCTGTTCCAGAACTGTGCCGCCCGCAGTTTCTATCTTAACATCGTAATAGCCTGCCTTTATGCCGACTATATCCACACGGCCGCCGTTTGCGGTCGCCCTTACAAGCTCGCTGTCTGCCTGTGTGTAGTCGGTCTCTTTGCTTTCCTTATAAAAAACTTTTGCGTTTTTTGCATTTGGGTCATTGTCCCAGTTTACATAAAAGCTTTCGTGCCAGCCGCCGTAAAGACTTATAACGGGTGTTTCCGCCTGTACGCTGACCCTCGTCTGCGGCGCATTATCTTCCGCAAACGCTGTATTTATGCAGCCCGCCGCCATTACCGCAGCAAGCAGCAAAGAAATTATTTTTTTCATAATTACCTTCCTTTTATCAATACTTTTGTTAATGCTTTTTCAAACTCCTTCGATTTAATCATACCTTATTTGAATTTTTTTATCAACAGTTTTTTTGCGATTTTTGACCCGAAAGCATTAAAAAATCACTTTTTATTCAATATGAATATTTCCTGTTTAATTTTTTGGTAATATTTTTGTAATGAAACTGTAAAGAAAGGATTGACAAATGACACTTTATAAAGTATAATAATAGTAACAAAAGAAAAAACGACATTTTATTACAGAACATTAATTTTTCATTTCATATCATACGTACTTCCATTAAAAAAACAGGCTGTCTCCTCCGACAGCCTGTTTTTTTATACATATCCGTTTGATTTGACGTTAGCGGTAAAAAATACCTTGCGCTGCTGCGCTATTGCATCCAGAAAATCGAATTTCTTGTCACCGTTTACATCGAGATAGTTCAAAGATGAGCTGCTTGTTCTGCTTGCGGGCAAGTCGAACCTTCCGATAAAATATCTCATAAAGCACAGCGAATCGGTCTCGTCCGTTGTGCCGTCGCCGTTTATATCACCAAGAGTTTTCAGACCGCCGACATTATAATAATTGTAGCGTGCATAATCGACGATACGGTGATCCTGCGCAAACTGCTTGTCGCAGACATCAAAATATCTCGGCGTTCTTTTTGTGTAGGTCTTTACAAAGTTGTCGCCGTCTTTGTTATAAGTATTGCCGCTGTCCCAGGTGGCATCAAAAACTATCCAGCGGTTTTCTTCGGCGCACCATGCCTCGTTCCAAGCGTGATTGGTCGAGTTTACGGATATGGAACTCCAGTCCGCGCTGTTGGTATTGCCCCAGCCCTCCGCGACCTTGCAGGGTATGCCTATAGAGCGCAGAAGCCCCGCACAAAGCGAAGAATAGCCCTGGCAGACGGAATAGCCGTAATTGTAAACATCCTTTGTATTAAGTTTTGTTCCCGCGCTGTTGTTATTAAGGTAATAATAATCATAGTAGATATTGTCCGCCACCCAGTCGTGAACAGCCTTTATCCTCTCGTAATCCGTTTTTGCGTCCTTGGTTATTTCAAGCGCCCAGCCCTTTATCTCATCATCGACCTGTACCCACGGGAAATACTGGTCGATATAGTATTCGGGCGCGCGGTAATTGCCGTGCAAAAACAGTTTATTATTTTCATACACGCTCTGCGGTACGGTAAAATACAGTTCGCCGCCCTCTTTTATCAGCTTTATTTCCTTTATCTGCATAGTCCAGTAGCTGTAAGGCGTTGTCGGGTTTTTATACATATAACGAAAATCCACACTTCCGTCGGCAACAGAAGAAAGGTCAACACTCACACTAAGATTTCCGTCCGTACCGCTGCCCGTCGCCGTTACGCTGCCGACACGAAAGCCATAGGGGATATTGGTCTCCGTAGGCTTGATATAGGCATCTATATAAAGCTTTTGTCCCTCTATCTTCATGTTGTAGCGGTTGTCACCCGAGAAAGACGTTGACAATGCCTTTGTATAGCCGCGCTCATCCACCTCATAAAAATCATAATCACCCGCGGTCTCGCTGTACTCCAGCACGCGAACGGGCGCTTCGGGCAGTTCCCCGAATTCCTCACTTGACACATCGGCAGGCAAAGGACAATTCATAATATCTTCCGCCCGAACATTCGCCGCCATTATACCCATCAAAAAGAAGACAGCGGCCGCAGTTTTTAAAAACTTCATACACTCACCTCCGCAAATTTATCCGTTCAATATCTCATACATATATTTTAACACACCCGAAAATTTTTCGCAACAAAAAAACTGCCGTAAAAACGACAGTTTTTAAAACGGAGAGTGTGGGATTCGAACCCACGTGCCCAATAAAGGACAACCGCATTTCGAGTGCGGCGCGTTATGACCACTTCGCTAACTCTCCATGGCACTACAATAGTATACCATATAAAAAAACAAAAATCCAGTATTTTTTTTAATTTTTGAAAAAAAATTATTTAAGTGCCTTTATTACATCCAGCAGATTCACATTTCCGCTGCCGTCAATGTCCGCAAGCAGGTCGGAAGCGAGCATTTTTCGGATATTGCTTATATTAAGCAGAATTATCTTTGCATCTATCTTGTTTACCGCGCCGTCACCCGATACATCGCCCGTTTTATGCGGTGTGACAACACAGACCTGACTAAACGAAAGCGCATTTCCCTTAGCCGAAACATACATTTTGTTCTGTTTTGCATAGCCCGCGCGGCAGCCGTTTACTATATCGCTATAACTGTAGTAAGCAATGCCGTTTTCCGTTTTTTCGGGGGATATGGTGTTCCACTCGCCGTCTATGGTATAGTTCTGAAAAACCAGATTCGGCACATCCCCGCTGTATTTTACGGTTATATAATAACCCTCTTTAAGCTCGGGCGGATCGCCGACAGACTCGTTGTCCCAGCCCGTAAGTGAGACCGTGCGGTCGAACAGCACCAGCGTATACGGGTCGCTCGTGCCGCCCGTATACGGTACGGCGGCATTTACACCGTCGGAAAGCGCCTTTGCTATGCTTTGGTAAAACCATGTATGCGAATTTCTGTTGTAAAGGCCGTAATGTTCCCTGCAATCGTTTTTATCCGTGGTTATAACATTGTTATCCCACACAAAACAGGTAATGCCATAGCTTTTGGCGGTCTGCGCATAGAATTTTGCCCAGTTTTCGCGTGCGGAAGTATTCATTTTATCGGTCGCACCCATTTCGCCTATAATTACGGGCACACCCTTTGAAACAAAGCGGTTGTACAAGCCCTTTAACTCGCTGTCAAGCGCCGCTTTGTCCTCCTCGCTGCCCCAGTCGGCCGTGCCGTCCTTATCCATGGCAAAACCATAGGGCGCATAATGATGCACCGAAAGCGCAATATTTTCATCGTCGGGAAGTTCAAATCCCGTTGAAGCAGGGATAGAAGCCGCATTGCCCGGGCACATAACAAGACGTGCCGAATTGTTGCCGCCCGACTTTCTTATTTCTTCCAAAGCCGCTTTATTAAGGCGGTTTATCACAGAACGGGTCTCTTCCGTGCCGTTTGTCCACTCGGATGCATCGCCTGTTATTCTCGGCTCGTTCAGGGTCTCAAAAACAAGATGCTCGTCATAATCTTTGAAATACGGCGCTATCTGCGACCATAAATTTCTTAAATACGCTTCGGAGCTGTCGGCCTTTGCATAGGTCGGCACGATATAGCCCTCTTCGTGGTGAGTGTTAAGGATAACATACATATCATCCTCAATGCAGTAATCAACCACCTCTTTCACACGTGCAAGCCAATCGGCATTTATTTTGCCGTTATTTACCTTTTCATACCAGGTAACGGGGATTCTGACCGCATTGAAACCCTGCGCCTTTATATCGTCTATCATCTGTTTGTCGGTCTTTACGTGTACCCAGTAGGTCTCCGCCGTATAGGGGTCGCTTCCGCCGCCGCAGCTGTCAAAGGTATTTCCCAGATTCCAGCCAAGGCGCATATTTTTGACTATCTGCATATTATCCGCCGCAAACGTACTCACATTCATGCAAAAAAGCACGAGTGCCGCCGCAGTTATTTTTAAAAATTTCATCTTTATTCCCTCTCCAGTATCTTCTCCGTCATCATGACCGCCCTTTTATTTGCAAGCACATCATGCACACGCAGAAAACGGCAGCCTTTCATAACACCGAGCACACTTGTCGCAAGCGTTCCCTCAAGCCTTTCCTCCACGGGCAGATCGAGCGCAAGGCCTATCACGCTTTTGCGCGATGTGCCAAGCAGTACGGGATAACCCAAAACCGAAAGTCTGTCAAGTTTGTTTATTATCTCTAAATTATGTTCGTATGTCTTGCCAAAGCCGACACCCGGGTCGATACATATTTTGTTTTTATCCACACCCGCCGCAAGCGCGATTTCCACGGACTGTCCAAGCTCTGCCGTCACATCGTTTACAAAATCATTGTAATCCGTGTTGTCCCTGTTGTGCATAAGACAGCAGGCCGCGCCGTATTTTGCCGTGATATCGGCAATTTTTCTGTCGTATTTAAAACCCCAAATATCATTTACCATTACCGCCCCCGCTTTAAGTGCGGCTTCGGCAACGGCGGGTTTGTAGGTGTCTATGGAAACGGGCAGTTCAAAACAGCCCGAAACAGCCTCTATTATCGGGGCTGTGCGCTCTATTTCCTCGCTGTCGCTTATTTGTGTATGCCCGGGGCGTGTGGACTCTCCGCCTATATCTATTATATCCCCGCCCTCGTTCACTATCTGTTCTGCGCGGTAAAGTGCGGCATCTATGCTGTTGAATTTGCCGCCGTCCGAAAACGAATCGGGCGTTGCGTTAAGTATGCCCATAATATAGGTGCGGGAATCATAGTTTTTGCTGTCTATTATCATATAAAAGGCTCCAAATTCATTTTTTCGCGGCTCCAGTTGCACTCGCCCCTTGCCGCGCAGTCAAAACAAAGGCGTGATCTTTTATCCGCCTTGTACAAAAGTTTTGCTATTTCGTCATCGTTATCCCCGCTTCTGTGGGATAGTATGGCTGCCGCCGCCCTTTCGGTCTCGTTTTTTGAAAATCCGCAAAGCGGCATAAAATACCGCGCGGCATCGGCGCTTGCCTTATGATGCTCCGTACCGTCGGTATACTGCGAAGCACGGCCTATATCGTGCAAAAGGCCAATAGCATAAATAAGCTCCTTGTCGATATCAAGCTTTTCTTCAAGGCAGAAAATATATAAAATTCTCGCCGTATCAAAAAAATGCTGCAGGGTATGGCGGCAGAATATTCTGTCTTTCTCCGCCTCGGTTATGGTGTCGAGCATTTTTTGATATTCCGTGTTTTCAAGCAAAAGTTTTATGCGTTTCATTTTATCATATTCAAAAATAAATTCCTGAGGTCTGTATCGGTCTCAAAAACGCCGCGGGAAACAAGTGTAAATGTCTTTGTACCCGGCTTTTTTACGCCGCGCATGGTCATGCAGGTATGCTCGGCCTCGATAGCTACTATAACGCCCTTTGTGTCGAGATTTTCCATAATGGCATCCGCTATCTGCACGGTCAGCTGTTCCTGTATCTGCGGACGTCTTGCAAAAACTTCCACTGTACGCGCAAGCTTGCTTATGCCGACAACTTTGCCGTTTGGGATATAGCCGATAGCCGCCCTGCCGAAAAACGGCATAAGATGATGCTCGCAGGTGGAATAGAAAGTAATGTCCTTTTCGACGATAATGTCGCTGTTTGCGGACTCAAAGGTGCGCGAAAGATGAACAGCCGCATCCTCGTTAAGACCCGCAAATATCTCCTCGTACATTTTTGCAACACGCAGCGGTGTATCACGCAGACCCTCGCGCTCGGGGTCTTCGCCCACGCCCTCAAGTATAAGCCTTACGCCCTGCATAATTTTATCTTTATCCATGTTTTTTGCTCCTTACATATTCTATGGCTCTGCCCAAAAAAGACAGGCTGCCAAAGACCGCAACCGTTCGGCCTTTCATATCAAAAGCCGCATCCAGCGCCTCTTCAAGCGGCAGAGCGGTCACATCCGACAGATAGTTTAAAAATTCTTTTTTCAATTCCTCGCTGCCGAGCGCCCGCGGTGACGGCGGGGTTATCGTAAACACCTTTTTTGCAAGCGGTGCGGCTTTTTTTACCATTTGTTTATAGTCCTTGTCGGCAAAGATACCGCAGACAAAGACTATATCTTTATAGTTTTCAAGCGAGCTTACAAGCGCTTCTATGCCCTGCGGATTGTGCGCCCCGTCAAAAATGAAAGTCGGATCGCCCTCCATTACCTGAAAACGGCCTGCCCACTCTGCATTTGCAAGCCCCTCCCGAACCGCCTTATCGTCATTGTAAAGGCTGTCAAAGACCTCTATGGCAAGCGCCGCATTTTTATACTGGTATGCGCCCGCAAGGCTTATTTTAAGGTTTTTATGCGTTTTATAGTCAAATGTTTTGTCCCTGCGGATAACGGGCTCGTCACAAAAAATAAGCTTTGCGTTTTTATCGGACGATACCGCTTCAAGCACCTCTGCCGCTTCCTTTTGCTGAACGGCGGAGATGACCGTGCCGTTTTGCTTTATTATGCCCGCCTTTTCAAAGGCAATTTTATCTATCGTATCACCGAGAATTTCGGTATGGTCAAGGCCTATGTCTGTAATGACCGAGCGCAGTGTGGTTTTGACTGCGTTTGTGGCATCAAGCCTGCCGCCCATGCCCACTTCAAGCAGTACATAGTCGCAGTTCTCGTTCTTGAAGTACAAAAGAGCCGCCGCTGTCTCCACTTCAAAAACAGTCGGAGAAACTGCACCCTCGGCCGCATTTTTTACCTGTGTGATATAGTGCGGGAGATCTGTTTTTTTGATGTTTTCGCCGTTTATCTGAAAACGCTCCTCGTAACAAAAAATTGTCGGCGAAACATAACGTCCGACTTTAAGCCCCTTTGCACGAAGCATGGCCGAAATAAAAGCACCGACCGAGCCCTTGCCGTTTGTGCCCGCGATATGTATTATTTTAAGTCCGTTTTCGGGATGAGAGAGCCGTGACAAAAGCGCACGCATATTGTCAAGCCCCAGTACAACACCGAATTTTGCAAGACTTTCTATATATTCTGTTGTCTGCCGATAGTCCAATTCTATCCCCTCACCAAGTTAAAAATCGTATATGTAGATAATTATATCACATATAGAAACTTATTTCAATAACAAAAAACGACCCCGTACAATGTACGGGGTCATAATTGAAAATTTTAGTAAAGTGTCATTTCAACATCCTTGAAAGTAACTTCACACGCTCTTGCAACAAACAATCCTGCAAATACCTTATCGGGGTTATGTGCTGTAAGGTCTGTGTTAGCCCAATCTTCAACGGTTGCTGTGAAAGGAGCTTCGTCGCCATACTGTAATGTATAAACGCCGTCCTTTTTCTCAAGTACAAGTTTTACCTGTGTGCCTGCCTTGAACTGAGCATCATTGTCAAGTGCATTTTCCGATGATACTCTGATATTCTCTTGAATAAGGTTCTTAGACGGGTCGAAATCCGCTGCCTTTTCGGGATCTTCGGGAGGTGTCACAGTACCTCTTCTCCAAACAGAAACAAGGTTTCTGCCGCTGTTCTGTGATGTATTGCCGACAGCGATGTAATGAGCGTTTGTGTTATAGTTTGTATCCGAGAATACATTGTCACGAAGCATAAGACCAAATGCAGTCTGGTTTGTGCTTGCCTCGTAATCAGCTGCCATTTCTGCGGTAGCTGTAAGTCTGAAATCCTGATCCTTGTCAAGTTCACGGAAGTACATTACGATACCGTCGCAGTTGGAAGCGATCTTACCCTTGCTGCCTGCGGCCTTAAGGTAAACTTCATTAGGTCCGTTAACTTCTACGATGTCATGTGAAGGATGGCTGTCCTCTGTGATATCGCCGACACTTGCACCGAATACGGAGCCTGCCCATGGATCTGTAAGTTTCCAGATAGTACTTGGGATATAAACACCCTCGTCAAATGCCACCCAGTTTTTGTTTACCGTAGCGTCGTTATCAAATACGGGAGCTTCGATACCGTCTTTTACATATTTTGAAAGTGTGCAGCTTTCTGCTGCCTTGATGTCTTTTGCCATCATATAAGCAACATAGTCTGCGCCGTATTTGTTAAGGTGAGTATTGTCAACGCCGCCGTCCTGAACTGCTGCGTGAAGCGCTGCATAGCCGTTGGGGAGTACGCCTGCATCAAGCGAAAGCTTTTCAATAGTGCCCTCTCTTACCATAAGAGCTGCAACTTCCTTAACGTCCTGACCCTTGCCAAGTTCTGTCCAGAGTGCCTGTGTATTTGCAAGGTTGTCGATAAGCTGGATATTAAGTTCGGAAGCAAGTTCTCTCACTGCTGCGCCGTAGTCGCCGAGACCCGTAGGCTGATGGATATCATTGCCGCTGATGCCTCTTGTGCTTGTACCGCGTCTGATGATAGGTGTGCAAAGGATAGGTGTTGCGCCCGCATCCTGAGCAACCTTGATATAACGGTTGTAGAGTGACCACTTGAATGATGTTTCATCATTAATATCTTTGGTCGCATCTGTAAATCTGTACTTATCTGTCTTTTCGTCGTTATGACCCCAGGCAATGATAAGATAATCGCCTGCTTTGATGTCTGATGTAAGCTGAGCGTAATTTGCTACGGCATCTTCATCAACGTTGCCGTTTTCGTTGATACCTGTTGCAAAGCTCTTGGAGCTTCTGCCCGAAAGAGCAAGGTTTACGACCTCAACATCATCTGTCATATACTGCTGTAAGCCGTCGCCGAAGCCGACACGTCTGAACCAATAGTTTGTATCGACATCTTCGCCATAGTGGCAGGCTGTTGAGTCACCGACAACATAAACCTTTATGCCCGAATTATCAATTTCGGCTGTGGTCTCTTCTGTCTGTGCTTCAGTTGTAGCTTCTGTAGTAGCCTCTGTTGTAGCTTCTGTAGTTGCTTCTGTTGTAGCTTCTGTAGTTGCTTCCGTTGTTTCCTCAACGGGTGTACCCGCAATAACGTTTGCAACGCTCGTGCCTAAAAGCACAGCCTGTAAAATAACGGCTGCATCCTCTGTACGAGCACCGTCATTGCCGATAACATCGGCAGCATTAAGGTCATAAGCACCCTTTCCGAAATAATCGGGATTAAGAGCAAGTCTGTAAGCGATAGAAGCATCGTTTGAAGTAAGAATGCCGTCGCCGTCAAGATCACCCACAACAGAAGATGCAGCTGCCTGAACCTTAACAGAGTCCTTGAAATAACCCTTAGTCGCACCCGCAGCATGTGTTGTAACTGCGCTTGCAAACAGCGACGAAACAGTCATAACACCTGCAAGAATGCGGCTCAAAGTTCTTTTGGAACTTTTTTTCATAAGTTTTCCTCCTTTATAAATATATAATTGCTATATTTTTATTATAGCATAATTAACAATAAAATCAATATTTTTTTATAGTAATCGAAGTCAATGATATTCGTATTCCGCAGAAATAAATTTCTGCTACACAAGCCGAAACGCGCGACAAGCGCGTACAGGCTCATCCTCTGTAGGCTGTACACGCCTTTGGCGTGTCACGCCATAACT
>JAEEGL015020011.1_pt1 | contig 12695 bp, 3 predicted proteins | sample 9134231 | NCBI WGS metagenome assembly JAEEGL01 (sample SAMN16246548, study PRJNA631951) | gut metagenome | biome: gut microbiome; feature: rumen; material: fiber-attached | host: Bos | place: Iran: Karaj | collected 2018-10 | reverse complement strand
TATCAATATTTATTTATATATAATTAATTTGATAATAAAAAAAATAATTTTATTATATAAATAATATTTTTTATTATTTTATTTAATTTTTAATTTGAAATTTTTATTAATTTTTGATAATTTTCTTAATTTGAATGATCAAATTTTTTTATAATCATATTTTATTCATAAAAAAATTAACATAACAATAATATTAAAATAATTTTTTATCATTAAAATAAAAATTAATATTAATATAATAAAATAAAAATTTAAAAATTGTTTAGACATTTTTTATTAATTATTAAAAAACAAAAACATATGTTATCATAATTTCCTTTAAGTAATTCATTTAAATTTAGAGATAATCTTTTTTCTTTAAAAATTTTTAAAGCTAATTCTTTGTTAATTTTTTTATTTTCTTCAAAATTTTCAATAATATTTTTTTTTATTTCATTTTTAATATCTTTTTTATTATTTACTTTTTTTTTGTATGAACTTTTTTATTGAATATTATTTATATTTTTAAATTTATTATAATCCAAATTATGTTTTACAAGATAATGTTTGTCAAATTAAATGTAATGATTTTTATTATAATGAAAATGGAATTTGTAAACCTTGTGAAAATTCTAATTGCTTGAAATGTTCAGGTCAAGATAGTGAAAAATGTGAAAGTTGTCCATCAAATAGATTGTTTTATAATAATGAATGTTTGACAGAATGTCCTGATGGAACATTTGAAAAGGAAGGAAAATGTTTAATATGTGATCCTACTTGTAAAACATGTAGTGGAAGTTCAAATAATTGTTTAACTTGTGTTAAAGGATTAGAATTCCATCAAAATGAGGAAGAAAAATGTGTTACTGATTGTGATTTAGGAAGTGTTCCAGTTGATGGAGTTTGTAAAGCTTGTACTCAAAAAGACTGTGAAATATGTAAAATAGATAATTTAGATTATTGTTTACAACCAAAATATCCAAACCCTGTACACAATGGAACTGTTTTTGATCATTGTCCAGAGGGAACTTTCTTAGAAAGTGAAGGACAATGTAAATCTTGTAAAACAAATTGTAGAAGTTGCCAAAATTCTAATGGCTGTTTTGAATGTAACGAAGGATTTTATTTAAAAGATAATGAATGTGTTTCACAATGTGGTAATGGTTATGTTAATGATGAATCAAATAAAAAATGTCATGAATGTTCTCCCTCTTGTTTACAATGTAAATTAGATGATAATGAATGTTGTACAGTTTGTCCAGTTAGTCAATTTTTATTAAATTGTGAATGTTTTGATATATGTCCAGAAAAATATTGGTCAGATTATGAAAATAAACTATGTAAAACCTGTGAAGATCTAAATTGTAAAATTTGTTCTAATAAAGGAAAAACTTGTGATAAATGTTCAAATGGATATGTACTTAATTCAGAAGGAACTAAATGTATTCCAGCTCCTTGCCCAGATGGAACATTACTAGTAAATGGTCAATGCAAAAGTTGTTTAGTAAATAATTGTACAAATTGTCCAATCAGTACTAGTATATGTGCTACATGTGAAAAAGGAAAAATTTTAATAAATGAATATAAATGTAGTGATACTTGTCCTGAAGGTCAATATAAAGAATTAATTGAAGGTAAAGAAGGTTTTTATTATTGTGAAAACTGTCTCGAAAATTGTTTGTTATGTAATAATGGTCAAACTTGTAAAACATGTATCAAAGGAAAAGTTTTATATAATAATACTTGTATTGATACATGTCCATATGGTTATTTTGCTAATGAAGATGGAAGATGTGAAGAATGTGGCTTTGGACATTGCAAAAGGTGTAGTAAAGATAATTGTTTTGAATGTAACAGATCTTATAAATTATTAGAAAGCGAAAATACATGTTATGAAGATTGCCCAAAAGGTTATTATGAAGATGATAATGATGTTTGTCAAGAATGTGGTTTAAATTGTGAAAAATGTACTGATGCAAAAAAATGTAAACAATGTAATAAACCTTTTGTTCTTGGAACAGATGGCGTATGTACCGATGAATGTGAAAAAGGTACAGTTAATATAAATGGTCAATGTAAAAAATGTTTAACAGGTGAACTTTGTTCAAAATGTGATGTTGATTTAATAACTTGTAATGCCTGTATCGGAGATTATGTTTTACAAGATGGTGAATGTAATCATGAATGGATGGATATTATAATCAAGATGGAATTTGTAAACCTTGTATAAATCATTGTTATAGATGTTCAAATAGTAAACAATGTGATGAATGTAGTAATGGTTGGGTTTTATTTGATGATAAATGTGTTGATATCTGTCCAGATGGATATATCAAAGGAGATAAAAAATGTATTTCATGTCCAGCAGGTTGCAATATATGTACTAACGCTGATACCTGTACTTCTTGTGAAGAGGGAAAAAAATTAGAAGAAAATAGATGTGTTAATCAATGTTCTATAGGATATTATGAATCAAGTACAATTGAATGTAAACCTTGTGATGAAAATTGTGTTAATTGTCAAGGAACTAAAAATTGTCAAGCATGTGCTAATGGATATACTGTATTAAATGGAGAATGTGTTAGTAAATGTCCAAGCAATATGTTATCAGTTAATGGGGTATGTAAACCCTGTACTGATAAATGTAAAGTATGTGGAGAAAACATTGATACTTGTTCTGAATGTGAAGAAAACTTCTATTTGAATGAAGGAAAATGTATTAATCCTTGCCCTGAAGGATTTTCTAATAGAGATGGTAGATGTGAATCATGTCCAGAATTTTGTAAATTATGTTCTTTTAATTTTAGGAAAGAAGATGTAGAATTATTTATTCAATTAAGTGGGAATGGAGAAGGTAATTCACTTTCAGGATGTGATGAATGTGAAGATGGATATAGTTATCACAATGAAACAAAATCTTGTGTAGAAAAATGTCCATTAGGTTATAGTTCTTTTAATGGTAAATGTAAAGCATGTATAGGAAATAATTGTAAAGCTTGTGATGTTGATTCAGCAATTTGCTCAGAATGTCCTATTAACTTTTATTTATATCAAGGTATTTGTGTAGAAGAATGTCCAAAAGGAACATATATCTCAGATAAATTATGTCTTCCTTGCGCTATTGATTGTGAAAGTTGTAAAGATGGAGAAATTTGTTCAACTTGTCATGAAGGAACATATCTCAATGATGGTCGTTGTACAAATGAATGTGATAAGAATGAAGTAGTTGTTAATGGTGAATGTATACCATGTAAATCAGAACATTGTTCAGTTTGTAATCCTTCACAATTAAATGAATGTAAAGCATGTGAAGATAATTATTATTTATTAGATAATAAATGTGTTTCTGATTGTGGAGAGAATTATTTTAATGACGTAAATAGTAGAAATTGTTTACCTTGTAATAATGGTGCATGTAAATTATGTGAAAATGGTGATATATGTAATACTTGTTACGAAGGTTATGTTAATCAAAATGGAGTATGTAAAGAAAAATGTGATGAAAAATATGTAGAAAATAATGGTGAATGTATTAAATGTTCTGATGAAAATTGTTTAATATGTAATAATGTTAAATTAGATACATGTAAAAAATGTAATTTACCTTACAAATTATTTGAAGATAAATGTGTGATGAATTGTGACCAAGGTTATTATATTGCAGATTTTGTAAATTATCAAGTTTGTGAAAAATGTCCAGAAAATTGTCTTTCATGTAATAGTAAAAATTCATGTAATAATTGTGTTAGTCCTTTTGTTTTATTAAATAATCAATGTGTTTCAACATGTCCAGAAGGATATGTAAATGTGAATGGAATATGTAAATCATGCAGTCAAACAGGATGTCTTCAATGTAGTGAATCTGATCAATCTATTTGTAGTAAATGTGAAAATGGTTTATATTTAGCAAATAATCAATGTACTTCTAATTGTGGAACAGGTTTTTATCCAAGTCCAGAAGGTAAATGTATTCAATGTGGAGATATAAACTGTAAAGAATGTTCACCTTCTAATATTTGTAAAACATGTTATGAAGGAAAAGTTATTTTAGATGGAAAATGTTTTGATTCTTGTCCAAGTGGATATTATGGAAAACAATTTGAATGTTATCCTTGTGAAGATAAAGAAAATTGTAAATCATGTGATATTTTAAATCCTGAAAAATGTCAAGAATGTTCTAATGGATTTTTATTTGAAGATAAATGTATTGAAATGTGTCCAGAAGGATATTATCCAGATGAAAGTAGAAAATGTATTCAATGTCCAGGAGGATGTTCTTCATGTAAAAATAGTAAATATTGTTATACTTGTGAGTCAGGTTTATTTTTAGATGAAAATGATCATACATGTAAAGATAATTGTCAAAGTGGTCAAGTTGCTAAAGATGGAAAATGTGTAAATTGTGAAGATAAAAATTGTATTGAATGTAGTGTTTATGAACTTTCATGGTGTTATAAATGTTATCCGCCTTTTTATAATTATAATAGAAAATGTGTTAGTGAATGTCCAGATGGTACATATGCTAGTAGTCCATATTGTTTTGACTGTTCATATACTTGTACAAAATGTACAAGTTATTCAATTTGTCAAGAATGTAGAGATGGTTATGTTAAACAAGATGATTATTGTATAGATGAGTGTTATAAAGGTTATGTAAATATTGATGGTATTTGTACTAAATGTAATCTAAGTCATTGTAATCACTGTAGTGATTTGAATTTCTGTTTAGAATGCAATGATAAGTATTTAAATGACAATGGAAAATGTGTGGAGACTTGTGGACCAGGTAAATATTATAACGAAACTGAAAAGAAATGTTCAAATTGTCTTCCTGGATGTGCAACTTGTGATAATGGTAATTCTTGTTCATTATGTGAAAAAGGTTTATTTTTATATAAAAAAAAAGAATGTTTTACATCTTGTCCTGATGGATATTTTGACTACGACGGAGGATATTTCTTTCAAGTTACTCCTACTTGTGTAAGATGTTATGAAAAAACATGTAAAACTTGTGAATGGATTAATCCCGATATTTGTACATCTTGTGCAGAAGGACAATTATTAATAACTTATGAAGATGGATCAACTAAATGTCTAAACACATGCCCATCAAATTATATTCCAAATACTGAAACTGGAACATGTGAAAAATGTGAATTTCCTTGTAAAGAATGTGCTGAAAATCCTAATTATTGTATTACTTGTGAAAATCCTTATAAACTTATTGCAAATACTTGTGTTTCAAATTGTCCTGAAAATACAGTTGAAAGAGAAGGAATTTGTTATAATTGTGTTGATGAACATTGTTTATCTTGTGATAGTTATGAACTTAGTAAATGTAATGTTTGTGATGATGAAACAATATTATTTAATGGTGAATGTTTGAAAGAATGTCCAGAACATTATTATTTAAAGATAACTGAAAATGGAGCAAAAACTTGTGAAAAATGTAATATAAATTGTGACAAATGTACTGATTCAGAAAATTGTGTTAGTTGTTTGAATAATTATTATTTTGAAGAAGGAACAAAATTTTGTGTTCCATGTGGAAATCCAAATCTTATTATAGGAAATGAATGTGTTCAATGTAAGGTAGAAGGATGTAATGTATGTGCTAAAGATCAACCAGAAGTATGTTCAATTTGTAATGATAAGTTATCACTATATAATGGAAAATGTTATACAGAATGTCCAAAAGGTTTATTTAAAAATGGAAATACTTGTGACACATGTGAATCTAATTGTTTATCTTGCACTGGAAAAGATCAATGTAATGAATGTGATGAAAATCATGTATCATATAATGGTATATGTAAAGAAGAATGTCCAGAAGGATTTAGAAATAATGATGGAAGATGTGATAGATGTTCCGATGAAAATTGTTTGTATTGCCCAACATCTCCTCTAGTTTGTGAAAGTTGTAAAACTTTAACCTATGAAAATAAATGTTATGATACTTGTCCAGAAGGAACTTTTATATATGGAAATACATGCAATGTATGTCAAAAAAATTGTCTTAAATGTGATAGTACTCAGTGTTTCTCTTGTCCAAAAGGTTCATATATTTTTGAAGATAAATGTGTAGAAAATTGTGGAGATGGATATTATGTCAAAGATGATAGAATATGTATTTCATGTTCTCAAAATAATTGTAAAGTATGTAATGAAGATAATTGTATTGAACCAAAAGATGGTTTTTATTTAGATGATTCTGATGATGAAGGTGTTTCAGAATGTAAAGAAGGAAAATTTGGAAATGAAGAAACAAAACGTTGTGAATCATGTGGTGAAGGTTGTTCATTATGTACTTCAAAAGAAAATTGTTTAACTTGTTTTAAAGGTTATAGTTTCTTTAATGATATTTGTGTAAAACCTTGTCCTGAAAAATTTACTTCAGTGAATAGTAGATGTGTACCTTGTATTCAAGAAAAATGTTTAACTTGTGCTCCACATGATCCTCAAACTTGTATTTCTTGCCCTGATTATTTATACAATGGAGTTTGTGTTGATAATTGTCCAGAAGGAACATTTGTTGATAATAATAATCGTTGTGTTCCTTGTGATAGTAAATGTAAAACTTGTAAAGATGAAAATAAATGTATTAAATGTAAACCAGAATTTATTTTAGATGGAAATAATTGTTTGAGTAAATGTGAAGACGGAAAAGTTTCAATAAGTGGAGAATGTTTTGGATGTGAAGATGAAAAATGTAAAGTTTGTAGTAATAATTTAAAAGAATGTCTTGAATGTTTTCCTCCAAATATTTCTTATAAAGGTCAATGTGTTGATAAATGTCCAATTGGAACATATGAAGATGCTAAAAAAAATATATGTTCAGATTGTGATTTTTCATGTGATGATTGTTTAGATAAAGAAACATGTTTACAATGTAAAAAAGGATATTATATGTTAAATGGAAAATGTTTATTAAATTGTCCAGATGGTTATTATGAAGATTGCGCAGCAACAAGCAGAAAATGTGAAAAATGTAATAGCGCTTGTAAAACATGTGTTTTAGAAAAAGCTTCTGATTGTATAGAATGTGCAGATGGTTATTTCTTATATAAAAAAGAATGTATTTCAACTTGCCCACTTGGAACTTACTTTGACATTGGAAATAATACTTGTATTAAATGTAAAACTAATTATTGTGCTGAATGCACTCCATTAAATCAATGTAAACGTTGTAATAGAGGTTATAATTTAGAAAATAATGAATGTGTAACAGGAACAACTATAACAAATATAATTGGAGATTACATGCTTATTTCTGAATCTTATGATAAATTAAAATCACAAAGACCTCCACAACAAATGTTATTTAAAGATTATAAAGGAACTGGAATTGGTGCAAATGATGTTACATTATCATTCTATTTACGTTCCTTAACACCTGTATTAAAAAAAGACATGGAAGTTATTGATGTTGTAAACGATAAAAGCTCAGGATATTCATTTAAATTTATAATAGATAAAGATGATAACAAATGTAAATTAAAAATATATGATTATGGCACTAATAAAGTTTATAATACCAAAGAAATATGTGATTGTAAATATAAAGAAATTTATAATTGGAAATTCTTTGCTATTTCATTAGGAAGAGACAGAGAAGACTTTGTTGCAAGAATAACTACACTTGATGAAGAAGATAATAAAATAATCGAAGAAACAGTTAAATTAGATAATAACAATCATTACTCAGTTTTAGAACCTTCTGCATATATTGTTTTAAGTCCAAATAATGGAACAAATTATCATATAGGTAAATTAAATGTTATGGATTATTATCCTACAGATGATCAATTAAAAGATATTTCAAGATATTTACCTGCCGAATGTGATTACTTCTGTACTAATTGCCAAGACAATTGTAAATCTTGTCCAAATGGATTAATACCTCCTCATAATAGATGTAAAGCTAATTATATTAAAGAAGATCCATATCTTAATACTAAACAAGAATTATATGAAGTTTCATTAAATAAAAAACTTAAAGGAAATTTAGTTTCTGATGCTTATGGTTATACTCAATGGTTCTTTGTTGAAAATATTAATACAAAAGAAGAAAATATTCTTTCTGTTGATGTAAATGACTTTGATTACATAAGACTCACTATTAAAGAAGGAAAGCTTTATTTCAATGGAAAAGAATTAAATTTCCCTAAAATAAACGAAGGTTCATGGTATTTCTTATTAATTTCATTATTAAAAGATAATGTAACAGTAATGATTCAAGAAGAACATGAAAAAAGATATGTTGAACAAATAGATGACTTTACTTTTATAAGACATTATAATGATTTTATTTACTCTTTACATGATAATGATGCCAAATCAATAAGAAGTTCATATAATAGTAAAATTTATATAAATAATAATCCAAGTGAAGAAGATATCGAAACTAAGGTTACATGTCCAGAAAATTGTTTAAAATGTGATGACACATTAATATGTAATGAATGTGCTGATGGATTCAGAATTTCAAAAGGTATATGTAAAGAAATTAGTGCTAAAGAAGATAATTTCATTGAATTAGTAAATATTAAAGATTATTGGAATAAAGATATGGATGTCTTTGATGTTCCTTATGATGAAAACTTAACTATTACTTTTAATTTAAGAAAGAAAATTCATAGTAATTTTTATGCAGATAATAATATTTTTAATATCATTGGTATCAAAAAAGATTCATCAGATAATGTTATATCATTACTAAAAGAAGATATTACAGCTGATTTCCAAAGTACATATAAAGTATTTAATGATGAAAATAAAATAGTCCATAATTATACAGAAGAAATTCCAGATTTCTTACAATTTATATATATGATAAATATCTACGATAATTCAGTATCAACAATTGTCAATGATTTTTCAACAAAACAACAATACACATTCAACTTTAATTTAAACGAAGGTGATAAAATAAAACATATAGTTGTAGGAGATGAAAATGGAGCTGAAATGAATTATGAAGTTACTAATTTAAAAGTATATGATGGAATAGCAAGAGGAGAATTATTAGAAAAATTAAAAGAATATCCTAAAGCATGTTCTGGAATTTGTACTGATTGTGATTATTCAGTTGGTCTTTGTAATATTTGTAGTTATGAAAAAATAAAATCTACACCTCATGAATGTAGAAGTAAATTTTATGAATGGTATCCAGCATCTCTATTTAACGTATTCGATTGGAATTTATTAAAAACAGGTGAATATATTATGTATTTAAATAATTTTGAAAAAGTTGGTATTAATTCTGAAGTTTCTTCTTTTTATTTCAGATTTAAAATGTTTAAATTAATTGAAGGAAGTAAATATAGAATTGCTTGTTTTTCAAATGATAAAACAAAAATTTTCAATCCAACAGAAAATAGAGGAAATAATTATTTATGTATTGATGTTAATGTTAAAAATAATGAAGCCTATTTAGATTTATTAATTAATGATGGTCAAAAAGTTACAATTAGTGTCCCTAACTTTACATTTAAAAAAGGAGAATTAGTGAGAGGAGCCGCAGTAGTTAATGCAAATGAAAAAGTATTTAAATACACAATTAAAAAAATAGGAAATGAAGATGTTACAAGAGAATATAATTATAAACATATACCAGAACGTTTACAAGAATCAGGAGGTATATCTCTATATGGTGTAGAAGATGAAGATGTAGATAAAAATGTTTATAGTATTCCTCATATTTTCATTGATAAGATTGGAGTAGTTCCAAATTTTAATGATTATATGAGTTTATTCGATAAATTTGAAAGTAAATTACCTTTAAATAAACAAACTTGTTATGAAGAATGTGATGCATGTGTTTGGAATAGTAAGGCTAAAAAAGCAATGTGTTATGAATGTTTGCCTGGTTTTATTCCAATTACTAATAAGGATGATAGTGTTTCTTGTGAAAGATTAAATTATAAAATTAACTTATTTAAAGGAAATTTAATTCAAGGAGACCAAGAATTATTAATATCAGATAAAAGCATATTTGAAGGAAGCTTTTCATTATACTTCCAATTAATTTTCAATTTTGCTTTCCATGAATATAATGTTAGTAATACTATTTTAGAATTAGGAAAAATAAATATTGTAGCTGTAAATAACAAATTATATGCAGTAATAAAAGAAAATTCAGTAGAAATTCCAATAATTGACATATATAAAAAATGGAATAATATTATGTTAGTATTTGAAGGAGACACATTAAAAATCACAGTTACAGCAGAATCAAAAACAAATACAGCAACATTACAAGGCATTAATATAAATCAAATAAAAGCTGAATTAAATTCAGCTTCTCAAAATTTAATTAAGATTTATAGTTTAGGATATTCAACTACTTTTGGAGCAGTTGCTGTTTCAGATATTTTAGATATTAATCAAGTTAGACAAGAAGACCCAACTGGTTATGATGAATGTGGTCCTAATTGTGCTTATTGTGAAAATGGTAAATGTAAAGTTTGTGGTGCCGGAAATAATAATAAAAATGATGAAGATTGTGATGGAGGTAAAAAACAATTTGTTAATGAATATTATAGATCAGCTGATAATACAGGTTTATATACACATAAAGACATATTTACTCCAGCAAATCACGCAAGATTTATTCGAATGAAAAAATGGACATTCGAAACTACTCTTGATTTTGAAAAAATGCCTTTATATGATGAAGTTACTTTCTTAAAATTTTTAAATTTCAATGGTATTGATTCAATAATATGTAATATTATACCGAAAGAAAGAGTAATATATATTTATCTTTATCCTTCAGAAACAATTCATACAGGAAAAGAACCAGATAAAGTAACATTAAAATTGCCAAACTCTATGAGTAATTTTTACTTCTTCTTTGCTATGTCATATGAAGATAACCAATTCAAGGCAATTTTTGCTGAAGAAGTTAATAATTATGTAACAGCTGAATATACTATGAGTGCATTCTTAGGTACTTTTGGACCAGAATCTACTTTTGAATTCAATAATAAAGGCAATAAAAATACTGGATTAACAATCAGTCATACAACTTTCTTCTATAATTATGCTAAATCTATAAAAGAATTAGAAAAAAATTTGAAAAAATCCAGAAAAATACAAAATGATTGTATGTTTGGAACCATTAATAAATGTACAAATTGTTATACTGGAAATCAACTTAACGGAATTTGCCGACCTCGAGGAGGGACTTATTCATACAATGAATTCATTAGTAAATTTGAGATATTTAACAAATATAAAAATGATATTCCTTACCCTATTACTCTTGGAAATTTTAAAGGATTTTCATTATTTTTCACTTATAAAATTCTTAATTTATTAGATAATACTCTAAATTTTATTCAAGTTAAATTGGCCAATAATTATAATTTAATAACTATACAATATTCCCCTACAAACTCTAAATTCATTATAAAATTAGGAACACATGAATTTTATACAGGCAGAGTTTTTGGATTTGATAATATTAAAAATTTATTTGATTATTATCATGTTGCGGTTTCATATAAATTATCTTTAGGAGAATTAGTCTTTGTTATAAAAAATATGGAAAATGAAATTATTTTATATAAAGAAATTTTATATTCAGAAGCTAAAAAAATTGAAATTAAAAATAGGCCTGGATTATATTTACGTTATGGTTTTAAAGATGGATCAACTTTAACAGGTAGTTTTGAATTTGGATCACTTCAATTTTTAGATTATGCAGCAGATGTAAATAAAACTGATACTATATTTTATAATGGTTTATTTGATAATAAAATTGGTTGCAAAAAATTTGAAAGCTTTGCATGTACTAAACCATTAACTGAAAAAGAAACTGATTTTACTAGCAGAGTTTATGATATAGCATCAAATACAGATCCTTTATTCTTTAAATTAATTACATCTTCAGTTGACAAATATTATTCATTCAGTAAATATGTTATTTCATTTGAATTAGATGTTAATTATTTCTATTCTGATTCATACACAGCAAATCCAAATTATTTATTCGTTTTTACTGATTATTATAATAGTAGTAATGATGATATTTTATCATATAAAAAAACTTCTTCATTAACAGATTATGATTTTATTATTAAAAAATCATTGAGTCTTTATTTATCCGGAACTTCATTTACTATAAAAACTCCAACTCTTCCATGGACAAGCTTTAACCAACCATCATTTGATATTAATTTCGGAACAAATAAATTTACAGAAAATATTATAGTTTCATTATATGGAGATGCAGAAAATGATAAATTAAGTATGGTATTAACTTACAAAAGTACTTCTTATTTCTATGATATAGAATTAAATCTCCAAAAAATTCCACTTATTGGATTTGCTACTTTAGTTTATGGTCATCCAGCATTAAAGAACTTTAATATTAACTTTAATTCAGTTGATTTAGATAATAACTTTTATGATAATTTCGCAAATAATGTTACTGTTAGTTGTGTTAGTGCAAATGGTAAAAACTATTGTCCAGATTGCTCAGCTAAATTTAAATTATTCCAAGCTGGTTGTCATACTACAAGAATGGAGTCATTATATTAATTTTTAATAATTTTTAATTTTATTCTTATATTATAAATATTAATATAATTAATTAATATTTAATTTTGAATAAAATTTTTTTATTTTTTTATTTTTATTTTTAAATTTAATAATTAAAATTTAATTTATTAAATAATTTAATTTTTATTTTAATAAATTAATAATATATT
>JAEEGL010341066.1_pt1 | contig 12695 bp, 13 predicted proteins | sample 9134231 | NCBI WGS metagenome assembly JAEEGL01 (sample SAMN16246548, study PRJNA631951) | gut metagenome | biome: gut microbiome; feature: rumen; material: fiber-attached | host: Bos | place: Iran: Karaj | collected 2018-10 | reverse complement strand
TATAGGGAAAATTTCATATATATTTTTGGAGGCATCCAGGTAATCCCAATTCAAAATGAAGTCTAGTTCGGAACCCCACCCCCTCTGATATGAGGGAATAAGACCATCGTATCGGCTTAAGACAAGCTGATGCGGTGGTCTTTTTTATTGCCTTAAAACCGGCAGGAGCCACAGGTAACGAACAAAAACAATGTATCCACGAAAGGAGAAACACTATGAAAGCAACAAAAACACCTACTATGAAACTCGAAGTAAAGCACGACAACGACCTGCTCAGGAGCAACGGGATCTATATGGCAGGGACGGATAACAGGATCGTCTATGTTGATGATCTGTTTGACCGGATGCCCGTGATGGTAAAGAGATATCTGCTGTTACATGAGGAAGGTCATATTATCGCAGAGCATCCCCATAAGCGTACACTCTCTCAGGAACTGGAGGCTGACAAGTATGCAATGAAAAAGTTGGGGAAGACCATCACCTTTAAGGTGCTTAGATACCTTATCAAAGTATTCATGAATATCGACTGGACAGTATCGGCAGCATTCATGGTCAGACTTGCAGATCTCGGATACCGGAAAGCTAAGGCCATGTATATCATTGCTCCGAATGGTCTGAGGTTCGATGTCAGTACGATCCGCAGGTATCTTTGATCCCCATTAACACACGACCTGAGCAAGTCGTTAAACTGCTCTATTTTTATGCCCTTAAGGGCGGAAAGGAGGCAGCCATGATCACAATAAGGACTATCGTATGGGCTTATTTTTTTGCAATGGTCATTTCATTTGCATGGGAAACATTTGTTGAGAAATAGATATGAAAGAAAGGAGAAATGCTATGGAAATGCTGATCATCATCCTCATGTTCGCATACATCATTTATCTGCTTCGGCGTAAATGATATGTACCCTACAACTGAATATGGAACCTGTAATCTTAGCACTAAGCCAGAGCCGCCCTGACTGCAAAACGCAGATCCTGAGGCGGCTCTTTTTATGAAAGGAGTTCAGTATGAACAACAATTCAAAGATCAATGGAAACAACGGCAACAACAATGGATTCAATAATGGAGGTATCATCATGACTACTGGAACTATGAACACTCTGGACGTATTCGCTGACACTATCAGGGCTGCACTGGCTGAGCACTACGGTGATGACTATTGTGTCGAGGTGATGGCGGTCACCAAGACCAATGATGTAAAGCTCACGGGGATCACTATAAAGGAGGCCGGCTGCAATGTCGCTCCCACTATCTATCTCAATCAGGCATTCGAGGACTACCACAAGGGCCGTCCTGTATCGGACATACTTAAGGAGATCATGAAGATCTATGAGCAGAACCGTGTTCCTGAGTGTTTCAACGTACAGTGGATCATGGATTTTGAACAGGTTCGGGATAAGCTCTGCCTTAAGCTCGTAAACGCTGACCGCAATAGTGAGCTTCTCTCTGATGCACCGTTCGTTCCGTTTAATGACCTGGCTATCATCTTCTATGTCCTTATCGGATCAGGAAAGAACGGTACTGCAACGGTCACTGTCAGGAATTCCCTTATGGAGACATGGGGTGTGGATGCTCAGGATCTTTATGATGTTGCGATCCAGAACACCCAGAGACTGATGCGTGGAAAGGTAAGCACAATGGGATCTGTCCTTGCAGAGCTCATGGACAGGCAGAATTCTGATGAATTTTATGATATGGAGGGCTTTGAAGATGGAGTACCCCTGTTCGTGGCCTCCAATTCCGAAAAGCTCAATGGTGCTGCCGTTATCCTCTACCCCGGACTTCTTAAGGAATTTGCTTCACGGATAGGCAAGGCGTTCTATATCCTGCCGAGCAGTATCCACGAGTGCCTGTTCCTGCCCGATGATGAGGGAGCCGATGTTGATACCCTGCGTATGATGGTTCGTGAGGTCAATGAGACTCAGGTTGCGCCGGAAGAGGTACTGTCTGACAGCGTATACCGCTATGATCCTGAAACTGATGCTGTTGTGATTGCTTGAATGGAGGTGGATATCATGGGAAAGAGCCTTATTGATATAGTAGTGGAGCTTATGGATCAGGGATTATCAGAGGAAGCAGCCTGTCGTGAAGCATATTATGAGCTTCGTCCGGAGCAGTATGATCCTGATGATTACGAAAACTGAATATGGTACACATAACGGGGCTGTCCGGTTGGGCGGCCCCTTTTCAATGAAAGGAGAAGCCTTATGGAAGCATTGATGAATGTAGTAGAGAGAGAACCTGTTGTTATAGGAACATCGGCACTGGATACGGATTTAATGCCCGCTCTGCCCTCCCCTGCCGTGCTGCCTGTCAAAGACACAAAGAAGCTCGCAGCTGAGAAGCTGGAGGGCGAAAAGAAAGATGCCAATGATATTTATTTTGCTGATCCTGTGATCGGATACCTCTTAGGACGCATACCGGATGACGAGGGGCTTGCAGAGGATGTCATACAGGAGCATAAGACGTGGAAGAAATGTCTTGATTACATTTATGAGCAGGCACGGAAGATGAAGAAGGACGGGAAATGTGTTGCCGTCCGTGATGATACGGTCTATGAGTGGGCTGAGGACTATTACCACCGTGACGATAAGGACGAAGAAGAAAAGAAGAAAGCAGAGGAAGAGGAACGGAAACGCAGGCGTGAAGAAGCGGCGAAAAAGAACAAGGAAGCAAGAGCCGCAAGGAAACAGAAGACACAGGCTCAGGCTGATACAGCCAAGCCGGAGCAGGCACAGGACACAGTGACAGCTCAGGACGTTCCTAAGAAAGCTGATGAATTCTGCCAGATGTCGCTCTTTGATTTTATATGAAAGGAACGGTGGATACGATGGATAAAAGAACATTGGCAAAGATACCGGTGGAGAACGTGGCACCGGAGATCAGGGAATTTGCACATAACGCAGACATTGATATCTTCGTATCGCTTAAGGAAAGCGGGGAAGATAATACGCTTATTATGAATATTTATCAGGCAGAGGACATCATAAAAGGTGTCCTCCTGCCACAACGGAGGATATTCATAGCCGAACATGACTACATCACACAGAATATGACAGGAACAGGCTCTAGATGGCTTACAGGACGTATCGACAGCATACTCGGAGTAGATTATTGGTACAGCCGGAAACGATGCGCATTCACGGACAGCATAAGCCGCAGGATCTATGAGGATCGGTACGGTGTCATTGATGATATGGCTCACTGGTACAAGAAACTCTATGACTGGCAGAGCGATATTGTAGCGGAAAGACTTACTGCCCGTCATGAACGTGAGCTTGCTCACACTAACGAAATGATGGCACATGTGCCGTCAACACCTAAAGGCTTTCTGTCCTGGATCAATGATACTGCCCTTGCAGAATATCACTATCTTGTCTATCAGTCGGGGAACAGGAGGCATACAAGAGGATACTGTACCTGTTGTCGTAACAAGGTAAGCCTTGATACAAAAGCACAGAGGATCCGGAGGAACGAACACGGGCATTGTCCTGAATGTGGGAAAGAGATCATCTTTATGCCGGCAGGAGCGCAGCTTAACGTATACAGGGAGAAATACCGCTTTGAAAATGAAAACCATAAGTGGGTATGTCTTTTTCAGAAGGTAAAGGGTGGTATCGTTGCAAGGTTCTTTGAGGCCGGTGTCCGATTTCCTGGCCGTGAGGCTAATATACATCGGGTACCGCACTACTGGCATAGGGAGCTTTGCCGTACCTTTTATATGGATGGCAAGGAGATGGAATCATTCGAGTATCGTGATTACAAGCAAAGCGGGATCCTGCGCTGGTGCCCTGATGCGGACAAGGTATGCTGCGGTCTTGCGATTACCTATACACGGAACCTTAAGAGAGTCCTTAAGGGAACGGAATACCAATACTGCGCCCTTAATCTGTTCCAGAATACGTGTAAGGGAGAGGCGATACCCGTGTGGCGGTATATGGCTAAGTATCCGGTAAATAAATACTTTGAGTTTATGGTAAAGACAGGTCTCACAGATATGCTGAAACAGAAGCTGGGCGATAACAGCTACATTATTAGGGATGTTCTCAATGATAACGGTACCACACCGCAGGAAGTCTTTAATGTGCCGAAACCTTATGTTCGCCTGATTATTGATATGAAGCCATCCCTCACGGAACTCAGGCTGATCCAGCAGTGCGGTATGGATGGCGTAATGCCGAAAGCGGAGGAGATCAGTCGCTGGCATGAGCTGTTCGGGTGTGATGATGAAACTCTCGGCATGGTGAACGCGCACAATGCTCATTTCTCCCTCTCCCGTTTTATGAATTACATCGAGAAGCAGTCCGGCAGGAGCGCAGGATACCGTTATCCAAAAGCTGAGCCGAGAGATGTTAAGTCTGACTGGAAAGACTACATCCGCTGGGCGGCAGAGCTTGGTTACGATCTTACGGATACTTACTATCTCCTGCCCTCTGATCTTCACAAAGCCCATGACCATGCTCATGCAGAGTATGAGAAGCAGCGCAGTAAACTCAAAGCCGCGAGAAACCGCAGGATTGCAAGACAGGTAAAGAAGATATGTGCCAGTGCGGTCAAAGGCAAGGGCTATGAGATGCGGACGGATGACCTGATGATCGTTGTTCCAAAAGATGCAGAGGATATCCGTAGAGAAGGCAATATACAGCATCATTGCGTCGGTGGATATGTGGAACGTGTCGCACAGGGTAAGACCATGATCCTGTTTGTCAGAAAGGTCAGTGCACCGGATATTCCATATTACACGATGGAATGGGCGGATAACCATGTCGTTCAGTGCAGGGGCATACGTAACAGCAGTATGACTGATGAAGTAAAGGCGTTCGTTGGTGCATTCGAGAAGCTGATGGTCGGCATGGCTCCGACTGAGCCGGTAGCAGTCTAGGAAAGGTGTTAATTATGACAAGGCAGGAAGCTATCAAAGCAGCAGACGGCACGATCACCTTTGAATGGGATGAAGAAGGTCTGCAAGAGAATGGTGTGATTATACAGGCATGGCAGCAGAGCGATATTTGGCATTTCCTTGTTGAGCGTTCGGACCACAGGGGAAAGCGCACTGAGGAATATGCCCTGATCGGGGAATGGTATACGTTTCTCGGTGAGGTAAAGCCTGATGTGGTAGAACGTATGAAAGGCATCCCTGTATATAACCCTGCCATTCCTGCATGAGTATTTTTACAACTGAATATGGAACCTATCAACAAGCACGATACCGCACAGGCCGTTTCCATGAGGGAGCGGTCTTTTTTGTGCGGGGAAAGGACAAAACAATGATGAGTTATTGTCAGTACGAAGGACGGGCTGTAAGCCCAGAGATAGCAGGATTCTGTAATGCCTGCTCTCTTTATCTCTCGACCTGTGCCCCGATCATATCCAACGGATATCTGATGGGTGCGGAGTGTGATGCGTTTTATTGTGAGAACTGCCCCAGTGCTTATGAATGCGGCGTGGGTGGATGGCATGGAAAGGAGGCCGTGTAATGACTAAGAATCAGGAAAAGATACAGGAAGCCCTGTCACGGATCGACCAGGGGCTGGCATCCATTGAAACGGACGAGGACTGGCTTAAGTTCTTAAGGTTTCAGGCTCAGTTCTACCGTTATTCTTTTGGAAATCAGATGTTAATTTATCTTCAATGCCCGGAAGCCACGTTTGTCAAAGGCTTTAAGGCGTGGAATAGGCTGGGAAGGTTCGTGAAGCGTGGGGAAAGGAGCATTATGATCCTTGCTCCCTGCATCTCTAAGATCGAGACCTTTAAGGAGCCGGAGAATCAGGCTGAATACCATGATGAAAAGGCTGAAAAGGAAGTGAGGAACGTTATCAAGGGCTTCCGTGCAGCATATGTCTATGATCTTTGCCAGACAGATGGCGATGACAGTCAACTTCCCGTGCTCATTACCGGATTAGCAGGCGATGGGGATACGGAACACGAGATATATGAGCGCATAAAAGCTGCCATATCAAAGCACCACAATGTAACGGAAACAGAGACCGGTCCGAAGGGTGTCTATAATATCGAAACTACTGATATTTCCGTGCGTGCTGATCTTAGCGATGTTCAGAAGATCAAGTCCTTACTTCATGAATATGCACACTGTATTGATTTTTATCTTCATCCTGATAAGGAAATAAGCCGTAACCGTCGTGAGCTGATTGCTGAGAGTGTTGCATATGTCGTGTCCATGAGTCTCGGTATCGACACAAGCCCATATACCACAGGCTATCTTAAGACGTGGATGACCGAAAAAGATGAGCTGAAGGCCGTAGCTGATACAGTTCAGAAAGTATCCATGAAGATTATTGATGAACTGGCGGGATCTGATGATCCTGCTTTTTTAATGCTGAAAGAAGAAAAGGAGGAAACCGATGCTGACTGATTATATCAACAGATACAAGGAGGCCTTAAAGCAAGGTGATCATAAGACAGCTAGGGAGATAGAGCGTGCCCTTGCCATGCTCGGAATGGATCGTGCGACACTGATGGTTATTGTAAAAGAAATGGAGGTATCAAAATGAACGAAGCATTGAACGTGAATGTACTGGTAAACACCGAAGGACTGAGCCGTGAGGAATGGCTTAAGTATCGCAAACGTGGGATCGGAGGCAGTGATGTAGCTGCTCTCCTTGGAATTTCAAAGTGGACAAGTGCAGTCGCCTTATGGCTCGATAAGACCAATCAGACTAACGAGCCTGAAGAGGTCAACGAAGCCATGCGCTGGGGACAGCTACTGGAACCGGTGATTCGTGAGCAGTTCAGGCAGATCACAGGCCGTCCTGTTGTGGAAGTCAAGGCGATCCTCCAGCATCCGCAGTATCCATTCATGATCGCTGACATTGACGGATTAACCGTGGACGAAGACGGAGCCCCTGCAATTCTGGAGATCAAAAATGTCAGCGAATACAAGCGTTCAGAGTGGTCTCAGGGCGTTCCGGCATATTATCAGACGCAGGTTCAGCATTATCTTCTCGTCACCGGTGTTCAGAAAGCCTATGTCATTGCGCTTTTCGGTGGCAACAGCAGCGGCGTCTACACCGTTCAAGCAGATCCCGAAGTACAGCAGATGCTGGTTCAGGTGGAATTGGACTTCTGGAACAAAGTACAGAACCTGATCCGTCCTGAGATAGATGGGACTGATGCGTCAACGAAGCTCCTTGACAATATCTATCGTGGCGGCGTGAGTGAGGAGATCATTATGCCGACAGAGGCAGTCGAGTATGTGGATGCTTATATTGAGGCTTCCGCTGATGAGGACAGCGCAAAGGCCAGAAAGAATGAGGCTGCAAACCATATCAAGGAGATCATGGGTGACTATGACCGTGCAACCTGTAACGGTCATACGATCTCATGGAAGCCTGTCACGAGCGAGCGTCTTGACAGTAAAGCATTGAAGGCAGCAGAGCCGGAGCTCTTTAAGAAGTACACCAAGGCATCCATCAGCCGCAGGTTCACGGTCAACTGACTTTTATAGAAAACTGAATATGGAACTACTGGTAGCTTAGGCAGGGTAAGGAGCGCACATAGCTTCAAGCCCTGCCTTTTTTATTAGTTTTCACAATTAAAGGAGGATTATATCATGGCTAACAACACAATTGATCTGAAGGCACTTTTAATGAAAAAGACTGAGAACTTGGAGCCCGCTGAGAAAGCTAAGGAGACCGTTGCGGCGGCAGAGGTTCAGATTCCGAGGAATCTAATGTATGATGCTGAATCTACTGATTTTAAGCCGGAACAGGTAATAACTTCTGAGATTCATAGGTTGACCGTTGATCAGGCAAAGGAACAGGATGCTGAGATGACAAGGTTTGTTGAAGAAGCACTTGTTTCTGGGGTGGATTACGGCGTTGTAGCGATGACGAGCAAGCCAAGCTTACTAAAGCCGGGAGCTGAAAAGCTTATGCGTTTTATGGGGCTTATTCCGAGAACTGTTATTACTAACCGGACGGAGGACTACCAAGAGGGCTTCTTTAGCTATGAATGTAAGGTCTATCTTCTTGATGGAAGGGGAACCGTACGTGCAGAGGGTATTGCAAGCTGTAATACACGTGAACCGAAGTATATCAAAAGTTCTGGCTATGCTTCAATGAATACCTGCTTGAAAATGAGCAAAAAACGAGCGGTCATAGATGCAGTATTGAATGTAGCTGCTATAAGCAGTCATTTCACGCAGGATATTGAGGATATGAATATCGAGCCTGCTACCCCTGTGGGAAAGAACCCGGAGGAGCTTAGATCACAGCCGAAAGCTTCACGTCCTGCAACTACAAAACAGCTTCAATACTTGGAAAAGCTGATGGCGCAGCATGGAACAACAGCAGCAGCCATGAATAAGTACACGATGCAGCACTACGGTGTTGAGGATTACAAACAGATAAGCGGCATCCAGGCATCTGAACTTATCAACAAATTCCAGGGTGCAGCAGGTTAAATAAAAGAGGTCAAGCCGACAAACAGCAATGGCACATCGTGAATAATACCCCGGTGTGCCATTGTTAATTTTTATATGTTTTATATGTTACAGTAATTCGAGAATATTTCAAAAATTAGGATGGTATATAATTTATATATAAATTATATACAGGAAATGGACAAAACAACGCAAACACCCCATTTTAAGTGGTTGTTATATAAAACTATTACAGCCCTAGTTGAGTGGGAAATGATATGGGCCTTTTATACATAATGTTTGATGTCATACATCCCTGACAGCAGGGAGAATATCATAATGTTCTTCTTGATATTCAACGTTTACTAAAAATAGTTGTTGTTTCATTTGTGGACGTATCCCTCAAATAGTCTTGAAGCTTGACTTTTCTTATGCCTTTCGTGTAGCTGAGTTGCTGCAGTTAAGTCTTCTTCATTTTTTTTGAACTCCATGTAAGCCTCAGCTTCAGCTTTGGCAATAAACGTTAGGTAGTCTTCTATGGTATTCGTAATATGTGGATATACGTCTTTTATGAGAAAGTTGTCTATTATTCTATTTAAACTGTATTCTTCTTGTCCTATCTTGTCTTCGAGTATGGAGATACTATTTGGTGTTGCTTCTTTTTCTTGACAGTATTGATAATACTTACATAGGAAGCGAAATATGGCATCAAGAACATCACCTAATACGTCAGGCTGCTTAAATATCATTCGTAATAGAACAACACGGTCTTCGTTAACAGACTTGTCTTCCGGATTCGTACTGTTATTAACGGTAGCTTTTAAGTGTTCCCAGAATGTATCATTAAATGAACTAAGGACAGGATCATTGGAATGCTCATTCGTCCCTTTTCTTGACCTTGATTCCTGCATTAAGTATTCATAGGATAAACCTAAGTTTTTATGTAATTGAACTATCGTATTTACATGAACATTAGGGGGGGCACCCATAGGGGTTTTTTCCAGTTTGCTGATCTCACCATAGCTAATGCCGGCCTTTTCACTTAATTGTTTAATAGTAAGAATAGGTGTTTTTTCTATGGAGAAGTCTGCATCATCGTCATACCTTAACATGCGATAGTTGTTGGCACTATCCTTTTGATGTGGTTTGCCTTGACGTTTCTTCTTGTTGTTCATATCCATTCCTCCGGTTTTTCATATTCGTAGATATTTATATAGTTTACCGACTAATTTCTACATTATTATACACAAACGTGAATAATTGCAAATTGTGTTTTATAGTCAGCATATAGGTTCATTCTATTGTTCCTAATATTCATTACACAAGTGAAATGATTATTTAGACATTTATTTACTTAATTAGAGAATGATAGAGAAACTGAAAAGTCGCTATTTATAAATATTTTAATAAGGAAGTAAATAAATAGGGGCAAAGAACCAAAATACAGATAGGTGCAAATAATATCTATATTTTTTATTTCAGATAGGTGCAAATAATATCAATGCTTTTTTTTACAGATAGGTGCAGGACAAAGAATCAAATGTACTGGAGAAAGGTATAAAAGAAATATGAAGCGAAGAGGAAAAATTCATTTTAGAAAAGGATGCACATATGGAATTCATACAGGCATCTTCAAACACCAGATTAGTGAGAAAGAGGCAAATAGAATAAAAAAACAATGCGGATGCCCTATCGATCAAAAACTAACAAACTGTACTCAGTATTATTCCGAAGGCATAAATGAATTGTCAATTACCGAGACGGTAAAGAATTACCGAAACGGTGAAGAGTGGCGTGTCAGAACAAAGTATTGTCTTATCTACAAAATAAATGTTGCCAGAGTATGGGGTGGGTGTTTCTTTAAGACTATGCCTTATAGAAAATCAAATGTAACGGCATTTGTAAAGAAAATGACAAAATTTAACAGGAATATAGGGCTTGAATATGAAAACCTAGATTTTGGGTCGTGGACTATAGAAAGAATAGATACAGCCTTTGACATATATGAAGACGCTCCCTGTGACTTAATTAAGACCATGAATGAAAATGCTGATATAGGGATAGAGCGAAGGAAGAAATTAAGAAGAATACCTATAGAAGGCGACCCAAACATTATCAAATATCAATCCATGAGATTTGGTAATATTTCTGAAACGTGGAATATATATGCTAAATCGGAACATATAAATCATAAGTTATCACAGTTGAAAGAGAAGGGACAAAATATAACAGAGGACATGAGGAAAGAAGCGGAAGATATGCAAAACATCATACGGTTTGAACGACAAAACCGTAGGGGGGCAGTAAAAAAGATGTTTCCGAACAGAAAGGTTGCTGATCTCTGTTCGACAGATGTAAGAGAAAGAATAGCGTGGGACATGCTCGATGAACTTGAACCAATATTCCGCAAGGAAGACGAAGAACTACTCAAAGAAAACCAATGCAGTGAAGGCATAATTGCAAGAATAGCAGAAAAGCCGTTGTCAACAAGATCATATGGTGTTTTCCCAAAACCGAATTTAAGAAACGATAGGTGGCAAGCAAATATCCCATGTTATAGGGCAGACATACTCTGTGAGCAGTATCTACGGCAGCTGTATACCTGTAATCAAGTGCTTGGATGGGATGCAGAGAAAAAAGGTAACAGCTGGAATAGGGGAACACATATTACCATTTCTTTCAAGGTTCGTGAACAATATGATAGGGCGGCATTAGAGAAACTAAAAGAAACATGTAATAGAAATTATGACTTCATGAAGGAATTACACAATACCGGGGGTTTATACATGACGGTGCATGATCGTAATCATACGAAGGAATTTATCAGTCTTGATAAAAGCGTCATAAATCAGTTGGAGACCATTTGTATTAGAGCAGTTAGAGATAATGTTGATGCCATTCGTAGACTTGGTGAATACACCAAAGTAGAACAAATACGGGACGAAGCCTTACATATTCAGGAGGCCGCGGGTTCGTTGAGACCGGATTTTTTTGATGTGTATGGTGTGATATCGTTCCTTCTTAATGAAAATGAATAATACATGTCTGGCCTGAAAAATGTAGAAAAGAAGTTGCTTTCGGTAAATGAAGGCCTGGGTGGCGAGCCGGTGGTCGTCCTTAAAGCGAATGATCAATCTGAGCTTGCGACCACGCATTATAGATTAGGTAAATTAATAAGCATCGTATCAACTAAATTGAATATCAAGCATTGAAACAAGAAGGGGGGTGAGAGCAGATGCAGAAAAATACAGACATATCTAAAATAAGTGCCCCAGTATCTGCCCTCGCCAAAACCGGATTTGCTTCAGAAACTTTACCATCCCATGACCATTCGGTAGGAATGTGGCAGATTGAAGAAATCCGAATGAATGAAGCACAGTTGCAGACATACCGCGATAACGGTATGATGAATACGACAGAGGCCGCAGAACTAAACAACATGTTATTTTCAAAAAAGGAAAGGATGGTTTTGCAGGTCCATAAAAACAAGTTTTCTTATAGAAATGACGGAAAACACAGGAAAGACTACTGTTATACGAACGTTAAGGGGGTGAATGGAAGTAAGAAGGTCAGCGGGGTATATGCGGACGTGATCCTGAAACTCTATGCCTTTTACTTTGGGGCTGATGATGACAGTAATGCAAGCCTGTCGGAGATCAGGAATAGCTACGAGGCATGGTATATGCAAGGGAGACAGCCGGCGACCCTTAAAGTAGACCAGAATGCGTATACTCACATTAAAGGCAGCAAACTTGACAGAATGCCGATACGTCGGATCACTCATCAGGATATAAAGGCTTTCTTTATTAATTTCTCCAAGGAACATGCAGGGGAATATGCCAAGAGCACCTATGATAAGCTCAGATCATGCATATATAACATGCTGGAGTATGCGCTGGATGAAGGTATTATCTCAACTAGGGTTGAAAAGTATCATTACTCGAAAGCAGTGAAGGTTTGTTTTGCCCAGATGGAGCCTCGTGAAACTTGGACTACTAAGGAGCATGGCAGGCTTATCGAACACCTTGAAGCAAAGGACGACGTGTTTAGTATGTTTTTCGAGTACCAACTTCTTACAGGTGACCGGTATGAGACAATATCCGCCCTGAGGCGTGAGGATATCGATGAAGAAAGGTGTCTCGTGCATATACATGCTCACAATACGCTCGCCCCTGCCGGATCCGGAAGCACCTATGAAGTTAAGGAAGGGACTAAGGGGAACGGTCAGAACGGGAGAAGATGGATGCCTATACTGCCTTCAACATTGAACGTGCTTAAGCGTGCAATGGAGCTTAATCCTGACGGTGAGTAT
>JAEEGL015254474.1_pt1 | contig 12696 bp, 8 predicted proteins | sample 9134231 | NCBI WGS metagenome assembly JAEEGL01 (sample SAMN16246548, study PRJNA631951) | gut metagenome | biome: gut microbiome; feature: rumen; material: fiber-attached | host: Bos | place: Iran: Karaj | collected 2018-10 | reverse complement strand
TTCATCCGTTACTTCTATTTCTCCGCCATCATTGTATGTCTGGTTGATGTTATTATCCCATCCGTACCAGCTTCCGTCGGTATCGATCCTGAAAGTATAAATACCGTCATCATATTGGATGTACCATGAATTGTAAACAAACGAAGGAAGACCTAAGTCGTTCACAGGACCGTATTGTCCCTCGTCATAATCTGATTCACCCGAATCATACGAACCATCATAATTCTGATCCTCACCATTATAATCAACCCCTGTATCATAGGGTTCATCGATGTAAGGTTCATCGATGTATGGCTCATCACCACCTCCGCATCCTGCTAATGTAAATGCGAAGAGTGATGCTGCAAGAACAAATGTAATTACTCTTCTTTTCATGTTAATCTCCTCACAGCCTTGAAAAAAAGCTCAAAATAATTAACTTTTTATGATCTTATAACTCTGTATCATATGTTACAGTTCCGTCTTCATCTATCTCGTAGATCATCGAATCGGTGATCAGGTAATCTCCGAAAATATCATCGATGCAGAATGCATATGCGTACATACCGGGCTCCATAAGATCGTAGGTGATCTGATCACCATCGGTTACCACATATTCAGATCCCGTATACTCATACTCGTCATCGGTACTTAAGCTGTATGCAGTATAACGAGGTATGATAACGTCTCCGCTCTGTATGGTAATGATATCTCTTGCAGCGGCACCGTTCTCATCGATGCCTTCCCAGGCGCCTTCAATTTCTACTCTTCCGGTATCAAAATACTGTCTCATTCGGAGATTGGTATCCGCACCGTTAAGATTGATGGGGGATGTATAAATGATACTGTCATCAAGAGTCTCTACGATATAGAGAGCAAGGTTCTGTCCGTCTAAGAGTGAGAGCCATAAACCGTCAAAGTAATCCATGAACTCACCGGTGGACCAGTCGGCACGGACATCGGCAGTCTCACCGAGCTCGATCATAACATCCTCATCCTCATAGACCTCACATACCATTGCAAGTACATCTGCAGCATAATCATATCCCTGCTGGTCAAGAGCAAAGTAGAACGAACCGTCATCAAGGATTACCGGTTCCTGTGCAAATGTGATATAAGGGCTTTCTCCGGTCACTTCATAGCTGTCCATGTAGTTCCAGTAGCTGTCATCAACCTCTTCAGCTCCCCACTCCCATTCGCCTTCTTCATTGAACCATTGGTCATCATCATAAACGGTAGTGATGTTGGGTGAACCGGCCTGGTTGTGGCTGTCTACAAATGAAAGGTAATAAGGGCTGGTGCATACCTTTCCGAAGATGGAAAGTTCCATGGATCCCTGAATGCTTAAAGGATAGTACATTGAAAGGCCTGTAGCTGACTGATGAGCGTCTCCGCTTACCTTATAAAGTACCGCACTGTTCAGAGCGCTGATTACATTTGAAGCATTTGATGAATAAGAAGCGCAGGAATTAACTATTCCGCCAAGGTCAACCATATTGGTATAACCTTCCTTTTTGTTGTTTCCACCAAAATTGTCCACATTATTGATGGCACGGATCATATCCGAGCGGGAGGAAGAATCCTGTGCAGCCGTGTACATATCCTTTGCAAATCTGTTAAAGTTTACGAGCACATTATCGATCTGGGAAAGATCAATAACAGAAAGGGTTGTGAGATAATCCTGATTTATTGACTGACAAGCAGCAAGGAAGGAATCGCAGATTACCTTTCCGACTTCAGCTCCGTTTGCATCATTGTTTTCTGCAAGATAGTTGCCGATAGCGGTGTAATCCCATCCGCTTCCGGGCTCGGTCTCCTCAGAGCCCACCATATAATCTGCATAGCTCGCAAGTACATTTGCAGTCTCTAATGTTCCCATGAGGCATGCATCAAATCCGATGAAATCAAATTTTCTTCCTGCCTTGGATACAGTATCAAACAGGGCGTTATCAAGCTCCATAAGGCTGAGGGAATCAAAATATGCGCATTCATCAAAGCAGATACCTGAAATACTTCCTCCGCCGTGATCCCACATTACGACGCCCATGTGCTCTGAAGAATAGTTGGCAATACCCCAGTCGAGGAAGCTCGAAAGTGTAGAGTAAGCACCCATTCCTGCATCAGGCTGCTCATCAACCAGAACACATTTGCCATCCTGCATCACATATCTCTGGATCGCTCCGGTTTTGATCAGGTCATTCTGCCATTTGCTGCATCCGCCGGTCTCGAAAACAAAGCGTACATTACCGCTGGCAGTTGCGTTCTGCATCTCCACGATATCACCGGTAGCGCTTCCGTATTTTGACTCAAGATCGGTACCGCAGATGTATACAAATATGGTCCATGTATCGTCATCGGGAATCTCTGCGGTAAGAGGCATATTCCTCTCAATCTGAAGCTCTCCCGTGGTATTGAGAACTGTCATGCTGAGTCCCTTGATCGTACCGCTTGAAGTCTCTAATTCAGAGGATTCGACAACAACATTGCCGCTCGAATCGACATAGTTGCCTTCCTCATCGAGATAGAGCATGTCCCCGCCTCCGCATGCAGTGCATGTGAACAGCAGGCCTAAAGCTGTTAACAGTGCCAAAATCTTCTTTTTCATAAACCCTCCTAAAAACTTTGGAATATTTTATCTCTTCATCATCAAGTGAAGCAGTAATACTTTAACAAACCTGTGATCAATCATCCGACCAAGCGTTCTGCCAGGATCCGCTGAAATTGTGCATCATAATATAGTTTTCCTTCTCGTCGTTCCACCTGTACATGCACTTACCTAAGACATTCTTGTTCTTATCCATAACAGTAGCGCCAAACCATTGAGGATCCGAACTTTCATCCGCCTCAAGAACATAGTAATAATCGTCTTCATAGTTATAATACTCATATAGGAAAGCTCTCGCATAATTTGTGATCGGTCCTGCCAGCTTACAAGCAAACCAGATCGTATCTACGTCAAGGGATGTACTTGCACCTTTTCCCAGGAATAAGTTGTTAACGCATTTAATAAAGCTGGAAGTGGCATATCCTTCATCAAACTCCATGGGAACAGACTCATAATCTTCGTACATCCAGCATACTTCAACCGTATCTCTCAAATCATCGTTTACTATGACAAGGCGGCATAATCCAAGGTCTTCATGTCCTTCGACATAACCGGAATACTCCAGTGCATACATTGAATCTTCCTCGAAGCCGAACAGATAATCTACATGGGTGGTATCAACGCTGTATGCTCCGTCAAATGTCAGTCCTTCGCTACCGAGTATTCTGTCAAGTGCCTGTAATTTCTTTCCGTGATTTCCCGAGCTGAATGAATTGTCATCTTCCGTAATCCAGTACCAGATATAGTTAAGGTTTCCGTATTCGGCCATACCGTGTTCGGCTATTTCTTCAACTTTGAATTCCTCAGCTATTTCCTTATATACCGGGATATCATAATCCTCGTATTCAATGTATTCCTCTACATCTTCATCCTCTGTCCAGGTTATTCCGTTATCGGCGTTCTCGTACTCACCCTGATCATATCCTCCCTGGTTTTCTTCTCCAAAATCATCCTCGGAAATATAATATGAATCATCATTTTCCACGAAGTTTGATGAATAGTCATTATCCTCATCTCCGAGATAACCGGTCCTAAACAGAATATGACCGTATCTCTTGATGATTATCTCATCCATCAATGGATCAAATACCCATAGTTCATAGTCATCACCACTCTTGTTGAATGACTGGGCATAGATGATCTTTCCGGAAATGGTGTACCATCCGCTGTCAACTTCTCTGTCACCGTTATAAATGCTGTATCCGCCGGTCTTTGTCAGCCTGTAGGTTTCATCATAACCAAGGCTTCCGTCAGGAGCCCAGATTCCAGCAACATCCTCTCTGGTATAGTTTTCTGCCGGTGTGTATCCCTCGTCACTGTCGGTCGATTCTTCAGGCTCTTCATCGAGAACAGTGGGCTCCATTGCATTTGAGACATAGTCGGGAACATCGATCTGGATCACCTGACAGTATGCTTCAAATACTGAGGTTATATCATCACCAAGCATCGATCCAACCGGTGGATTGGAATCGTAATACCATTCCTCAAGGATCGCATCCACCGCGGGAACGGCATTTCTCTCCACCCAGGCATTGTCTATATTGACCTCATACTCATTATATTTGAGTATAACATTCATATATTGAAGAAGTGTGCACTTATAGTTGTGAGAGAACAATGCGCCGCCGTCCTCGGAAAGGAACCACTTACGTGCGGTTGTGGTCATGAAATTGTAATCATCGTAATCCTTGTACCAAAGAACTACATTTGCCTCTTCATCATCCATCCATTCATCGTTGTCCGGCAACTCATGGTTGGTGGCTTCAGCAACGATCGCAGGCTTATCATCCTTAGGCTTCTCCTCATTAGGCTTTTCCTCATTAGGCTTTTCCTCATTCTGAGAAGAATTGCTTCCGGTATTCGAGGTATTGTTTGAAGCCGCTGCGGTATTACCGGGCTTTCCGTTTATGGTCTCATCCTTGATCTTCTGAGTCTTTACGTCCTTTTTGACCTCTTCGACAATACTCTGAGCCTTTGCTTTTTCTTCAAATCTGATGTCGAAGCGATCCCAGCTCTTTAAATATGCCCTCTCCGCATCAATCGCAACGATCTCGACATAGCAGGCAGTTTCGTTTCCCTGTCCTCCGAGGAAAAGACCGTCCTCGTTGTGCCATTTAACAGTATTCTGACCGATAATAAGATTTGCATCTTCAGCAGTTACATCAAATATATCAAAGATGTTTCCGGTATTCTTATTATCCGGTATCTGCGAGAATTTGATATGCATATCAAGGCCGTTGAAGGAATCGTAGTAATAGTAATCACTTCCGCCGCCATTGTCATACTTAAACTGAAGAGGTACAGTGACGAAGCAGTTGTAATCCTTGAAATACAGATTCTGCATCTCAAACGTTCCCACATCATCACCCGGAACCTTGAGAGAAAGCTCCGCAGCAGCACCGTCATACAGATAGTCATATTCCTGGGGAACATACATGATGGAATGATATTCCAGGCTGTCGCGGACTACGATAAAGTGATACTCCTTGATATAATCCTGCCCGTCTTTATATCCCCGGATGATATCTTCATCGATCCTTGTGTAATCGGTAAGTCCGTAATCTATGGCAAGTGCATCCACAGAACTGCCGTAATCCTGTTTAAACGTCTTTATGTATGCTCCGGTCACGGGATCCGTAAAGGTGGTTCCTCCCTTTGCATTGCTAACCTTTGAGAAGATGTTGGGATAGATCATTATAAAATCGCCATCCGCAAAATACCACTGAGTCAGCTTCCATTTTATACCGTTGGCATACGCATTCTGAAGCGCAGGCACGGTCTTTCCCGTGGTATCGCGCATTTCATTGCTTACCCATTTTCCACCCTCAACGAATTCACATTTGATTAATCCGCGAAGCTCTTCAAATACGAAATCATACTTGTTTTCATATGTAAGGTCTACATTTACAGCAAATTTCTGGCCAAGTCCGGTATATGAAAACTCGGTCATACTCTTTCCCTTGGCTTCACATGAAAACCAATCCGTTCCGGATGCCAGTACCTTGTTGTACTCTGTGTTTGCGATAAAGCTCTCCACATCATCCATGCAGGAGTAATTATTCTCATCAAGGGAAATCTTGAGCTTTGCTTTACTCTTCTTATCCGTGAATATGGCAGTGTTATCTTCTTTTACCTCACTCAGCTCAAGCTGTGAGGGATAATATACAAGGCACTGTGCAGGCTCCACATACCAGATGGAATAATTGTGGTTATAATTATCCTTGCCCTTCTTGTAACCTGTATCAACCAACGCAGAAACTGCCGCTGCAGCTTTACCTGCATCAGCCTTCTCATTGGTCTTTTTCTCAGAATCCTTCTTTGTCTCAACCTTGGCGGTCACTTCCTTGTCATCCACTTTCATGTGGATCGCCTCGGTTCCGTCCTTATTTGTGGTGGACCATTCCGCACCGTCATCTGTCTTTCCGGAAACAGTATCCTCAGGGTGGGATTCCGTATCAGGCTCTATAATGATGGTCACATACTCCGTGATATAGGTGATCTTATCCTCTGTCGCCGTCATTCCGTTCATTGCGGGAACATCCAGCAGAGGATCATCCACGACTGTTCCTCCGCCTCCGCCGTTAGGTTTTTCCGGCTCATCGGAAAATGCCAGGAACCCTATAAGAACAATGAGTCCCACTAATGTGACCACTCCTCCAACGATAGTCAGTATCAGTCCGGGAACCTTCTTCTTAAGTACCAGAAGTACAATTCCTCCGGCCAAAATCAGCAATCCTATTATCAAACCCGCTGCCATGTCTGTCTCTCTCCATTCTTTATACGTGATTCGTATCTACCTTCTAGCCCACACTGAATAAATATATCAAAATATCGCAATACATACAATATACCGAAAGTATACTCTTTTTACTCATATTTTCATTATAAGGTCCAAAATACACCCTGTTTATTTGTTTAAAAATATAAAAACAGGTATAATATAATGCATAGCAGTGAAGCAGTTTTCTGTGATGCCGGGAAATCAGCAGATTTCGAATGCTTATAATGGAGCAAAGAGACGCGATATGAGCAATGAAGCTTTCAATAAGGCTTTATCCAATTTCACACATGATTTCGCAAGCGGCGGTGCGATAAGACATCTTGCCGACAACGGATTTACCGTAATGGAGATCCACGATCGCCTTGATTTTCCTACGCCTGCATCCGTGATCTCCGAAACTGTCTGGAAGCACTTTGTCGATACCGGCGTAATACTTCTGGATCCTCCCGATGCTTCTAAAACAAAGGAAAAGATCAGTTTTGTAAAAGAACAGAATTCCCTTGGAAAGACAACCTTCAGACGTGTGGTTGAGATAACAGAAAAACCGCAGGCCGAATACATAGCCTGCGATTTCGGAAAACAGATATACAGAGACAAAAATGCCTTTGAAAAAAAGCTCGAAATACTTAATGAACGCGACCGGGATTACATCTTTGGACTGCCCTGGCCGCTTCAGACAGTTTATCATATTGCGGATGAGCGCTTTGTAAGGATTATGACAAAGCTTTCAGACAGTGAAACCTCACCGCCTTAATAAACGGATTTATTTCGCTGACTATATCTTCAAATCTATATAAGCGTCCTTCGCAAGCTTTATACAACCCATAATTCCCTGATCATCATTCAGGCTTGCCGGAACGATATACAAATCCATATCATTAAGAAGCGGCGCCTTAATATAACCCGACAGCTGACGGGTTACTTCATCTCTTATCAGCGGAAAAAGCTGCAGTTGGTGCATCACTCCACCGCCCAGAATGATCCTTTTTGGTGAAACCGTCATGATAAGATTTGCCAGTGCCTGTCCGATGTAATAAGCTTCAAGCTCCCAAACTTTTCTCTCCCCGGACAAATACTTCGCCGGTTTTCCCCATCTTTTTTCTATGGCAGGCCCGGAAGCCATACCTTCAAAACAGGTTCCGTGGAAGGGGCATACACCCTTGAAATCATCGTCTTTTTCCGGGACAAGTGTCATATGTCCCAGTTCGGGATGCATCATTCCGTGAACTATCTGCCCTTCCGACATTATTCCACCGCCGATCCCGGTGCCGATCGTAATGTAGATAACATCGCTTATTCCTTTTGAGTCCCCGTATGTAATCTCGCCGGTAAGCGATCCGTTCACATCAGTATCAAATCCGACAGGAACCGAAAGAGCCTTCTTCAGAGTATTTACCAATGGATAATCACTCCACCCCTCTTTAGGCGTAGAAGTAATATATCCGTATGTTTCGGATCTTTTATCAAGGTCCACCGGCCCGAAGCTGGCCACTCCGAGAGCATCGATCTTGGCTTCCTTGAAATAGCCTATTATATCTTTTATTGTCTCTTCGGGCAGACGAGTAGGGATCGAAATCCTGTCTGTTATCTTTCCATCTTCATTTCCGATGGCGCATACCATTTTGGTACCGCCCGCTTCCAATGCACCTAATCTCATATATACTCCTGTGTTTATGCCCATGCTTTGTTATCAGTATATCACAAGATTTGGCCACGGGAACCACTCAATGTGGTTTGCATAGTCACATGTATTTCTATATACTACCCTTCGAAGTTTCCGATACACCGTCTCAAATACTGTATCAGCAATAATTCATACAACTTTGGAAAGCGTAGAGAAAGGCACAAAATGGCTATCAAAATTATTACAGACTCAGCAAGCGACATTTCACAGGAAGAAGCAGCAAAGATGGGAATAACTGTGATCCCTCTTAATGTAACCTTTGGAGAGGAATCATTCAAAGACGGGATCGATCTTGATCACTCCGGATTCTATGACAAACTCATTGAAACTGACATCTTCCCAAAGACCAGCCAGATTCCCCCCTACGAATACGAGGAATACTTTAAAAAAGCCCTGGATAACGGTGACGAAGTCCTATGCATAACCCTCTCCGGAAAACTTTCCGGGTCTTTTCAAAGTGCGAATATCGCCGCGGAAGAAGTCGGTGAAGGAGTACATATAGTTGATTCTGAGAATGTAACCATCGGTGAACGCATTCTTGTTGAGATGGCTCTTGATCTTATCGCAAAAGGCATGGGGATAGATGAAGTCGAGAAAAAACTCAACGAAGAAAAGAAAAACATTCATCTCATAGCACTTCTTGATACCCTTGAGTACCTTAAAAAAGGCGGCAGGATATCCGCTACCGTGGCGATTGCAGGCGCTTTATTAAATATCAAGCCCGTTATAGCCGTACAGGATGGGGAAGTTGTTTTCCTCGGCATGGCAAGGGGATCAAAAAACGGCAACAACAAGCTTATGGAACTGGTAAAAAAAGAGAACGGCGTAAACTTTGACAAGCCTCTCTGCCTCGCATATTCCGGACATTCAAAAGCTGTCCTGGATAAATATATCGAGGACAGCTCTTCAATCTATGAAAAATATACTTCTGCCGGCGGAATTCTTCCCATAAGCACCGTCGGGAGTACAATAGGAACCCATGTGGGTCCCGGCGCCATCGCGCTCGCTTTCTTCGCGCCGTGATCATACTTGGGAAAAAATCCTTCTTTTTCTGATCCTTACCGCTGCTATCAGATTCCGAAGAACTCGATAAGCTCATCCTTGGACTTAAGGCCGACGGATGTTGTTACAACGGATCCACCCTTGAAAAGCATAACCGTAGGGATGCTCTGGATGTTGAACTTGGATGCGATAGCCATCTCGTCATCGACATTGAGCTTGCAAACCTTTACAACGCCTTCCTTCTCCTCGGCGATCTGTCCAATGATGGGGCCAAGCTTCTTGCAGGGGCCGCACCAGGATGCCCAGAAATCAACAATAACGGGAATATCTGAATTAATCACTTCTGCTTCAAAATTGTCTTTGGTTAAGATTACTTCTGCCATAGTTTTTTCCTCTTTTCTTGTATTTTATTTCACGGCCGGTGTACTATCCGGCCGTGATATAGTGAGCAGCGCTCGTTGCGGCATTAGCTCCGTCGGATACAGCGGTCACTACCTGACGCAAGGTCTTTGTCCTTACATCACCCGCAGCAAAGAATCCCGGTACATCGGTGATACCGGTCTCGTCAGCAATGATATACCCGGCAGGATCGAGAGGAGCTACTCCCTCTACGACTTTAGATACCGGTACCGATCCTGCGGCGATAAAAATACCGTTTATATCAAGAGTTCTGCCGCTCTTAAGCCTTACGGCGTTTACGCTTCCATCTCCTAAGATCTCATCAACCTGCTCGTTTAAGACAAGCTCGATGTTTTCCTTTGATTTAACCTTATTTACAGTGATCTCGGCTGCCCTGAATCCGTCTCTTCTATGGATCAGATAAACCTTTTCACAGAGTCCCGAAAGATAGAGCGCATCGTCAAGCGCAGTATCGCCTCCACCCACAACAGCGGTAACCTTTCCTCTGTAAAATGCTCCGTCACAGGTAGCGCAGTAAGAAACACCCTTTGCGGAGAACTCATTCTCTCCGGATACGCCCAAATGTCTGTGTACCGCCCCGGCTGCATAGATCACTGCTTTGGACTCGTACTCCTCGCCCTTAGACGTTTTGATAACCCAGTGCTTGTCCGCCTGATCCTGAGAAATTTCCGTTACGGTCGCTTCAAGGAATTTTACGCCAAAATCGGCAGCATGTTTTCTGAATTCCTCACCCATGCTGTATCCGTCAAGCCCCGGCATTCCGAGATAATTATCTACCTGACTGCTTAATGCGATCTGGCCCGTTCCTTCAAATTCCTTTTCAATCACAAGAAGATCAAGATTAGCCCTGATCCCGTAGACCGCTGCGGATAAACCCGCAGGTCCGCTCCCGATAATTATTAAATCTAACATTCAAAACCTCCTTTTAGTGTTTTTACTGTGTATTCAATCGAAGGTTCATTTTTGCCTAATTATATTTTACAAAGTTGAATTTTGCCAATAGCTTTTTGAATTGTTTATAAAAAATTCTCAATTACTTCTTTATTCGTTAATTATTGTTTTTCCGGATCCTCCTGATCCTGAAAGCATTGCAAACCGCAAAGAAGATAAGAAAGAGTGACAGATAATCCGTGATAATAAAATATACATATGAGGGAGCCGGCATTACAAGAAGAATGGCAAGATACTGTCCGAGCAGAGTAAGTCCCGCCAGGCCGATCCCGAGATACAGTCTCGAATTTGCCCGTTTTCTCACAGAAGATATCACTCCGAAGATAAATAACCAAAGGTTACCTGCGCAGAGTGCAAAAAATGAAATCAGGTAAAACCTCTTTCCATAAAGCAAAGAAGAATACTTCATCTGAAAGCCGACCAGCTTTTCGCCCAGTCCTATTTTTGACGTTATGGCGGATATCTTTGCGGTATGTCCGTTTGAATAGAAATCACCGCCTGCATTATCCCACATATATGATCCCCACTCACCCAATTCTGTGGAAGGATCATCCTCCGGTGCCTTATACCGGAACCAGATATGGCGGGCAGAGAAGGAATACATTATGTTATCCCATATAAGCCTTAAAGTCTGTTTCGGATTATGGATTAGAATATTCAGATATGCCTTCATATATGCCGATGCTTCTTCATCCGATACGCATGACTGATTTATGTCGGTATTGCCTTTAACCGAATTATTATATCGGCGATATCCATCCATTCCATACCTTTTGATAGCCGATATCGGAACTACTTTATCTATAGCTTCAAGGTCCTTGTCCGCACCTTCGTACTCCAGCTCCGTCAGATCGCTGTTTAAAAAAGCATTGAGTGGATACATTGAATTGATAATATGGTAATCTTTTCCGTAATACTTTTTCTCACCTATCTTCTGCGGAATCATTATCAAAATGAAACATATGGCAAAAATCAGTATCGGGAAGAGCTTTTTCCCGAAGGATTTTCCGGCCCCTGATTTCTGCCCCGTAAACACAATATATATCAAATAGAACAGAATACCGAATATTATTGCTTCACTCCTCCAGATAGAAAGGAATGATCCCAAAAGAGCGACAAGAGCGTATCTTTTAAGAGAAGGCACCTTCCTTTCAATTATGTCAAGAAAGATAAGCGTCTCATAAAAGCAGGCGATTATCACAAACTGACATATACGGTAACTGTCCATTATTATAAGAAGCGTATTCGGAAGCGCAAACAAAAGAAAAACAAGAATTTTAAGTTTAGGTGCCACGCTGCCTGTTCTCTCATACAAATATCCGATCATAAAGACGAAGAATAACCATTGGATAATCGTAATGCTAAAATCTGCCGGAAAGAAAAGCAACATTCCCGCATAAATATACCCGGAATATGCGCAGTGCCAGTAATCCGGCGTAAGTCTTACCGCACTTGAATATGTGAGAAGATTATCGTTGGATCTCACAAATACATCCGGCCAGGAAAGCATTAACAGTAAAAGCCCAATGACAAAGATCGCTATAAAAACAATATATGATCTCCGGAAATGCTTAAATATATGGAATACCAGTTTCCAAAAAAGATATATAAAAAGTATTGCGAAAAACTCGGAAAGTATGTATGCCAGAGCGCTTTCAGCCCGCTGGCCAATGGTATCGTTTACAGGCTTTGTTCCTATCGCGATGATCCCGATATTCTTATATACAAATTTAGAGAATACAAAGGAAAGAACGATATGAAGCGCAGTGATTATAAATCGTATTCTGTTTTCCTTAATAGATTTTATTAATGAATTGTTTTTCTTCATACTACAGTAAGAAAACATATGTCGATGAGAATACTTCCCACCGACATATGCATGTATATCTATATGATTTCTCTATATCTTAGAACTTTCCTGCCTTTGCAGCTTCCTCGATTGAAACTGCGGTAGAAACGGTCATACCTACCATCGGGTTGTTACCTGCGCCGATGAGTCCCATCATTTCTACGTGAGCGGGAACTGAAGATGATCCTGCGAACTGTGCATCAGAGTGCATACGTCCCATGGTATCTGTCATACCGTAGGAAGCGGGACCTGCTGCCATGTTGTCGGGATGAAGTGTACGTCCTGTACCGCCACCGGAAGCAACTGAGAAGTACTTCTTGCCTGCCTCGAGACGCTCCTTCTTATAGGTACCTGCAACGGGATGCTGGAATCTTGTGGGGTTGGTTGAGTTACCGGTGATGGAAACGTCAACGTTCTCCTTCCAC
>JAEEGL014994687.1_pt1 | contig 12696 bp, 8 predicted proteins | sample 9134231 | NCBI WGS metagenome assembly JAEEGL01 (sample SAMN16246548, study PRJNA631951) | gut metagenome | biome: gut microbiome; feature: rumen; material: fiber-attached | host: Bos | place: Iran: Karaj | collected 2018-10 | reverse complement strand
GCATCATAGAATATTTCATAAACCTTTTCATATTGTTTAATCTTTTTAGAGATTACTGGTTTAATTTCATATTCTAGACGACTACTAACCTCATCTATTGGAGTACCGACAAGCATTTTATTTATTATTTCGCTTGTCTTAATTAGTTCTTCAATAAAGATGGTGTTAGGTATTTTGAACTTTTTGTTCTCTACAATACCTTTGTTAGTACAAACCAACGCGACTACTTGGTCGTTTTCTACAGGTACAATAGTGACTTGTTGTAGTGTGTTCTCTTTAGAATTCTTTCCAAGAACAACACTAGTATAATTTGTAATGTCACTAATTATTTCCATACATTTTGAAATTGCATCGCTTACAACTAATTCTTGGTTATGGAATATTGTTTGTAATTTCAATATTTCTTCACCATTTAGTTCTTTTGGTTTCATTAAGTTCTCTACATAGAAACGATATCCCTTTTCTGATGGAATACGTCCACTAGAAACGTGATTCTTTTCTAGATAACCTAAGTTCTCCAATGCGGCCATTTCATTACGGATTGTTGCACTAGACAATTTAAATTTCTTACATAAGCCTTTACTTCCTACTGGTCGTACGTTTTTTATGTAAGTTTCAACTATTTCTTTTAATAGTGCTTGTTGTCTATCTCCCATATAATCACCACCATTAGCACTCATTATACACCAGTGCTAAATTGATTATAGAATATATATTAGCACTTGTCAATGGGTAAGTGCTAATTATTTTGCTCTACCCTTACTTAAAATATGGTATAATTGTATTGTACAGTGAGGTGATTGAATGGTAGTAAAGAAGAGAAAAAAGAAAAGAGGATTCAGAATAAAATCCTCAGTTAAAAGATTCTTTATATATGCTTTATTCTTTATATTAGTATTTGCTTATGCGTTCAATCAAATTAGAGAAATTAAAGCTGAATATGCATATGAAAAAACATATGAATACAAGTTAGTAAAACACGGTTATTCTTTAGAGAATACACAAATTTTTATTAGTAAATTACCTGATGATAAATTAGATTTCTTATTAAATAATGATATTGAATCATATTATTATGACTTAGTTAGTCAAAGATATTTCTTAAGTAAGAACTTTGATACTTATTTAGAATATTGGAAGAGACATCAAAGTTATAATATGGAAACGGTTGTAGCTATAGTTAATGTACATGCTAATGAAGGTTGGTACAATGTTACATATAATACTGATACTTCATTGGGTAATACGATGTTAGTTAATAAATTTTATATGTTAGATAGTGAATATAAAAGAGATGATTTAGTTAAAGTGCCTCTACAAGTTGCTTATGCTAATAATTCAGTATCAAGTGAAGTATTAGAACATTTCCAAACAATGCATGATGATATTAAGAATGAATTGGGAGTTAATCTAATGGTTAATTCTTCATACAGATCTTATCAAGATCAAGCTGATTTATATGAGAATTTTAAATATAGAGGTCAGTCTTATGCAGATAGTTATGCTGCCCGTCCAGGCTTTTCTGAACACCAAACTGGTTTGGCAATTGATATAACATCATTAGAACATAAAGGTCAAAGTGCTTTTAGTGAATCTGAAGAATATCAGTGGTTAAAAGATAATTGTTGGAAATATGGTTTTATCTTAAGGTATCCAAAAGATAAAGAAATAATAACTGGTTATAGTAATGAATCATGGCATTTTAGATATGTTGGTGAAAAAGTAGCTAAGAAAATATATGATGAAGGAATAACCTTTGATGAATATTATGCTTTCTATATTGAAGGACAAAAAAAGTAAGTTATTAAACTTACTTTTTTAATTACTTATTTGAGGAATTGGTGTTTCATCTCCAGGCAGTTTTTCTTGTTCTCGGAAAACTATTTCACCATTTGCTTTGACTATTATTTCTCCTGTGCTAGCATCATATTCGTAAACTGGGCTTTGACCAGAGTTTAATTCTGCTTCTTTGACAAGAACTCCTTCATTGTTTGTAATTATTACTCTTCTACCTGTATTATAAGCAGTAACATATCCTTTACCTGTTATGTTGATTGTCTCGAAGGATTCTGGTGCAATCTTTTCTCCGGCACTATTATAAATATTATAACTACTTTCTCCCACTTTAGTAACTATTGTCGTGCCTTCGTAACCGAAGACTGGTTCTTGTATAGGAGATGATATTGTTTTACCAGTAACGTCTAATAATGACCACTTACCGTTTTTTAATACAGCATATGCTTGATAATCAATTGGAGCTAAACTCTTTGTTGGTGAATAAACACCAATGTAATCGTATTCTGCAGGTACTATTTCATTAATTTCTGGACCTACAAATTGTATTATTCCCCATTTACCTGACATTGTTCGTGCTATATATATATTATCAGGTAACATAGAATAGTTTTTGATAGCCATATATTCACCAATAATTTTACCACTACGTATTTCATATACTTGTATTTTTGTATTATAGTGATACAAATCAGGATTATCAGTATTATCTGGTTCTGCGTCTATTATAAAGGCAAATATTCCTGAAACTGTGTTTAAAACATCAATCTTGCCATCATCATAGTATTGCAATGAATAACCTTTATCATCAATAGTTTCGTAGGCGTAACCACAGGTACCACCATTTTTACATTCATAAGTAGAAATCAAATCTTTTTCTGCATTATAAAACCATAATTTACCTTCATAGAAGAATGGATTTACAGTTTTTATTTCTGGTTTTTGAGAATCAATAAATTCTTTTATTTTAGTATATGTACCAATCCCTGCGATACCTATAGAAGCAATGAACCCTAATAAAATTAGCACGAAGGCGATTGTTTTACTTGCTACATCCCTTTTACTCTTCATAATTAACTACTCGCCTCCATTGTTTTCATCGTCACCAGTTTCACCTGTATTACCAGTTCCATCTCCTGGGTTTTCTGGATTCTCAGGGTTTTCTGGGTTTTCTGGTTCAGTTGGTGTATCTGGCTCTGTTGGAGTGTCTGGTTCAGTTGGTGTATCTGGCTCTGTTGGAGGTTCCTCTTCTTCTACAGTATATTCATTCTTAATATATTTATCATCTTTATAAACGGATACAATATATGTCTTTTTATCTTTCTTCTCTGCTTTGAAAGCTGGTGTTTTTGTATTATAGAATTTATCACTATAGATAGTAATAGCATCCTTTAATAATGGTTCACCTTCATAATCATATAACATGATTGTTTTATCTTCTTTTTCTACACCAACAAAGAAGTCGTTATATAATTCAACATATTTATAAACTTCACGTTTACCATCAACAGTACGATTAATCATCTTACCATCTTTATCATATACATAATAACCAGATGCTGCTTTTGTTTTAACGTGTTCACCATCTTTTACATATCCTCTTATTTTGTTTGGATATGATGCTGATAGATTATCTACATCAAAGATGATGTTCCACTTCTTAGTATCAGCATTTTGGCCAATATAGTATTTATCAAATTTCTCTATTTTAGTATATTGGAAACTAAATTTTCCTGTTACTGATCCAGGAGCTATAGTAATAACTCCGTATTTACCAGATTTATTAACACATGTTACATCAATTGTTCCACTACGATGAGTAAGATTAGTACTTGGATCACTGTAAGTATTAACTGATGTATATGAAGATTTAATCTTGTTAGCATATAAATCTACTAGATTTACTGTGCCATTACCATCAGCTACAAAAACAAATTGATTATTCATTATAGGAATAATACTACTTCTATTTTTATATTCATCATCGATCATATCGTTATCTTCATAAATATAATCGCTAGCTGGTCGACATGAAGTTAAACTTTGTGTATTACCTGTAATTACATTTTCATGAGCACATTCATATGAACCAAGTAATTGTTCTTTAGCTTCATCTTTATAGAAATATAATTTAGAATTGAAGTAATTATAATAAGCTAAATTCTTATTAAATAAACCTTCATATAAATTGATATCAATGTATCTTTCTTCTTTATAGTTAGCATCATATAAACCTATTTGAATTGAAGTATCACGAACATCTAAAACAAATGATTTCTTAGTATCAGATAGTTTGTTATCTGTATAAGTATATTCTGGTACGAATTTTTCATTACCTAGGTCAATACCTTCTTCATTATATTTAGTTCCATCTGCACCTTTAATATACATCTTATTCTTAGAATCTACTAAGAACATATATTTTTTATCTACTGTAGCGAATTTATTCTTGTCTGATAATGATTTGCCTTCATAATCATATACTGAGTAATGACCAGCAGAATCACTAGTAACAATTAAATCAGTACTATAACTTCTTACAAATCCACTACCTGGAACTGCTTTACTTAATACTTCTCCGTTTGGAGTTACAACTACATAACCACTAGAGTTTTTAGCAATTAATCTTTCTGAGTTATCAATCATTCCTAAATATGAATATTGAGGTTTGATTGTTTCAGTCATACCGTCTTCTAATTTAATTAGACCATATTTACCATCTACATCTTTAACTACTACTAAGCCACCGTCATAGCCTTTTACTTCGTAATAGATTTCTTTTAATTCATTCTTTTGAACAGACCATAATCTAATACGTTGATCAGTAGCATCTGAATTATCATAAATAAATACATAGTCTTTATCATAAATTGGCATTCTTTCAACAACTGGATTACCTTCAGCATCTAGTTTTTTACCAATATCAAAGTTATCACGATAGTTGTTTATCGCAACATAGCAAAGATTTTCATCTTTATTCTTACATTCATATGGTTGACCTATTTCATTTTTTTGTTTATCAATGAAGTGAAGTGTTCCGTTTTCATAATAGTAATTGTCATATAGAATCTTTTCTACTTCTACTTCTTTTGCTTCTTCTTTCTTCTCTTCAGTATTTTTCTTAGGTTTTAGTACTATTACAAGAACAATAATTAGAATGATAAGTAAAATAATACCAATAGCTATAGCAATTTTTTGTTTCTTAGTTAAAGGTTTCTTTTCCTTCTTTTTCTTTTCTCCAGCTAAAAGACCCTCTGCTTCATTAATATTCTTTTCAGCAAGAGCTTCTTCGGCTTTTTCTTCTTCTTCTAATTCTTTCTTGGTTTTCTTAATAGCTTCTTCTTCCTCGTAAGTATATTTCTTAGTACGAGTTTCTGGAGTTTTCTCCAACTCCTCAGCTGTTAATACGTCAATAGGTACAGTTTTTTCAATGTCTTTTTCTTTGTCCATGTTACCATTACCTTTCCATTCTAAGTTGATTGTATCATATTTTTTTGAATAAAAAAAGAGCAATGATGCTCTTTATTTAATTTCCTTATATGATAATAAAACATAGTTACCATCTACTACTTTAAACTTATATTCGTAAGTAGATGCCTTAGTATAATCTATCTTAGATTTATCTCTATTTATTCCTTCATCATATTCGGCTTCGTTAGCAAATTGTTCATCAATATCTTCGTAAGCAGCGTTCTTTTTTACGAAATTCATTGCTGAATCGTAATCATAATAATAAATAGTTGAAAGATCAACATCACCAAATGGTGCTGAGAATAATTTTTTTACTGTTACAGTTACTTCATCACCATTAGTTTTAATATCTTCAATTTTATTTAATGTATCTAGAGCTGTTCCACCTGCTCCATGTGCTCCATGATCTGGATTTACAACGAACTTGTTTGATGCTTCATCGAAGATAACAAGTTTAGGTTCTACACTTCCTCCATTAGGGCAGTCCATAGATCCTTTTTTAATTTCAACACCTAAATATTTACTTACTAGTTTTTGAGCGTTTTCTAAAGAAATACCATCTTCATAGAAGTTTTCAGTATTACGATAAACAAAGAAGATTAATTCATCATTCTTTAAATCTTTTGGATTAATATCTTTTCCCCAAATTTCTAATACTTTTAACTTTTCTATTGCATCATTAATAGATGCTTCTTCGGCTTTAACTTCTCCACCTTTAGTTTTTTCTTCTGTCTTTTCATCATCTTTTTTATCATTGTTTAAACCTTTAATTGAGAAATAAGTTATTCCACAACATAAACAGAAGACAAGTATTAAGATTAGTGCACTAGATATTTTTTTCATATTATCACTCCTTACAAAATATTAATTAATATCTCATTCATAACGTATATATATTCAGGATTAACATACAAGTATCCATCTTCGTAGATTAGTTCTTCTTCTTTAATGGCATTTTCTAGATTGTAGGCTTCTTGGATGTTAACACCATATTTCTTAAAGAATTCTTCTACATTAATTCCTTTTATTTTTCTTAAACCAAGCATTAATTCATTATCCATCTTTGTTTCAACAGATAAGATTTCTTCTTTAAGTAAGTAATCGCCTTTAATATAAGCTGTAATACTTTTGGTATTATCGTATCTAACACCAAAGGTATAACCTGATGCTCCTACTCCAAAGCCATAGTATTCTTCATTATTCCAATAGTGGAGATTATGCTTAGATTCTTTACCGGGTTTAGCAAAATTACTTATTTCATAATGCTCATATTTTTTATTTTCTAATTTATCACAAATATATTCATACATTGAAGCATCTAACTCTTCGGGGATTGGTACCATTTTTGTAATACCTATCTTTGTGTTATCTTCAATTATTAATGAATATGTACTGATATGATCAGGATCTAGTTTTAATAATTGTTCAAAATCTCTTTTCATATCCTTTAATGATTCACCAGGTATACCATAGATGAAATCAACGTTTATATTATCAAATCCTTTAGATCTACATAACTTCATAGCAGCTTCTGCTTGCTCGAAAGTGTGATGTCTTTCCATGAATTTTAATTTCTCTTCATTGAATGATTCAATACCAATGCTCAAACGATTAACACCATATTCTTTAAAAATGTTTAATAACTCTTCGTTTATATCGTTTAAGTTACATTCAACAGTAAATTCTAAATCATCAGCTAAATTAAAGCGATGAACAATATCTAATAAGTAGCGAAGATCTTTTTCTTGTAGTGAAGAAGGCGTACCTCCACCAATATAAAATGTTTTAATTAAATCACCATTATATTTATCCTTTATTTCTTCTACTAAAGCATTAATGTATTGAGTTACCCAAGGTCCATAGTAGAGAACTTTGCAAAAGTCACAATAACTACAAATACTTTTACAAAAAGGAATATGAATGTATACACTTTCAATATTATCCATACTTACACTACCTTTTTTCATTTTTATTATAACACATATTTATTATATGTTTATTATTAAACTTAGATCGATTCCTTTTTTAGAATTTAGTTCTTTTAACTTAGATTCTATTTGATCTTTTATTGTATTATTATATTCAGAATTTATTTCTATTTTGTTCTTATAATTATTTATTTTTTCTAAGTAACGATTGTCTCTTGTCTTTAAATATTTATCTATTGCAATAAATAGTAAAGCAACAGATGCATCGATTATGTTGTTTTCACTGGCTAGTTTATAATACTCTATTGCTTTATCTTCGTCTTTAGAAACATTTATTTCAGCATTACCATTTATATAAATATTAGCTAGATTATAGTAAGCATGATAATCTAAAGTACGATGATTAGATTCTATTGCTTTGTTATAGTATTCAAAGGCTTTATACATATCTTTTTCAGTATAGATACCTTTTCTATAGCACTCTCCTACTTTATTACAAGCCCATGATTCACCTAAGTTAGCACTTTCTAAATAACAATTAAAAGCGCTTTCATATTCTTTATTATTTTCATGTATTTTACCTAGATTGTTGTAAGAATATGCATAGTTATTATTTATAGCTTTATTAAAATATTTAATAGCTTCTTTTTCATTCTTTTTAACCGGATAGAGACCTCTAAGATAAAAGACACCTAAAACATTAAGAGCAGCAATATTACCTAAATCTCGAGCTTTTATTAGGTATTCATAAGCATTATTTAAGTCTTCATTAGTTTGATTACCTAAATAACCTTTATAGAACATATTACCCAACATATATAAAGCACCAGCATGATTATATGATGCTGCTATTTTAAAATATTTATATGCTTCCTCATAACGAGGTTTACCTGTTACATAACCACAATATTCATTACTACCTATTTCAAAACAAGCGTAAGCATTACCTTCTAATGCTATTTTCTTTAAGTTAAAATCGAAGTTAATACTTTCTCTAAGTTTTAAAGTTAGATATTCTTGTAAACCACTAGAACTTAGATATGTATCATTTAAGATATTTTCTATTAATTCTTTTTTTAGATCTGATTCATATAAAGGTTGCTTCTTTTGTAAGATAATAAAGAATAACATTTCGACAAATGACTCATATAAATTGTTATCTTTAATTAAAGAATTTATTTTACTTACTAGTTCATTATTAACTGTCTTATCATTCTTAGCTATGTAATATAATTTTTTACATAATGATCTCATACTATCATTAGAATTTATCAGTTCTAATTTATCATCAGTCATATATACATGACCATCAATGATATTTAAAATATTAATAATTGTATCTTGGAAGATAGTATCATCTTTTTCATAACGTCTTTGTTTATTTAAATAGATTTGTTTATAGTCATTACCAATACCACGGCAGCCGACACAATAGTTATTAACTGTAGTATCATTTATTTCATCTATTTCAAATAAATCACAGAATAGTTCAGTTTGAAGTGCTGATGATTTATTCTTAGATAGTTCTTTTATAATACGAAATAAGTTACCTAAACTTAGATGTTCATCATTATTATTCATCTTTATATATTCTTTTTGCATAATGTTCACCCACTTTGATTATATCATCATTTGTGGATTTTGTTCATATAAATGTGGTTTGTGTGGATTTATGTATTTTATTTAGGTTTCTTCGAGGGTTTATGATAGTTTTAAGAAAGGAGATTTAATCTTGAAAAAGATATGGTCGAATTATAAGAAGACTATCTTTTTAGTAATTGGTTTATTGGTTGGTGCAATTGTAGGAATTATATTTAAGGAGAAAGCTAAATATTTAGCACCTTTTGGAGATATATTTATTAATTTAATGTTAGTAATTATAGTTCCATTGTTATTCTTAACTATTTCTACTTCTATTGCAAAGATTAAACAACCTAAGAGATTAGGTAAAGTATTAGTTACAATATTTATTTCATTTATTGTAACAAGTTTAGTTGCTGTATTTGTAGGTTTAGGTACTACTTACTCTACTAAGTTAGTAGATCCTGATAATACACAAGCAATTAAAGAACAAATGGCTGAAGAGGAAGAGCCAGCAGATGAGGAAGAAGAAACAGGATTCATGCTATACGCTAATAGAACAGTTGATACTGTTACTGTTGGAGACTTTAGTGGAATCTTAACTAGAGCTAATATAGTAGCTATTATTGTATTTGCTATTCTAATTGGTCTTTCTATTCATGCTGTTGGACCGGAGGCTGAACCGTTCTTAAGAACATTAGAAGGAGCTAATAAAGTAGTATTAAAATTTATTGATATTATTTTCTTATATGCTCCAATTGGATTAGGATGTTATTTTGCAGCATTAGTTGGTACTTTTGGAAATGAAATTGCTGTTGGATTTGGTAAAACATTTGTAGTTTATACTTTAGTAGCAGTAGTATTCTATTTCTTAATTTATTCACTATACGCATTCTTAGCTGGAGGCAAAGAAGGATTTAAAGCTTTCTGGGCTCATATATTGCCAGCTACAGTAACATCTTTAAGTACTTGTTCTTCTGCAGCAAGTATTCCAGTAAATATGGATTGTGCTAAAAAAATTGGTGTATCTGATGATATAGCTGAAACTATGATTCCTTTAGGAACTAGTTTCCATAAAGATGGATCTGTTATCGGAAGTGTATTTAAGATAATGTTCTTAGTTTATTTATTTGGTACACATCCAAATGTATTTACTGTTATTGGTGTTTCATTACTTGCTACTCTACTAGTTACCGCAGTACCTGTAGGTGGTGGTACTATTAGTGAAACATTAATCTTAACAATGATGGGATTCCCATTAACAGCTTTACCAATATTAACTATTATAGCTACAATTATTGATCCACCTGCTACATTATTAAATGTTGTTGGTGATACTTCTTCTTCTATGTTAGTATCAAGAGTTGTAGATGGTAAAGACTGGATGAACAACAATAAACCACAAAAAGTTAGTAAAAAGAAAAAGGCATCTAAGTGATGCTTTTTTAATGCATAAAAAAATTACTATCTGTCAAAATAGTAATCTTTTTCGTGGCATAAAAGTTAAAAATCGATAAATCAATGTCAGTTGAAATACCAACCTCCCGTTGAAAATCAAAAACGCCACAATACGTATACATCCTTAATAGTCTGACAAGACTAAAAATTATACAATAATTATTACGAATAATATTAATCATTATTCCTACTTATTGTCTGGCATAAAGAGTAACAAAATATAAGTATGTCGGATCATAGTACAATCTAAGTGCGAGCAAGTAACATTATTTGACTTTTACAAATCTAACATCACTGAACAAGCAACATTGCAATATTCTTACAACATCTGACATTGATGAATGAAGTAACTTATAATACTCAAAATAACATCTAAATGTCACAAGTAACAATACCATAATAGTAAGACATAAATATAAATCATCTAAACTTAATAAAACCATCATTAGCTATACATATTAATCATGCATAACATTCTTTTACTTTTATTAACCGTTATAGATATCGGGGAACGCACAATATGCATCTCATACCAATGAATCTACATATATTAATAAATAGTTTTATTCAAAGGAACGATTATCTAGTATATCTCAATTTCCAGATCCTATATATTGATTGGAAAAGAACATAAGATAAGCATCTCAGCTTTGCTATGTTAACTATTAAGTAATTTAATTATACCCTCTTATTATATTCATGTCAATGGGTTTTAAAAAAATATTTCTTGTTGACACATATTTTTTTGCAAAAAAAAATGTAGTCTGACAAACTACGATTTTTCTCGTGGCTTAATATTATTCAATCCTTAAAATATTGACAGATAAAATAAGGACCTCTTGTCACTAGCCACATGTACACATATACTAAATAGTTCAACAGGATAAAACAAAAGCTACAATTTCATGAGATTCCGTAATGGTTAAGTTACGTAAAACTCTAAGTAGCAAAGGACGAGAGAAAACAAGGTAGTAAAGGTTCTAACCGTTAACTTAATAACTGGAAGAATAATCTAAATTCCTTAAAAACTCATCAATCCAAGGCAATGAATAATAGAAGTTAGCTATAAATATTAGTGAGTCTACACAAACTAATAAGATATAGGTTTCTAATAAACAAATACCATATACTATTTAGTATCTTAATTATACCTTTATAAAATTATAGTGTCAATAGTATTTCAAAAAGTTTTTTTAAAAACTGTCTAGTTCTTCTTCTCTTATCTTTTTCAATCTTTCTTTTACTAGTAAAGATAGTTCTGTTGGAGCATTGATTTTAGGCAATACTATTAGGGCATCTTGGAGTTTTGTCTTTAGTGAAACGTTTTCGTAAACATCTTCCCTATTCTTTTCTATATCTTCTTTTGCCAGTTCATTTACTTGACAAAAATCATTAATATAATCTTGGATTTCTTTTAAAATATATTCTTTAATAGCATATTCATCCATTTCAGCAATACCATAGTAAGCACCTATTAAATAACGATATGTATCTATGTTGTTCATTTTAATCACCTACTTCATTATAGCATAAAAAAAGAATAACACTGGGTTATTCTTAGATATTATGGATTGTTCTTCTTCCATATTGTTTTAGGAAGATTAAACCAATTATTAACAAACCAACTAATATAGCTATTTGAACACTAGCTCCTGTGCCAGGATTTTTTTCTTCTGGTTGTGCAGGTAGTTCAGTACTTGTTGGTGGGTTTGTTCCTGTTGTATCTAACTTAGAAAAATCTGCGTTTGAATCAACAACTAATTGATGATCAAGTCTACCTCTTTCATCATCTACTTTTGTAAATGCAGTTGTTATTGCTGCACTATTAATTTGTTCTGGTTTTTCATCTTTTAAAATTCTTGGTTGGGCGAATTGTCCTTCAGCCACTTCGATTACATGGTTAGGGAATTCTTCATCTGTATATTGGGCACCAACTCCTGTTGTTGCAGCACCAACGCTACCCAAGCAGTTAGTTAACGCTTCACCTTCAAGATTTGCACAATTAGCATATACTTGATCAGCAAATTCTGTATTAGAAAATGATTTTACAAAATATGATTGAGCAGCTCCAATACGTGAACCTCTTGCTACTGCTACTAAAATGAAAGGAATCGAATTGATTGCTGCAGGATCTTCTACTGCTTTATATTGCCCTTTTGTCATACCTTTTTGTACTGGTACTTGAATGCTAAATGTTATTTTTCCATCATCGCCAATTAAATAATTATAATCTAGCTTTCCTTCTTGACCAATTGTACTTACTTCAATAGTAGTATCATTTACTACAATATTTTGAGCAGGAGTACATTGACCAGTTGTTTCATCAGTCATTAAATAACTATCTTCGCCTTCACAGATTTTATTATATTTTTCTGCAGCTGCTGTTAAATCTGCTTTTGTTAAGTTTGCAGCAGAAGCTATTGAAGGAACGATAAGTACTAATGCAAATGCGATTAATTTTATT
>JAEEGL013464607.1_pt1 | contig 12696 bp, 11 predicted proteins | sample 9134231 | NCBI WGS metagenome assembly JAEEGL01 (sample SAMN16246548, study PRJNA631951) | gut metagenome | biome: gut microbiome; feature: rumen; material: fiber-attached | host: Bos | place: Iran: Karaj | collected 2018-10 | reverse complement strand
GTTTTGGATAAGACGACCACCTGTTGTCTCTTCCATTACATTAAGCAGATGTTCACGATCACGCATACAGTACAAGAATGCTGTCAGAGCGCTCAAGTCCTGTGCACAAGTACCAAGGAACAATAAGTGGTTATCGATACGCTGAAGCTCATCCATTATTGTTCGAATGTACTTAATACGATCATTGAGTTCGATACCCATAGCTTCCTCGATTACTCCTACAAGTGCATGACGATGATGCATCGCACATAGGTAGTTCAGACGATCTGTCAATGCCAAAGTCTGAGGATAAGTCATGTTCTCCATCATCTTCTCGATACCACGGTGAATATAACCTAAATGTGGATATACATTTTTGATAGTTTCACCATCAACGATAGTCTGTAGACGAAGCACACCATGAGTAGATGGGTGGTTAGGACCAAAGTTCATCACGAAATCATCATCATCAAAAAGACGATGCTTGGTCTCAACGAGATTACCATTCTTATCCAAATTCCATTCTGAGGTATAGTCACTCTCTGGCTCATCGGTCATAGGGAACGGATTAGCCTCAGGGCTCATATCGAAGTCTTTACGCAAAGGATAGCCCTGAAAATCGTTACGCATAAAAAGGCGTCGCATATCAGGGTGACCTAAAAACTTAATACCCAAGAAGTCAAAAACCTCACGTTCTAGAAGATCAGCACCATGCCAAAGCTTTAATACAGAAGGGATTACATATTCCTCACCAACCTGCTTTGCCAACTGCTTTACAGAAGTACGCTCATGAGTCTGTGTATTTTCGAGGATATAGATACATCCAAGACCTTCTTCTGCACCAAAATCTTCACCGATAATAGTAACCAGGTAATCGAAATGCTTTTCATTTTTCAATTTTGCCATTTCTGAGGCAAAATTGTCAAAGCCGAATTCTTTATTTTCTAGTTTCATGTTCGCTTACCTTAATTAATTATTTGTTTCAGTAGATTGTTCCTTATTCAACTGGTCGATTTCTTTTGCAAGATTTTCAACCTCTTCCTGACTTGGCTGACCAGTAACAATGATTGGTTCCTTGTTACCAATTTTAGCATTAGAGAAATTCTCGTTGCTCAAACCGTGAAGACCACCATTACTCAAAGAAGCTTCCTTCTCTTCGCTGGTCATCTTATGGTTAGCACCACCAAAGAATTTTTCGACCTTAATCTTGCGTTGCAATTGCATCATACCATAGATGATTGCCTCTGGACGAGGAGGGCATCCTGGAATATAAACATCAACCGGTACCAACTCGTTGATTCCACGAACTACATTATAGCTCTTCTTAAAAGGTCCACCACTAATGGTACAGCCACCTACAGCAACGACATACTTAGGCTCTGCCATTTCATCGTACAAACGTTTGAAAACAGGTGCCATCTTATTGGTAATAGTACCTGCACACATAATCAAGTCAGCCTGACGTGGAGAGTTACGGGTTACCTCCCAGCCAAAACGTGACATGTCATAGCGAGCACAACCAATAGCCATAAACTCGATACCACAACAAGAAGTACCAAAAGTTAAAGACCAAGGTGAGTTACTACGACCCCAGTTAATTGCAGCATCTAACGATCCCAATACTACATTTGCACCACCCTCATTGAGTTCTGCGGCAATTTTCTCTAACGAGTCATTGTCCTTGAAATCCTCATAAGGCACACTCTTAATAGAGGCTCTTTTTCTTACTTCCATTCCAATGCTCCTTTCCGCCAAGCATAAGCTAAGCCAAATACTAATACGAGCAGGAAGAAGCCAATGCTAACAAGAGCCATTGCTCCAAACTGCTTTACGACTACTGCCCAAGGATAAAGAAAAACGGTCTCGATGTCGAACATCAGGAAAAGGATAGCAAACAAGTAATAACCTACGTGCATTGGTAACCAAGAGCTACCACGCGTAGGAATACCACATTCAAAAGCTTCACCTTTTACCGGATTATAAGAACGAGGACCGATTAACTTAGCAATGACAAATGCTGCCAATACCAAGGTTACAGCCGTCAACAAAACGGTAATAAACAAAGTAAAATACATAAAATTTATAACGTTATTATATTGTATACTGCTTATAGCGAACAGAGGCCAATCTGTCCAAAGCGATGCAAAGGTAACAATATTTTTTTGATTGCTGCCCTATACACTAAAAAAGTTGTCTTCCTAAATGAAAAAAGAAAGAATTATAAGCTGCTTACAATAAGCCAATACCCTTATTTCGGCTATTATTAAGCACCGTGATAGCTTATCAAGCCATCAATTGGACTAGAAATTACTTCTCCCATTTCATAACCTTCTTCACGAGCTACTTTTGAAAGAATATCAACAAAACTTCCAGCAATTCCCCCTACAAACCCGACACGGATTTCATGAATTTGAAGATACGATTTATACTGTATAATATTACGTCTAAAGAAATTTCGAAAGTTTTCTTCTACTAATTCTCTTAGTTCCTGTCTATCAATATGTTTAGCGATAAACTTTGCAATAGAAGCTAAAAAACGATTAGCAAGAGGCTGAGCATAAACACGATTAATAATCTCGGCATAAGTAAGTTTCGAATCATTCAGAAATTCCTCTTTAATTTCTTCCGACAAAAAACCTTTAAAAATACCATTTAAGAATAGTTTACCTAAAACAGCTCCACTGCCCTCATCTCCAAGAATATAACCTAAAGGCGGGGTGTTCATGACAATTTTTTCTCCATCATAACAACAACTATTTGCTCCAGTACCCAAGATACAGGCTATACCCTTCCGATGTCCACAAACTGCACGAGCCGCTGCCAATAAATCACCATTTACCTCTATATTCATGACATCAGAGAAAACAGTTTGAAGAGCCCTCTTCACTTTCTCTGATTTTTGAGGAGTACACCCACTACCATAAAAGAAGATCTTATCTATTTTCACAGTATGGAGCACAGGAAGTAATTCGTCCTGTAAAACTCGCATAATATTATCTTCATCCTGATGAAAAGGATTAATACCCTGAGTATTTACTTTCTTGAGAACATTGGTTCCATCTATAAGAGCCCAATCTGTCTTAGTACTACCACTATCAGCTATTAAAATCATACTTGATGTTTATTGGTTCGACAAAAGTACAAAGTTTTTTTCAAGTTACAAAAGTTTTTAATTACCTTTGCACACATAATTTAGAGAATTATGAAAAAAAGAATATTTGTAATTTTAATACTTTTAATAGCATTTATATTACCAAGCAATGCCGTCTTGAAAGAAGATAGCATTACGACGACCCTTTACATCTTGCGTTCAGAACTTACCAATGCTCATCTTGAGATGGAGAAACAGGCCAAACAGACCAAAGATTCTCAAAAACAACTCTTTGAGCAGATTACACAAATTTTGAATCAGGCAAATCAGAATGCCTTGATGCTGTATTCTCAGAAAGATGGCTATATTTTCGATCTAGCCTACGCATGTCATGAAGCAACTGAACAGTTTAACAAATTCAAGACACAGAGTAAGCCTTTTCAAAAAATACTTCGCAAAAACAATATCGAAGTTGCAAGATATGATTCTCTCATCAATTACCTTCAAAAAATGCCTAAACAATTTCTTGATGAAAGAAGTCAGATTAACCGAAATGTGTGTCTCACATTAGCTGTTAACATCCGCCGACAACTAAAAGAGACGGAAGAACAGCTTCAACAAGATCAACGCATTTATGATATGATAGAAAGTCGCTTACAAAGCTTAAATGACTATGCAGACATTCGCTATCAAGAAATACAGAATAATATTTTCAATAACCTTGCAGACAATTATTTCAGTATTCTTCGTAGCTTTAACCGAGAAATGTACCAAACTGAAAATACGGTAAAAGAAAAATATAAGCCAACACCAAATTCTATTTCACAATGGGATTCAAAGTATATTGGTTTTCTCTTTATTATACTTATCACCTGGTCATTCATTTCGATATTTATTAATATTATTTTCTTCAGATTTATATTTACCTGGCTAATCAAGAAGAGCAATTTTACCAAGATACGTGATCGTTTCTTAGCCAAGCGAACACCTATCATTATGGCCATGACCGTTGTGACATTCGGAATTTTCCTTGGTATTATCCGAACGTCTTTTGCTCAAAACTTCTTCACCATGGCTAGTGGTTTGCTCATGCAGTATACTTGGCTACTAGGTGTAATTTTGATATCACTTCTTCTCCGAGTCGAGTCTGACAAGATTAAGAGTGCTTTCTTGATATATGCTCCTCTCATAGTTGTAGGCTTCATCGTCATTATTTTCCGTGTGATTTTGATTCCTAACACATTAGTAAACTTGATTTTCCCTCCTATTCTGCTGTTCAATTTAATATGGCAAGCTTACGTTATCTACAAAAAGCACTATAGAGTACCAAGAAGCGATATGTTTTTTTCATATATTTCGCTTACTATTTTTGTTGCATCTGTAATTCTTTCGTGGTCGGGTTATACTCTCGGCTCCGTACAATTACTTATATGGTGGGTGATGATGCTTACGTGTATCCTTACTCTCAACTGCTTGTCTCAATGGCTCAAAAGTTGGGGAGAAGCCAAAGAAATGGAAAAGAAACCCGTTCAAAAGAATTGGTTCTTCCGCTTAATATATAAAGTTGTCTTACCTTGTTGTGGTGTTTTCTCATTCATCGTTTCTATCTACTGGGCAGCAGAAGTATTCAATTTAAGTGATACAGTATGGGAAATTTTCAAATATCATATTGTTGACTCCAAAGAAATTTCTTTCAGTCTTTATGGCATATGCATGGTTATCAATTTGTGGTTTATCTTTAACTATATCGTCAAGGTAGCCAACGAAATCATGGAAGCGAGATTTAAGGCAAAAGACCCAACGACTGCAGCCAGTCGTACTGTTATGACAAGAAACGTTACTCAGGCATTAGTATGGGCTATATGGCTGCTTGGCAGTTTACATATACTGCATGTCAGTTGGACATGGTTTGTTGTCGTGTCTGGTGGTTTATCAACTGGTATCGGTTTTGCCATGAAAGATATCCTCGAAAATATCTACTATGGTATATCGCTGATGGCTGGTCGTATCAAAATTGGCGACTACATTGTCTGCGATGGTATCCGTGGACGTGTAAGCAGTATTAATTATACCTCTACCATGCTCGAGGCTCTCGATGGTAGTATCATAGCTTTCCAGAACAGCCAACTGTTCACTAAGAACTATAAGAATCTTACTCGTAACCATGGTTATGAGTTGGATACACTTGAGGTTGGTGTAGCGTACGGTTCAAACATTTCAGAGGTTAAGAAACTTTTGAAAGAAAACGTCAGCAAACTTGACTGTGTATACAAGAAAAAACCTGTTACAGTTCTACTCAAAAGCTTTGATGACAGCTGTATTACACTTAAGATACTCGTATGGGTAAACGTATTGACTAAAGCTCTCGATGATGGTGAAATTATGGAATGTATCTACAAGACACTCAATGACAACAACATAGAGATACCATTCCCACAACGCGAAATTACCATCAAAAGTATTACATCTGCTAACGTAAAAGAATTGGAAGAAAATACAACATCAGAAAACAAATAAAAAAAATGGAAAACGTCTTTATTTGTGGCCCATGTGTCATTGAGTCAATGGAATTACTTGACACCGTGGCTAAAGAATTAGTTAGACTCAACCAAAAATATGGTATAAATATCATATTCAAGGCCTCATTCGATAAAGCTAATCGCACTTCTATTCATTCTTTCAGAGGTCCGGGAATGGAAAAAGGTCTACAGATGCTTAACGAAATAAAGACAAAATATGGTCTCCGACTGTTGACCGATATTCACGAAAGTTATCAAGCTGAGCCAGTGGGTAAAGTTGTCGACATAATACAAATTCCAGCTTTCCTTTGCCGACAGACAGATCTACTGGTAGCAGCTGCCAAAACTGGTAAGATTGTAAATATCAAAAAAGCTCAGTTTCTCAGCGGAAAGGACATGAAATATCCAGTAGAAAAGGCTAAGGAAAGTGGTGCTCAAGAAGTATGGCTTACTGAACGAGGCAATACTTTTGGATACAACAATTTGGTTGTGGATTTCCGCAATATTCCTGATATGCTAGAAATAGTTCCAACCGTTATCATGGACTGTACACATAGTGTTCAACGCCCAGGAGCAGGTGACGGAAAAACTTCTGGAGACCGTCGCTTTGTACCATCTATGGCCTTAGCAGCTAAAGCATTTGGAGCAACAGGATATTTCTTTGAAGTGCATCCCAACCCAGATTTGGGTTTGAGCGATGGACCAAATATGCTGCCACTAGACCAACTGGACTCTCTTATCAACAAAATACTTAAAAAGTAGCTTTAAAACGAAGACCCTAAAAGGTAAAGTAAACTTCGTAAAATCAAAGGAAATGGAGAATAAACAAGATAATCAAGAGGTAGAAGAAAGAATTCGTAAATCGCGTCAATATGGCGAACTCTGTTTACGCAATGAAGCCAAGGCTATACTCGATTTGATTCCTCAGATGGATGACGAGTTTGTTAAAGCCGTTGAAATGATGTATCATTGCAATGGCAAAATCATCGTGACAGGTGTAGGTAAGAGTGGTAATGTGGGCGCTAAGATTGCTGCTACATTAGCATCTACAGGAACTCCTGCATTTTTCATTAATCCACTTGATGTATATCACGGTGACCTAGGAGTCATGACTGCAGATGATGTCGTTTTGGCCTTAAGCAACTCTGGCCAAACTGACGAATTATTGCGATTTATCCCAATGGTTCTCCACATGAATATACCTATCATATCCATGACTGGCAATAAAAATTCACTCTTGGCAAAATACAGCAATGCCCATATTATGGTACATGTAGAGCGAGAAGCCTGTCCGCTTAACTTGGCTCCAACAAGTAGCACAACAGCGGCTTTGGCTATGGGCGACGCACTTGCTATCGCCTTGATGGAAGTACGCAACTTCAAACCTAGAGATTTTGCGCAGTTCCACCCAGGTGGCGAACTAGGCAAACGTCTATTGACTACAGCAGGCGATGTCATGAAAACAGATAACCTGCCTATTATTCCACAAGACATGCATTTGGGTGAAGCTATCATTAAAGTCAGTAAAGGACAGTTAGGACTCGGTGTATCCTTAGTAAACGACAAGATCGCAGGAATTATAACCGATGGTGACATTCGTAGAGCAATGGAACGTTGGCAAGCCGAATTCTTTGATCATACTGTCAACGAGATTATGACCATCCATCCGAAACAAGTATATACCTCTACTAAGATATCAGAGGTACAACGAATCATGCAGGAGCATCGTATTCATACCGTTTTGGTTACAGATAAAGAAAAACATCTGCTGGGAATCGTAGATCATTATGCATGCATGATCTAAATACGAAAACGTTTTAGGCGAATAAATTTTCGAAACGAAAAAAACAAAAATGAAGCATATAAAACAAATTATAATTACGCTCCTCATACTTTGGGTAAACCTCACAGCTCATGCACAATCGTCAGATTCACTGATTGTGGCACAATTAAGATCCAAGGGGATAACCTTTTCTCATGATAATTCAATTACCCTTCTGACTAATGGACAAAGGAAATTTGATGATATGTTTTCGGCTATTCGACAGGCCAAAAGTACAGTGCATCTAGAATATTTCAACTTCAGAAATGATTCGATTACACGTAAATTGATTTCTATTCTTGGCCAAAAGGTAAAAGAAGGAGTTAAAGTTCGTGCCCTCTTTGATGGATTTGGTAACTCTTCTAATAATATGCCACTCAAAGAAAAGCATATTAAAGCCATTCGAGAAATGGGCATCGAGATAAAAGAATTTAATCCTGTTAAATTCCCCTGGATAGACGACATTTTTAATCGTGACCACCGCAAAATAGTTATTATTGATGGCAAGATTGCCTATACAGGTGGAATGAATGTAGCTGATTATTATATAAAAGGAACAGAAGTAGTTGGTGGATGGTATGATATGCACTGCCGTATTGATGGCAGCGAGGTAAACACTCTTCAGAAAATATTCTTGAAGATGTGGAAAAAAGTAACCCATCAAAATATACACTCTACAGAATTCTGGAGAGCCAAAAAAGCTGATTACTTCCAGGGATTACGTCCAGACACAACAGCGACAGCCTACCATAAGATGGTGGGTATCATAAATCGTGAACCACATATCAGCAATGATATTATACGATACTTTTATGTTAATGCTATCAATGACGCTAAAGATAGTATCAAGCTGATTAATCCGTACTTCACTTTAAGTCATAAACTTATCAAGGCTATAAAGAATGCAGCTAAAAGAGGGGTTAAGGTTCAGATTATGCTTTCTACAAAGAGTGATGTACCACTAACTCCTGACTGTGGATTCTATAATGCACATAAATTCATGAAAGCGGGCTGTGAGGTATACATGTTTACCAAAGGTTTTCATCACACCAAGATTATTATGGTAGATGGAAAATTTTGTACCGTAGGCAGTGCTAATCTGAACTCTCGAAGTTTAAGATGGGACTACGAGGAAAATGCTGTTATTATAGACAAGAATACAACCAAAGAGTTAGACACCCTCTTCGAAGACTATAAGAAGGACAGTTTCTTACTTACACCGAAGAGCTGGAAAGAATGGCGCACACCAAGTCAAAGACATCTTGGATGGTGGGCTCACTTACTTGCACCATTCCTCTAATATGAGATTATAAAATAAAACTCTACAATATGGAGCATCAATTTACAGGAAGACCATCAATAGCAATTATTGATAATAATACTTTAGCTAGCATGGGTCTAAAGAAAATCCTTCAAGACGTAATGCCTATCATGACTATCGAAACATATATAAGTTTCGAAGAGATGATTCAGGCTGGCGCTGACCGCTTTTTCCACTATTTCGTTTCCACAAACATTGTACTAGAAAATCGTGATTTCTTTACTCAGCATGCTCATAAAACTATCGTGCTTACATTACAAAGCGATGCCGAAATGAGTGGCTTTAAAACGCTTTGTGTAAACGTACCTGAAAAAGAACTTACTATGAATCTGCTCAGATTAGAGCAAAGAGGACACGCAGGAGGCAAAAATCTGCCAAAAATGCCCAAGGTGTTACGTAAACAGTTGCTATCTGACCGAGAAATAGAAGTACTGTCTTTAGTGGCACAAGGGCATATTAACAAAGAAATTGCCGAAAAACTTAATATCGGCCTTACCACAGTAATAACACACCGCAAAAATATTCAGGAGAAACTAGGTATGAAAAGCGTATCTGCACTCACCATATATGCTGTGATGCACGGATACGTAGATATCAATAAGATATAACAACGCTGTAAGCAAATAATATTTGTTCCTTATTGCGTAGTTCTAATACATCTTGAATTTGTATGACATAAACCGTCTTGTAGTTTGCTTTTTGCTGCTTGTAATACTAGAATACCTCAAATATTCTAATTTTGCAGTATTTCATAATTATCTAAATATCAACACTTTACCAAGTCGCAGATTTATTGATTTAATAAATACTTGGCCTTAGTATAGCTTTTACACGTTAAAAACATAGTGTTTATACTGCAAAACCATAATGTTTGGCTGCTCAAATGTATACTATTGCCCACATTTACTATGGTTTTACAGAAAGTAAGGGTAAAAATGTGGTAGCGAAATAACAAATAGTCAGCCTAGAAGTTAAAGATTTCGAGCTAAATGACAATTTTAGAGAGCTATGTTTTTTTGATATTTTATTTAACAAACTACCTATTACAGACCATTAGAGTCTGCTACCATTCAATACTTTTTGCTGCGACAGAACTCTATGCCTCTATATTATTTATCCTTTTAAAAATTAAATTCACATAAAAACATAAAATAAATAATCCCTTGTTTGCTAAGACACAAATAGGGGATTATTTTTTTTTAACAGTCGCTAATATGCATTATAAAACAATTTATGTGCATAAAATACCTTGCGACACTATGTACACTATTGGAGACAAAAAAATTACATAGAAAAAAAATATATATATACATTTGCAAAGTATAACAAAAAGGTATAAACAACGATTTATAAAGGATTTTTCAAAAATCACCAATACAAGTCTTTATAAGAAATAAAATTGACGTCAATAATTATACTGACCTAACAGACCAGAAAGGAATGCAGAATCCGAAAAGCTATAAAAGAAAGTAGGAAAATAATCAAACCCAAAGTAATGAAAAAAATATTAGCAACAGCATTTTTTGCAACACTCTGTTTAGCTTTAAATGCAAAAGAGGTTAACTATGAAATCATAACTTCATGTGGTGATGTTTATGAAATCAGTGAAGTTGGAGACGATATAACAATAGAAGATATCGTAGAATTTGCTATAGAAATTGATAACATTTTCTGTGGAGAATAAATTAGATCAGTCATTCAGAATGATCTGAATGACTGATTATGAATACATAAAATACTGATACAACATATGTAATATAGCATATTAAACACCATCATTACATATTTATCCATTAAAAATGGAAACAATAAGAAAAAGAAACATAATGAGAAAAGGGCTAATTATTTTAATTTATTGTTTTATTGCACTCAAAGGTATAGCTACAAACGAAAAAGCATCATATGAATGCATATATAGATTAACTTACCAAGTTGATACCATTCAAAAAAGATACTCAGAAGCATTAATGAGCCTCAGAGTTGCCGAGAATCAATCTTTCTTTTTTTCTCAATCTGGATATGAAAGAGATTCAAGTACACTCAATATAGAAAATTTTTCGGAATGGAAAGCTATAACAGATAGCATAAAAAGAAAATATGGAAAAATTAATTCAGCTTATTATATTCTGAAAAACTATCAAAAAAATAATCTTGAATATATAATAAACAAATACAAGTATACTGAAAACATCCCTGATTTCAAATGGCATTACACAAATGAAAAGAAAAAAATAGGTGAACACGAATGCCAAAAAGCAACATGTGCCTATATGGGACGAAACTACGAAGTATGGTTTACACCTGATATTCCGATCAGTGATGGACCATGGAAATTTTGTGGATTACCTGGGCTCATCTTGGAGGCCTATGATACCCAACATCACTATGAATTTAATTTTCTTGGCATGAACAAATGTGACGTAGAAATATTCGTCCCTGTTGTAAACTGTACCAAAACAACTAAAAAGAAAGTCATAGAATTAACCCAAAAAAGGATCGATGACCCTAATGCCTTTATGAAATTATTATCTGCAAAAACAGGCATTAAAGGAAAAACTAAATTTCCTAAAAAATTTTCTTATGCCACTATGGAACGTTTAGAGGCCTTTCCTAAATAAAAAAAATGATTAACTACCTAATATGAAGAACAAACTTTTACTAAGTATGGTCGTGATCTTTTGCATACACACAAAACTGTATGCTAATGATACATTACAAGCTACTACAGAAGTAAGATACATCGCAAAATGTACTAAAGATACTGTAAAGAACCTTCTTTGCACGGATACTCTTTGCTTGTGTTTGGCAGGAAACAAAACACTGTTTTATAATCCAGAAAAATATAGAACAGACTCTCTCCGCTATTACGATGCAGAAGCCTATCACCAGGAAATGGCATCTAAAATAATAAAATCTAGAAAACAATCTGCCAAAGCTAAATCGGAATACTATATACTAACAAATCATAAAGACTCTACCTATATCTATGAGGATAAAATAAGTGCATATACATATCAATATAATGAAAAGATACCTAATTTTAATTGGAAAATAGAGCATGTTTTCCATACTATTGCAGGACATCTATGTCAAAAGGCCACCTGTTCCTATATGGGACGAACTTATGTAGCTTGGTACGCCACAGACATTCCTTTAGCTGTGGGACCATGGAAATTCGCAGGTCTACCTGGCCTTATTGTGGAAGTTGCAGACACAAAAAAACAATATAGTTTTCATTTTATCGATATGCGTCCATGCAATAAGAATATTTTACTGCTTCCTAAAAAAAAGATGAAGACAAACCTAATAAGTTTCTTAATAGAACAAGAAAAATATATAAAAGATCCCTTTAATTATTTAAGCAAAACTAGTGGAATAAACATTATTATTAAAGGACACGACAAAAAAACAGAGAAGAATCTTATAAAAGATACGCGCTATCGTCCTATGGAAATCGTAGAACAATAACGTCATTAAAATCAGGAAATAGTTGCTTATTGGCCTAGAATAAAAAATAAATGAATTTTTGGTATAATCTAATCGTCATCTTTTTCATGGGCATCATCCCTGCTCATGCTCAGGAAATCGAGTTGAAAGGAATTGTTACTGATCATGTGACTAAAGCTCCTATTAAAGGAGCTATCATCAACATACGCAATAAGAAAAACTCGACAATATTAAGTACAATAGCTGATGCAAATGGCAAATTCAAATTCAGAACAAACCGAGAGAAAATTTTTGGATGTAATATCTTGGTGAGTAGAATGGGATACCAATCTGCATCCTGTGCCATTAACCCAAAAACTATATACACCTTCGAATTAGAACCGAAAGCTTACGTCATTCAAGATGTATACGTGCGACCACAAAAAATTATTCATCATAATGACACAACAAGCTATATGGTATCCAGTTTTGTGACCAACAAGGATCGCACTATCGGTGATGTATTGCGCAACATGCC
>JAEEGL012808465.1_pt1 | contig 12696 bp, 10 predicted proteins | sample 9134231 | NCBI WGS metagenome assembly JAEEGL01 (sample SAMN16246548, study PRJNA631951) | gut metagenome | biome: gut microbiome; feature: rumen; material: fiber-attached | host: Bos | place: Iran: Karaj | collected 2018-10 | reverse complement strand
TTATGGCAAAACCGAACAGGAATGTGACGGAATGGTAACGGATATTCCGGACATTATGCCTCTGATAAGGACAGCAGACTGCGTTCCGATTCTGTTTTCAGGAATAAAGCCCGATGGAAGCCCGGTAATCGGAGCCGCGCATGACGGATGGAAGGGAACTATTGGAAGAATCGCGAAAAAAACCGTTTATGCGATGTCAGAGCTTGGGTGTGATGTAAATACTGTAAAGGTAGCAATCGGGGCGCATATTCGTGATTGCTGCTATACAGTGAGGGACGATTTCTATGAAAAAGTCAGGGAGGCTATGGGAGAGGATTTTACAAACCGCCATATAAAGACTCTGTCTGACGGTCTCATGCATGCAAATCTCTGTGCCATGAATCTTGAAATTTTAGGTGATTGCGGTATTGGAGAGGAGAAAATCGATATATCAAAAGAGTGTACTGCATGCAAACCGGACGTATATTTTTCTCACCGTGCAAGTCACGGTAAAAGAGGTGTGATGTGTGCCGGAATCATGATCACAAGGCAAGGGGCGAAATAAAAATTCACAATCATTGCCTTGTATTGTAAAAAATATGGATATATACTAATCGATAAGATGCTTTGATATATTAATTAGGGAGGATATTTCCCGATATGATAGAGATAAAAAATCTAACAAAGGTCTTCGGCAGAAAACATGCTCTTGACGATGTGAGTTTCACTGTCGAAAAGGGAGAAATCGTGGGATTTTTAGGCCCGAACGGAGCAGGAAAATCCACGGCTATGAATATTATAACCGGATATCTTTCATCAACATCAGGAACCGTAAAGGTGGCCGGGATAGATGTTTTTGAGGATCCCGATGAAGCAAAAAAGCTGATCGGTTTCCTTCCCGAACAGCCACCGCTGTATCAGGACATGACAGTCAGTGAATACCTCGGTTTTGTGTATGAACTGAAAAAATGCAAACTCAACAGAAAGAAACATATAGACGAGATATGCAAGGTCACAAAAATCGATGATGTAAGGAACAGACTTATCAAAAATCTCTCGAAGGGTTACAGACAGAGAGTCGGAATAGCACAGGCTCTGATAGGAAACCCTCCCGTTATTATTTTCGATGAGCCTACAGTCGGACTGGATCCGAAGCAGATAATCGAGATCAGGAATCTTATCAGAAATCTCGGAAAGACGCATACCGTGATTCTTTCCACACATATTCTGTCCGAAGTCAATTCCGTCTGTGACAGGATAGTAATAATAAATGAAGGAAGAATCGTTGCGGACGAAAAAACAGAAAACATTGCAAACGCAGTTCGAAAGGGCACGGTTTACAATGTGAAAATCTGCGGGCCGCAAAGGGATGTAATGAATTCTCTCAGAGAAATATCCGGAGTTACCCGAGTCGATGTTACCGGTGAAAGAGAGATCGACAGTTATACATACAGAATCGAATCCCAGCAGGGAGTTGATATAAGGAAACCTCTGTTTTATGCCATGAGCAAACAGGGAAGACCCATAATCGGACTGGAAGCTGCCCAGTCGAGTCTGGAGGACATATTCGTCCAACTGACTGAAACGGGAGAAAGGAGTGCAAAATAATGTTGGCAATCTATAAAAAAGAACTGAAGACATATTTCATCACTCCCCTCGGATACGCCTTTATAGCGGTATTTCTCGCTGTGTCGGGGGCAGTATTCTGCATTTCTACATATCAGCTTCAGACATCTGATATCTCCGGTTATTTTCAGATTATGATCTTCGGATATATTCCGATAGTTCCTCTTTTGACCATGAGAAGCTTTGCTGAAGAGCGAAGGGCAAAAACCGATCAGATTCTCATGACCTCTCCGGTTTCCGTCGGTTCAATGGTATTCGCTAAATTTTTGGCTGCTCTCACGATGTTCGCAGGCACGGTTTTGCTCAGTTGCCTGTATTACCTTCCGATGCCGTCATACGGCGAAGTGAATACTGCGAAAGCAGCAGGATGCCTTATAGCAATGCTGCTGGTGGGTACATGCTTTATAGCTGTTGGTATTTTTGTTTCCACCCTTACCGAGAGTTCCGTAACTGCTTGTGTGGGAACAATGGGAATTCTGCTTCTGTTTGCAGGACTTGGACTGATAAACAACCTGGTCGACTCATATGCCGTAAGATCGGTAATCAGCTGGATTTCGGTCTATTCCAGATATTACTATTTCACATATGGGATTTTTGACATAGCGGCTACCATATATTACATTTCAGTCACCGTCATTTTCCTCTTCCTCAGCGTTCGCATATGTGAACGCAGAAGATATGCGTGAGGGGGTGGGATAATGAAAGTATCATCCAGAAAGAAACTGAAATACGGGACTCTCGCAACTGTATTTTCAGTTGTATTTATCGCACTGATAATCATTTTAAATGTTATCATCACCTCTCTTGCAAACAAGTACAACTGGCGTATAGATATGACAGAAGAAAAAGTGTTCAGCCTGTCTGACGGAGCCAAAGAAGTTATGTCTGACATTACCGAACCCGTAAATATATATTTTGCATCTGATCCGGATGTTCTTATGACAGGAGCATATTCGGGATATACAAGGTATGTATACACGACAGCACTTCAGCTTGAAGAGGAATTCCCGAATGTTCATGTTGAGTGTGTTGATGTCAGAAAAAACCCCGCTTTTTTCAGGGATTTTTACAATACGACGGCAACTGTGATCGATTCAAATTCGGTCATCGTTGAGAGCAACGGCGAAATCAGGGTTTTTGCAATAGCAGCGTTTTTCACTTGTGAGGATTCGAACGACCTTTCCACAGCATGGGCATATAACGGTGAAAAAAGGCTCATTTCGGGAATAATGCAGGTTACACAGACAGAAACCCCGATTGTGACCTTCACAGCGGAGCATGGAGAGGATATTTCTTCCGCTGCACATCTCGCGTCTCTTTTTGCCGAAAACGGGTATGAAGTTAAGATAGCCGATCTCTCGAAAGATGAGATTGATGATGACTGCAGAATTCTTGTTATCTTCAGTCCAAAATATGACTTTATAGGTGTGGAAGCCGAAGATGCTTCCAAAAATGAGATCGAGAAGATAGACAAATTCCTTGACAGATACGGGTGCCTTATGGTGTTTGGTGATCCTGATTATGTGGGAAAACTGACCAACCTAAATGAATTTTTGGAAGAATGGGGCATCAGATTCTTATCTGATACTGCTGTAAGAGATTCTGAACATTCTATGTCAGTCGACGGATATTCGATAGTTGCACAGTATCAGAATGATACGCTAGGCGGATCCATTTATGCAGATCTCAATGCGCTTGACACGCCGCCCAAATCTGTAATCAGACATGCTGCTCCCATTGAAATCCTTTGGGAAAAAGGAGGATCTCTGTCGGGATCCAGAATCGCAACATCTGTTCTAAAATCATTTGAAACATCGGAACTCGTCGAAAACGGAGTGTCAGTGGGAAAAGGATCTTACAATATCGCTGCAATAACACGTGAAAGCAGAATCGTGAACAATGAATATTATTATTCATATGTAATGGCTATAGGTTCTCCTTCATTTGCAGGAGGCGGATACATCGATTCAAACGCTTTTGCAAACGAAGACATTCTCGTTGCGACAATGAAGGCAACGGGACGTGAGAGAGTTCTCAACGCACTTGAACTTAAACCGTTTGATGACACTGAGATTACAATCACAACTGCTGAAGCAACCAGGCTTACAGCTGCGTGCACACTTGTGCTCCCAGTAATATTTGCGATTTGCGGCATAGTGACTGTTGTTCGGAGGAAGCACAGATGAGCGCAAAAAAAAGGAGAGTTGCAATTATTGTAATTGCAGCTGCGGCACTTATTCTCACGATATTGTATTTTGTCTGGATTGGTCCCATGACCCGGATAGAGGATGACGGAAATGTTGAACTGGAACTTATCGACGGTGAAGTCAAAATAAGCGACAAACTTACAAACTTCTATATATATGAACAAGTCAAACGTTCCGAGATACAGCGTATACGGGTCGAAAACGAGTTCGGCGGATATGAGATATTCAGAAATACCGCAGACGCTTTCGAGATAAGCGGCATAGGGATACTTCCTTTTAATGCGGAGCTTTTTTCCAGCTTCGTTGTCACTGTTGGAAGTCCTGTCGCATTGTCAAGGATAGCAAAAGACCTCGGTGATGACGACTGGAAAATATACGGGCTTGATAAGCCTAAGGCATCATGGATACTGACAACATCACAGGGGCAGGAACGTAAAATAAACGTAGGTGACAAGATGCTCTCAGGAGCAGGGTACTATGTTTCTTTGGAAGGAAGAAATGCCGTATATATTGTCGGTACATCGCTGGAAGACACAATATTAAAGCCTGTTACGGCAATGGTGGATCCCATCCTCACATCAGATATGACAACTTCCGACTATTACATGGCAAAATCATTTGCAATAATGAAAGGCAAGGAGATTCAGGTTGCTGTTGAAAGAAGGTCCCCAGATACAGCAAGCACTCTGGATTTGCTTTTGCTTGAGCCGCAGCCGGAATACGGTGGCGCATATGCCATCAACAGCGATACGTATCTCGATGCTCTTTACTCACTGATTTCGCTCAAAGGAGAGGAAACCGTTGCAATAGCCGGAACCGAGGGGACTCTTATGGAGTACGGACTGATAAATCCCGCATATACGGTCTATTATTCATTTAACGGCAATAGTACATATGTTTTCTTCTCTCAAAAGCAGAAGGATGGCAGCTATTATGCAATGTCCACTCTTACCTCTGGAATGATTGTTTGCAGAGTTGCCGGTGAAAAAGTTGAATTTCTCGAGAAAAGCGGCTTTAACTGGATCCAGGCAAATCCGTTCTATGAAAATATCTCTGATGTTGCTGAAATCGAAATCATAAGTTATACGGATGACATTAATGTCGATTTCGTTCTCAAGCACGGAACGGATGAAAGCGGCACTGCCACTCTGGAGGTAAGAGAAAAGAATTCAGATACTTTAATCAAAAACGAGGATGTCAGAAACTTCAGACAATATTATCTCAATCTATTGAACATAACAAACAAGGATTATACATCTCTCAGTGAAGAAGACAGGGAAAGCCTTATGGCCGATGAATCAAAGAAGCTGATGACTTTGGTGATTCAGAAAACTGACGGTACAGTAACGCACTATGATTTTTACAGACTGTACGAATCCTCAACCGGCCATATCAGCAGCGGAAAGGTATTTGTCGTAGTGAATGGCATCGGTGAATTCTATACATCAAATGATTTAATTGACAAGATTGTCAATGATACTCCAAGGGTGCTTGACGGAAGAGACATTGACGGTTATGCCCAAAGATAATACAAAAGATCCGATATCGCAAAATTTTGCGACTCGGATCTTTGTTTTGCAAATCTTCAAAGAACTGTTCCTATAAGGCGGTCTATAAGTTCGGAATAACTTATTCCCTCGTGAATCATCATTTTGGGATACATTGAAATAGGAGTAAACCCCGGAAGTGTATTTATCTCATTAAACACGAATTTTTCATCTGGAGTGAAGAAAAAGTCTACTCTTGCAAGTCCTTTGCAGTCAAGGGCTTTAAATATATCAAGGGCATATTTCCTTATTTCATCCTGCTTTTGCTCCGGAATAAGCGCCGGAATATGAAAAGACGAGGTATTAGTGATGTACTTGGTGTCGTAATCATAAAATTCAGCTCCGCCGTTATCTATTTCGGCGGGATGCGCGACTGTGTATCTGCCTCCCTCTTCAAGGACCGCCACTTCCATCTCGCGGCCCGGAACAGCCTCTTCGATAAGGAGCTTGTCGTCTTCCATAAAAGCGGTTCTTACTGCTTTTTCAAAATCATCTGCGGTTTTCACCTTCGTAACACCTACGGATGAACCGGCACGAGCAGGCTTAACAAACATCGGGTATCCGAGTTTTTCTTCGCATTTTTTACGAAGTTCAAATATGTCAGCCCCGTCATTTCGTGCAACTACGGCGTTAGCCTGCAAAACCGAGGTCGTCAATGATACGATGGATTTTGTGACGGATTTGTCCATGCATACAGCTGATGACTGGCAGCCGCAACCCACAAGAGGAATATCCGCAATTGCAAACATTCCCTGAAGAGTGCCGTCTTCGCAGTATTTGCCGTGTACCATAGGCAACACCGCATCAACTTTTATTGTCTCTGTAATGCCGTCTTTTTCAATGGAAAACAATCTGTTAGCCAGATCAAGTGAGAGGGGATATTTCTTTCCGTTTACCCACTTGTCGCATTCTATAAGGGAGGGGTCGTCATCATAAACGTAAAATTTTCCCTCCTTAGTGATGCCTACCAGAATGATGTTATATTTCTCTTTGTTTATGTTATTGTATACTCCCGTTGCAGATACAAGGGATACTTCATACTCGGAAGAACGGCCTCCGAAAAGTATAGCAATGGTTTTCATTGATTGTTGATATGTAGGCCGGCTTCTTTTTGCCGCCACTCTCCTTTCGATAAGGAAAAATTATTTGCTCAGCATGTATTCTACCGAATCACGCAAAGCCTGCCAGCTGGCATTTATCACGTCTTCTGAAACGCCTATTGTCCTCCATACGGAAGATCCGTCAGTTGATTCTATAGAAACTCGTACTGCGGAAGCTGTAGCTTTTGAATCAAGTACACGGACACGGTAGTCCGTCAGATGCATTTTTGAAATGTCCGGGTAAAATCTTGACAAAGCTCTCCTGAGAGCGACGTCAAGAGCGTTTACAGGTCCGTTTCCTTCACCTGCCGTAAGGTATTCTTTTCCGTCAACCGATATTTTTATAATGGCAGATGCGGTAAGTCCGACCTCATCGGATAAGTGTTTCTCTTTTGAAGAGTCTTCTTCAACTATCACTTTAAGACTCAGAAGGTCAAAATAACTTTTCCTTCTGCCAAGGGCTTCATCTATGGTGAGCGCAAGCGAAGCGCCTGCATCTTCGTAGCTGTAACCTTTTGATTCTCGCTCTTTGATTATTTCAAGTGCCCTCTGTACCCTTACGTCGTCTTTTGAAAAGCTTCCGTCTGTCGCAGTAAGGTAGCTGTCCATTTTTTCTATTACGGCACTTCTTCCGCTGAGTCCGCTTATTACAATATTTCTCTTGTTTCCGACTGTTTCCGGTGAGATGTGCTCGAATGAGCGGTGGGATTTTCTGACTCCGTCAATGTGGGACCCCGCCTTGTGGGTGAATGCATATCCTCCCACAAAAGGCTCATTCTCATCAAACGCCAGATTGCCTGCCTCATTTATGTTGCGGGCAACTGAAGTGAGTTTTTCTATTCTTTTTCCTATGCAGTCAAAACCCATTTTCAGCTGAAGCACCGGTATGACGGTGTTCAGGTTCGCGTTTCCGCATCTCTCGCCTATTCCTGATATTGTTCCCTGTACATGAGTTACCCCGGAGAGCACCGCTGCTACCGTGCATGCCGCAGCCATGCCCATATCATTGTGGCAGTGAACTCCTATTCTGTTGAATTTGGAACATACGGCTTCGCATACCAGACCTACCACATCAGGTAAATTGCCGCCGTTTGTGTCACAGAGAACAACTCTCGAAGCACCGCTTTCAAACGCGGTCTTTACAACTGACATGGCATATTCCGGAGAGTCCGAATACCCGTCAAAGAAATGCTCTGCATCAAATATAACCTCTTTTCCGGAAGAAATGAGGAACTTAATGCTGTCAGAAATGATTCTGAGATTTTCCTCAGGGGTAGTATGCAGTACTTCCGTGATCTGATAAAGCCAGGATTTTCCGTATATCGTGGCCGCCATGACTGGTGCAGAGGCAGCATAATTGAGCAACTCGTTATCTTCTGCTTTTTCATCCGGTTTGCAGGTTACGGTAAAAACGGATAATTTCGAGTTCTTAAGATCAAGTTTTCCAAGCCTGTTGAAAAAATCCGCGCCATCGCTGTTCGTGATCATTCCTGCTTCTATATATGATACACCGAGAGAATCAAGTTCTGTTATGACTCTGATTTTATCATCATAGGAAAATTCGACACCTGCTCCCTGTTCTCCATCTCTCAAGGTAGTGTCGAGTATTTCAATTTTCACGTTACTCTCCTTTCTCCTGAGGCGGTACGTGATAAGTAATCACGGCAGCCCGGATATTTCCGCCATAGTCTTTTACCGGCATATAATCATATGAAAGGTTTCTTACTATCTTTTCCACGGATCCTGCCTGAAGATATCCATGCTCAATTACCATGTGACCGTTTTTCGCAAGATGAGGCATATAATTGGCAACTACGGCTTCAATGAGAGATAGTCCGTCGAGGCCGTCGGTCAGGGCATGCCTGGGTTCGTAAGTCAGCTCCGGTTCGAGCGCTTTCATTTCATCGGGGGCAATATACGGAGGATTTGAAATTATCAGATCGAAACGGTCATCATCAGAGAACAGGTCGTCACGAACATCTCCGATGATAACTTTGCAGTCGAATCCGAGTCTGCTTAAATTTCTTTTTGCCGTTTCCGCTGTGTCGGGATACAGTTCGACTGCGGTGCCGCGGCTGTTTCCCGAAAGATGCAGAACCGCTGCAAGCAGACAGCCGGAACCCGTACACAAATCAAGGATCCTGTCGCCCTTTTTGGCGAATCCGGCTGCGGTCTCCGCAACGATCTCCGTGTCCTGTCTCGGTATGAGACAGCTTTCGTTTACTATGAAGTTCAGCCCGCAAAAATCCCATTCTCCGAATATGTATTGGAGCGGATACCTTTCTGCGCGTTTACGGACTGCGGCATCAAGCTCCTCCGAAACATAATCCGCATCAGGATCCGAGTAGATGTGAGCTGCATCTGTATTCATGAAATGAGACACCAACAGCGTTGCCTCAAGCTTAGGTGATTCTATTCCTGATTTTTCAAGAATTTTCGATATTTGTTTCAGTGTCATTTTCCGAATCGTCTTTTTCCGGAAGTTTCGTGTACTTGTCAATTACGGTTTTAGAATCCGTTTTGCCTCCGAACTCCTCCGGAATAGCATGTTCAAGCGCCGTAAGCGCAACATTGAGCTGAGACTCGTCAGGTTCGCGGGTTGTGAGTCTCTGCATCGCGAGACCCGGAGCGGAAAGTATTCTTACAAAAATGTTATTGTGGCATCCTGCATATTTGATAAATTCAAATCCGAGACCTACTACAAGAGGAATCGTTATAAGCTTGGAAGCCAAACGCAGCCATGTGTTGTCTATCATTATGAAAGAATTGATTATGATAGAGAGAATAAGCATAACAAAAACGAAACTTGTTCCGCAGCGCGGATGGAATCTCGTACATGTTTTTGCGTTTTCCGGTGTCAGCTCCAGTCCTTTTTCAAAGCAGGCGACTGATTTATGCTCGGCACCGTGGTATTCGAATGTCCTTCTTATATCCGGCATGAAGGATACAAGCCAGATATATAAGACAAAGATTATTATTCTTATGACACCTTCTATAAGAGAACGCAGCACCGGAATTTTTCCGATAGCTCCTCCGGTAAGTGCATCGATGCCTTTGGCGGCAAAAGTCGGAACCATTATGAACATTCCTATAGCCAGCACCAGCCCGAGAAAGGTCCCTATCACTCCGGCAATTTTAACCAGATTCTCACCGAATGTTTCGTTGAGCCATTTTTCAAACTTCGTCGGTTCTTCCGTCGTTTCGTATTCCTGCAGATCTGCGGACTTTGTGAGGATGTCCATTGAAAGCTTAAGTTGCTCAACAAATGATATGATGCCTCTGAGAATCGGAATATTGCAGAATTTGTGCTTTTGTCTCAAAGATACAAATGTGGAGTTTTCAATCACGATACCGCGGCTGGTTCTGACCGCCAGGGAGACCTTGTCGCCGGATTTCATCATTACGCCTTCAAGGACTGCCTGACCTCCGACTATCCCCATTCTTGTTGAACAGTTTTTGTTTTTATTCATTATCGTATTGTCCTCGTGTTGTTAACTTAAAATCTAAGTGGATGAGTTTATTCCCTCAATGAGCATTTTGACGCCTATGGCAATCAAAATGACTCCTCCTGATATTTTTGCGGGTTTTTCGAATCTTTTTCCGAATGCGTTTCCTATGTAAACTCCCATGAAGGAGAGTATGAAAGTAATCAGACCTATTATTGCAAAAGAAAGAACGGCATCACCGGTTTTTTGATCAGTCAGTGAAAAAGCAAATCCTACTGCCAGGGCGTCTATGCTTGTTGCCACAGCCAGAACAAGCATTTTGCGTATGCCAAATGAATCGTCGATATTCTCTTCCTTTTTGCTGAAGGCGGAAATGATCATCGATATTCCTATGTACAGAAGAATCGCAAAAGCGATGTAACCGGATGCCCTCGAGAGCACTGATGCCAAATTGATACCCACGAAAAAACCTGCCGCAGGCATCAAAGCCTGAAATATTCCAAACCATACGGCGCATGTGACTGCATGCCGGATTTTGATGGCCTTAACAGACAACCCTTTGCAAACAGACACTGCAAATGCATCTGCAGCCAGTCCGGCAGCCACCCCTACAACTGAAATTATGTCCATATTAAAAACCTGAGCATATGAGTGTTATTGACTTTACGGCAGTGCGAGGTTATAATTTTTAAAGAAATTAATTTGATTTCATGAGTGATGAGGCCAGTCTTTTTACTGTGTTTGACAGGCTTTGTTTCATTTCACGGCTCAGCCCTGTGTATGTTTTTACCGCAGCTGAAATGTTGTTGAAAGAATCATGCGTCAGCTCTCCGAAAGTTTTAGCTCCGGTAGAATCCAGTATTTCAAACAGTGTGGATGTAAAAAGCTTTCTCTCATCAGGCGTCATTTCAGTAAGGAAGTTGTCAACTACTGCAACATGCTTCTTGCCTACGGTAGAAAGATCATCCAGATGAACGAAAGAGTTTCTTGCCACATTCCATGATATTGGATCATGCTGTGAAAATCCGGTGATTTCAGAACTTTTTACGATTGTGACCTTTTCTATTCGGTCAAGCAAAAGACCGACTATTGATGACTGAGGGATCAGTGTAATGATTCTGTCTTCGAGTTCTTTGTATTCTGGCCGGGACACGATTTCCGGGACGAAGCCCGGTCCGTCGTTGTTGTATATAGACAAAATGCGGGACCTGACAGCAGATTGTGTGAAAATCCCTGCATAAACAGATAGATTTCCGCCTTTTGAATGTCCGCCTATTCTGATATCGCCTTTATAAACCGATGTCACTGTATTCAAATAGTCCACGGCGTATTGCTGGGCGACGGTTCCGGTTGAAAAACTTAATGTGAAATCCTCTTTCCATCCGGTCAAAGTTCCGTCAGTTCCGCGGTATGCAACAAACAGAGTGTTGTCCGGAAGAAGAAAAGTAACTGCTGCAAATTGAAGTGTCCGTTCTTTGTCGGAATGTTTCTTGAAATACGCAAGGTAAATATTCGAAAATCGTTCTGTTTCCGAAACTGCTTCCAAAAGCTTTTCATATTTTTTTGAAAAAGACGATTCATCCTCCGCTTTCGGAAGTGGTCTGTTTTTGCATATCTCCGACAGTTTCACTGGATTTCCAAGCAGATAGTCCGGAACTGCGCCGGAATAATCGACATATGAGAGCAGCGACAGGATCACATTGTCAACTTCGCAAAACGGAGATGATGCGAAAGTGATGTCGCCGCGCCACGCAAGGTAATCAAATACATTCGACACTACCGGTACCTCCAAAAAAATCCTTCTTAACATTATATCAAAAATATACATAAAATTCAACAGTATAAGCCTGACGGCTGAGGACAAATATATGGAATTAAAAGAACTGAATGCTGAAATAAAAACAGGCACAATGAGCGGATCATATTTCCTTTACGGAGCAGAGGATTATACCAAGAGATCAAAACTGATTGAAATCTGCAGAAAAGCCATAAGCGATGACAAGGATATTATGGAACTCAATTGTTACAACTTTTTTGTTTCAGGCAGGGAGGATCTGAATCAGGAGAAATCAAAGAGGATCAGGGATGCTCTTGACATGCTTCCGATAATGAACGACAAAAAAATAGTCATCACGGAAGTGCCTTCCCTGGATTCGCTTGATGAAAAAGGAAAAAAACTACTGCTGGATTTTGCTGACGGAGTCGATGAATACACCATTTTTGTTGTATTTGCTTATGCATCGGGATTTGACAGTGGAACGGCAAAAGTTCCGTCTGCTTTTTTAAAGAGCGCACAAAAACTTATGAAATGCGTTGAGTTCCCACTTATCACGGACGACAGAGAACTTAAAAAATGGGTCGATAAAAGGCTCTTGGCGTACGGCGTAGAGATTACACCGCAGGCATATGGCGATATGATTAAAAAGTGCGGCCGCGGGATGTATACTCTTGTTGGCGAAATAGACAAGCTTGGAGCGTTTGTTGCATCCGGGGGAAGAAAGGAAGCAACGCGCGAGGACATTGAAAAATGCGTGACAAAAAACGAAGAAGAAGAGGCATTTAAATTTGCAAACTGTATTCTTGCCGGAGATGCCCGGGGAGCATACGAATGTCTGGGAATAAAGAAAAAGAGCGACAACAAGAAAAGTACGGCACTCGAAGTGCTGGGACAAATAAACAGAGTTTTTGCGGACCTTAGTGTGGCAGCCGCATTTATCGCTGACGGAAGAGACAGACACGATTACGCCAAAACCATGAAGATGAATGAATACAGAGTATCTCTTTATTACAG
>JAEEGL011553576.1_pt1 | contig 12696 bp, 11 predicted proteins | sample 9134231 | NCBI WGS metagenome assembly JAEEGL01 (sample SAMN16246548, study PRJNA631951) | gut metagenome | biome: gut microbiome; feature: rumen; material: fiber-attached | host: Bos | place: Iran: Karaj | collected 2018-10 | reverse complement strand
TTAGTTATTCTATTTATTATGTTTATATTTTCATTAGTTAATATTATTTTACCTTTAGTAATAGTATTATTATTTCTTATAAAACCACATGTTTCAGCTATTATCTCTGGTTTTTGATATTCTTCTAAAGATAGTGCTATTTCATCTTTTATTTTAGTTGTATATGACATTATCTTTTCATTAGATAACTATAAATTAGAAAACTTAATCTTAGAGAGTCGTGTCTTAAATAATCATCTTCTAAGATAATTAAGTCATCTTCTATTAGTTCTACTCCTAACTTTTCTAATTCTTTATAATCTATTACTACTGGTTCTTTTCCTTCTAATTTAGAATATTTTTCTACTATCTTTTTATTCATTTTACTATTAGAGGCTATTACTGCATCTACTTTTGTTTCTTTTAAATGTTTATTAATAGCTTTAATATGATCAGATACTGTATAGTTATCCGTTTCTCCTGGTTGAGTAACAACGTTACATGCATAAATAATCTTAGCGTTAGAGTCAGCAATAGCTAATTGTACGTCTTTGCATATTACATTTGGAAGTAATGATGTATAAAGACTTCCCATACTTAATACTACTAAGTCAGCTTCATTAACAGCTTTAATTACTTCTTTGGATACTGTTGGATTTTCTTTATAGAAAATCTTTTTAATTTTCATATGAGCTTCAGCTATTTCTTCTTCTCCTTCAATAACATTTCCTTTATCATCTTCTGCCATCAAAGTTAAATTATCTTCTGAGATAGGTAATACTGTAGCTTTAACATCTAATAATGTAGATAAAGCTTTAATTGCTTCAGATAAAGATCCTGTCTGTTCTAAAAGAGCAGTTAAAATCAAATTACCTACAGCATGACCATCTAAATCAGAATATGTTTTAAAACGATATGACATCATATCTTTAATTGTTGGGTCAATCTCTGATAGAGATGTGATAACTTGTCTAATATCACCTACTGCTGGAATATTAAATTCTTTTCTTAATTTACCTGTAGATCTACCATTATCTGATACTGTTATTACTGCAGTTATATCAACTGGGAATTTTTTTAATCCTCTTAATAAAGTTGATAAACCTGTTCCTCCTCCAAATACTACTATTTTTTTATTATTCATACTATCACTTCTTTCTAAATAGTTTGTAACTTTGTTTTAGAATATTTCTTCTTGTTCTTTATATTATATATTAATACTGTTATCCCTGAAATAATAAATATTATTGATACTATTTGAGCTGCTTTTAAACTTCCAAGCATTAAGGAATCTGTTCTTAAACTCTCAACAAAGAATCTTTCTATTCCATACCATATTAAATAGAAACTCGTTGATGCTCCTAGAGGAAGATTCTTAATCTTTCTAATAAATAGTAAAAAGATAAAGCCTAAGAAACACCATAATGATTCAAATAAGAATGTTGGGATATGGTAGTTTCCTTCTATTAGCATTCCATTTATTATAAATTTAGGAATACCCAAACTTTTCAAATGACTTAGTGTAGTAACTGGACCATAGGCTTCACCATTGAAGAAATTTCCCCATCTACCTATGGCTTGAGCTATGATTAAGCCTACTACTACAATATCTAACATTTTAGTTAGATTTATCTTTTTCTTTTTACAATAAATAATAGCAAATATTACTCCTGCGATTATTCCTCCGTGGATAGCTAATCCCCCATTCCATATAGCAATTATTTCTCCCGGATTAGCTAAATAATAATTAAAATTAAATAGTACATAGTATAATCTTGCACCAAAAATGCCTGTTATTAATCCATAAAATAATAAATCTATTACATCATCTATGTTAACCTTTTGTTTTTTAGATTCTTTAAAAATAATAAAACAGGCAGCAGTTATACCTAAAAATACAAATATTGAATACCAATATATTTTTATTATTCCTAAATCTAATGCTACTCTGTTCATATTTAATCCTTCTTATTTTTTTTAATTTTTTTAGTAGTTTTTTTTACATCTCTAAATACTGCTTCTAGTATTAAGTTGGCTATTGTTATTAATACTGAGAATAATAGAGCTGGCCAAAAATCAGTCATATTAAAGAATGGTCCCATCATCCAATCAACTAATTTTAATATAAATAAGTTTATTAGTAGATAGAAGATTCCTAATGTTACACCTATTATTGGTACTGTTAATCTTACTAGGATTGGTTTTACTGTTTGATTTAAAATTGTTAATAATAATAGTAAGATGAACGTTGTTACAAACTGATGTTTTGGATCTATATAGATAGTATCAAATAAGTTATTAAGTAAGATAATTATTAATATATATAAGACTACATATATTAACCATTGAATACCTTTACCGACTTTTTGTTTTTGTTTTTTCATAAACACCTCACAATATTCTTTTTAGAAATTGTCCAGTATATGATTTAGTCTCTTTAGCTACTTGTTCTGGTGTTCCCGTAGCTACTACTTCTCCTCCTAGATCTCCTCCATCTGGACCTAAATCAATAATGTAATCTGCTGTTTTTATTACATCTAGGTTGTGTTCTATAACTACAACTGTATCTTTATTATCTACTATTTTTTGTAAAATTGCAAGGAGACGAGATATATCATCAGTATGTAGACCAGTAGTTGGTTCATCAAGGACAAATAGGGTTTTTCCTGTTGCTTTCTTTTGTAGTTCTTTAGCTAGTTTAACACGTTCTGCTTCTCCTCCTGATAGGGTTGGTGCTGATTGACCAAGTTTGATGTAGCCTAGTCCAACATCATTTAAAACTTGTAACTTATGTTTAATCTTTGGAATATTTTCAAAAAATTCTAGTGCCTCAGTTACTCTCATATCAAGTACATCAGCTATATTTTTGCCTTTATATTTAATATTTAATGTTTCTTTATTATAACGAGTTCCATGACATACTTCACAAGGTACATAAACATCTGGTAAGAAATGCATCTCAATCTTTTTAATACCATCTCCACGACAAGCTTCACAACGTCCACCTTTAACATTAAATGAGAATCTATTCTTTTCAAAGCCTAACATTTTTGCTTCTTTAGTCGTTGTGAAAAGAGTTCTAATATCATCAAATACTCCTGTGTATGTAGCTGGGTTTGATCTTGGTGTTCTTCCAATTGGAGATTGTGATATTACGACAATCTTATCGATATTTTCTATTCCTAGAATCTTTTTATGTTTACCTGGTTTATCTTTTGAATGATATAACTCTTTGGAAATAGACTTACAAAGAATTTCTGTTATTAATGATGATTTACCTGAACCTGATACTCCTGTTACACAAGTGAAGGTACCTAATGGTATATCAACATCTATATTCTTAAGATTGTGCTCTTCCGCCCCTTTAATTTTTAAGTATTTTTTTATACCTTTTCTTCTTGTTTTTGGTACTTCAACTCTTTTTTTGCCACTTAAGTATATTCCAGTAATGCTGTTTTCATTCTTTTCAACTTCTTTTGGAGTACCTATCGCAACTACTTCTCCACCGGCATCACCTGCGCCTGGTCCAATATCTACTAAGAAATCACTGGCGCGCATTGTATCTTCATCATGTTCTACTACGATTAGGGTATTTCCTAAGTCTCGCATCTTTAATAAAGAGTCTATTAACTTTTGATTATCTTTTTGATGAAGTCCAATACTTGGTTCATCTAAAACATATAATACTCCAGTTAATCTAGAACCTATTTGAGTAGCTAGTCTAATACGTTGTGCTTCTCCTCCTGATAGAGTTCCTGCACTTCTATTTAAAGTTAAGTATTCTAATCCTACATTAGCTAAGAAATCTAATCTATCAGTGATTTCTTTTAATAATAATCTCGCAATAGATTCTTGTTCCTTATTTAGCTTTAGATTATTAAAGAACTTAATTAATTCTTTTATACTCATTTCAGTTACTTCATAGATTGATTTGTTTCCTACTTTTACTTGTAATACATTTTGATTTAATCTAGCTCCATGACATGTATCACATTCTGTTTCAATCATGAAATGTTCTAACCAATCTCTTATCCACTCAGAAGATGTTTCCATATATCTTCTTTCTAAATTTGATAACACACCTTCATAATAATCATATTTATCAGTAGTATTGCCTCCACGAGTAGTATATTTGATATGAATTGGTTCATCTGAACCATAATATATTAATTTCTTTTCTTTTTCAGTTAATTTTTTAAATGGTTTAGTTGTATCAATACCATAATGCTTACATAGACATAATAAAGTCATGTAATAGATATTTTCCACTTCATCTCCATATGGTTTAATACATCCATCAATTATTGATAAAGAATCATCTGGAATTACTAAATCAGGATCCATTTGTAGTTTTACTCCTAACCCTTTACAATCAGGGCAAGCACCAAATGGAGCATTAAAACTAAATAATCTTGGTTCTAACTCAGGTAATGAGAAATCGCAATGTGGGCAAGCAAAAGATTCAGACATAACTATCTCTTTTGGATTATCTCCTAATATTTTGATTACTACTTTACCTTCTGCTAGTTTAGTAGATTGCTCTATAGCTTCGAATAATCTAGTACGAATACCATCTTTAATAACTAATCTATCTATTATTACTGAAATATTATGTTTTTTATTTTTTTCTAGTTCAATATTTTCAGATAAATCTAGAGTTTCTCCATCTATTTCTACTCTTACAAAGCCATCTTTTTGTAATCTTTCTAATAAATCTTTATGAGTACCTTTTTCTCCATGTATTACAGGAGACATTATTATTATTCTAGAACCTTCTTCATAATCTAAGACTTTATTAGTCATTTCCTCCACAGATTGTGATGTTATTGGAATATTATGATTAGGGCAAATAGGAACTCCTATTCTAGCAAATAATAGTCTCAAATAATCATATATTTCTGTAACAGTACCTACTGTAGAACGAGGATTATTAGATGTTGTTTTTTGATCAATACTGATAGCTGGTGATAATCCTTCAATAGAGTCTACATCTGGTTTATTTGAGTTTCCTAAGAATTGTCTAGCATATGCAGATAAAGATTCAACATAACGTCTTTCTCCTTCGGCATAAATAGTATCGAACGCTAAAGAAGATTTACCAGAACCTGATAAACCTGTCATTACAATTAATTTATTTTTAGGGAGTTCAAGATCAATATTCTTTAAATTGTTTTCTCTTGCTCCTTTAATAATAATTTTATCCATACTATCGCCTCGTGTGTATTATAACATATTTTTATATATTCTAAATGATTTTTGATAAGTTTATAATCAATTGCCATAATTGCTATAGATGATAATAAATAGCAAAATAAAAATAGATAAAAAAAACTGGATAGAGAACCTATTTAGTAAACTTAATTAATCATATTTTAAGCAAGTTAACTAATAGGCACCAGTTTTTTTAATTAAATAGTTCTGAATGTGATCCAGTTTCAACTAATAATAATAATAATTCATCATTTATATATTTGTAAATTAAGAGCCAATCTGGTTCAATATGACATTCACGACAATTTCTATAATACTTAGTATCTATTAATGTATGGTCTTTATACTTTGTTTCTAATTTTTGTCCATTTGCTAATTTTACTACGACATAAATTAGTTTTTCTAATTGTTTTCCTTGTTTAATTATTTTTTTTAATTGTTTGTTAAAAGCCTTTGATGTTGAAATACCATATTTTGTATTATTCATTTATAATATCTCCAAATAATTTATCAACATTATGATAAACCTTATATTCTTCTGGATGTTCCTCCATATAATCTAATTCTTTTAATGCTTCAATTAATTCTTTAGAAGGTTTTTGTTTAACTTCAAACGGTATCCCTCTTTCATATATAGCTTTTTTTAGAAACATATTAATTGCAGTACTCATATTTAATCCTAAACTATTAAATAAGTTAGTTGCTTCTTCTTTTACATCAGTTGGTACATTAACATTTATTACGCTAGTTAAATTGGCCATAATATCATCTCCATTTCACTTTTATTATAACTAATATATTTATATTGTCAACATATTCCTTTATGTTATGTATATTTTTACTTAATTTATATGTTTAATTAAAACACATCTAAATAGATGTGTTTATAATGATGATTTTATTTCGAAGATAATATCTCTTAGTTCCATAGCTCTTTCAAAGTCTAAGTTCTTAGCTGCCTCTTTCATTTCTTTTTCTAGATCTTCGATATTATTCTTCATATCAACTTTTTCTTGTTTAGTTTTCTTTCCACCAGCAATATTAGAAATTACCTCTCTAATTTCTTTCTTTATAGTTTTTGGTGTAATATTATTGTCTTCATTATACTTTTCTTGAATAGAACGACGTCTTTCTGTTTCTTTGATTGCATCTTTCATTGAGTCAGTCATCTTATCACCATACATAATGACATGTCCATTTTCATTTCTAGCACAACGACCAATAGTTTGAATTAAACTCCTTGTACTCCTTAAGAATCCTTCTTTATCAGCATCTAATATAGCTATCAAACTTACTTCTGGGATATCTAATCCTTCTCTTAATAAGTTGATACCTACTACTACATCATATTTACCTTCTCTTAAATCATGGATTATTTGAAGACGTTCTAATGTTTTTACTTCAGTATGAAGATAGGCTACTTTGATATTTAATTCTTTTAAGTAATTAGTTAATTCTTCTGCCATTCTAATTGTAAGTGTTGTGATAAGAACTCTTTCATCTTTTTCTTGACGAGTTCTTATTTCATTTACCAAGTCATCTATTTGGCCTTCTGTTTTTCTCACTTCAATAGTTGGATCTAGTAGACCAGTTGGTCTAATTATTTGTTCTACAAATCTATTATTTGTATGATCTAATTCATAATCTCCAGGAGTAGCAGATATATAAATCGCTTGATTTATTTTAGATTCAAATTCATCAAACTTTAATGGTCTATTATCTAATGCAGATGGTAATCTAAAACCATACTCAACTAGATTTAGTTTTCTTGATCTATCTCCATTATACATACCTCTTACTTGAGGAAGAGTAACATGAGATTCATCAACTACCAAAAGATAATCATTTGGGAAGAAATCCATTAATGTAGTAGGAGTTTCTCCAGGTTTTCTACCAGCCATTGGAGCTGAATAGTTCTCAATTCCTGAGCAAAATCCTGTTTCCTCTAACATTTCTAAATCATAATTAGTTCTTTGTTCTAAACGTTCTGCTGCAAGTAATTTATTGTTTGATTTTAATTCATCTAGTCTTTCTTTTAATTCTTTTTTTATTCTTTCAATTCCACGAGCTAGATTTTCATCACTAACTACATAGTGACTTGCCGGAAATATTGAAACATTCTTTTTATCTTGTTTAACTACACCTGTTAAAGTATCTATTTCAGAGATACGATCTATTTCATCATCAAAGAATTCTACTCTGTATCCAGTTTCATTTTGATTAACAGGTATTATTTCTAAAACATCTCCCCTAACTCTAAAGGTACCTCTTTTAAAGTCTAAGTCATTTCTTTCATATAACATATCTATTAGTTTCTTCATGACATCATTTCTATCAATTGTTTGTCCTAATGATAGCGTTAACATCTTATTCTTATATTCATCTACTTCTCCAATACCATAGATACATGATACTGAGGCTACTACAATAGTATCTCTATTTGAAATTAGAGCTGTTGTCGCAGCATGACGAAGTTCATCTATTTCATCATTAATTGATGAGTCTTTTTCAATATAAGTATCAGTTGAAGGTACATAGGCTTCTGGTTGATAATAATCATAGTATGAAACAAAGTACTCTACATGGTTTTCTGGAAATAGTTCTTTAAATTCCGAATATAATTGTCCAGCTAATGTTTTATTATGAGCTAATACTAAGGTTGGTTTATTCACTTTAGCTATAACATTCGCAATAGTAAAAGTTTTACCTGTACCAGTTGCGCCTAATAAAACTTGTTCATGTTTACCTTCATTTAAACCATCAACTAATTCATTTATTGCTTTAGGTTGATCTCCTGAAGGTTTATAATCACTCACTAATTTAAAACTCATAGTATCAGCTCCTTTCAATGTAAATTATATCATAATATTTTTTCATTAACTTGATTTATGTGGTTTTTTTTATTATCTTATTATTGTAAGGTGATGTGTGATGAGAACAATTATAAAATATATTAGTGTAGTCTTGATAACATTTTTACTTTCATATGCAACATTTTCTACTGTTCCTGTAATAGCTGATTCTGGTTGGGATGCTAGTTACAGTGATTCTGGAAGTTCTGATTGGGGTAGTTCTGACTGGGGAAGTTCTGATTATGGTAGTTCTGATTATGGTAGTTCTGATTATGGTAGTTCTGATTATGGTAGTTCCAGTTCATCTGAAGAAACAGTTGCTTTTATTTTAATACTTATTATCTTTCTTGTAATAATTGTTGGGATGATTCTTATAAATGAAGAAAAAAAGAAATCACACTCTCCTGATAGTATAGTTTCAAAATTGTTTAATATAGAGGAATTTACTGATTATAATACATCAAAGTTACAAAAACAATTATTTAATACTTATAAGAAAATTGAATTAGCATGGGCTCAAAACAATATAGAACCTGTTAGAAAATTTTTAACGGATGAATTATTTAATAATTATCAAATGTTAATTGATACAATGCTTAAATTAAAGCAACGAAATATTATGGAAGATATTAACCTTAATAGGATGAATATTATTAACGTAAGTAGAGAAAATAATATCGAAACAGTTCAAGTTATTATGGAGGTTACTTGTATAGATTATGTTGTTCAAGAAGTAAAAGGAAAAGAAGAACATTTAAAAGGATATAAAACTCATAAAATGATATACGATTATGAAATGACTTTTGTTAGAAACATTAAGAAAGTAACTAAAAAGTGTCCTAATTGTGGAAATAAATTAAATGATGCGATGAGTACTAAATGTGAATATTGTGGAGGAATAATAATTCATGAAACTGATCATTTTGTACTATCCAAAAAAGAAATGATTAAACAAGATAAGGAGTAATTATGGATATAAGTAAATATGATAATACATTAGATAATGCTATGTTTTTGACTAAAGTAGATAATATATTTATGTTATTGTATTCTGCAATAATGGATAGAAATCTAAATAAAGTTAAACATCGTATTAGTGATGAAGTATTTGAAAGATATGAGCCAATTGTAAAAGACTTGATTGAACAAAAGAAGATTCAAATGTATGGTGAATTAAATGTTAAATCTTCAGAAATAGTTAATATAGAAGATGGTGATAATTTAGTTGTTACTGTTAAACTTATTACAAGATATTTGGATTATATAGTAGACGAAGATTATAATTATATATCTGGTGATACTAATAATAGAGAAGAGCATGAATTATTATTAACATTTAAGAAAAGAAAAGATGCTGAAAAACTTAAAGCATCTAGACATTGTCCTACTTGTGGAGCATTAATGGATATTTCTAAGAATGGTCAATGTGAATTTTGTGGTAGTATTTTTAATACTGAGGATTATGACTGGATTTTAATTGATATAAATGAATAAAAGTAGATATATATATCTACTTTTTTGTTTCCAATAAATCTATAACTTCTAATAGTGAATTCAGTTGATACTTTGCCATACTTTTTACTTCTTCTTTGATTTTATCAACATCAGGAATTAGTATTGGTATACATCCAGCAGAAAAGGCTGCTTTAATGCCATTATTAGAGTCTTCTATAACTATTGTGTCTTTTGGTTCTACGTTTAATAATTCACATGTTTTTAGAAAGATTTCTGGATTTGGTTTTCCATTAATAAAGTTTTCTCCACTTACAATAGTTTTAAAGATATTCTCATCAATACTTGCCTTTTTTAAGTTATTTTTTATCATCATTAAACTACTAGAAGAAGCTATTGCAATTTGATAGTTATTATTAATCAAATAATCTAATAATTCTTTTAAACCTGGTTTTTGGGATATACCATACTCTTCTATTATTAATTTCATGTTTTCCACATACTTTGTTGAAAACTCTTTAAATGGAAAATCTTCTCCAAATTCCTTTTCTAGTATTTTATTTAAATCTGTTTGATTAGAACCTATAGTTTTAGTATGTATTTCTTCAGTAATATTATAACCTAAATCACGTCCTGCTTTTTGGAACGCAATCTTCCATAAAGGTTCTGTATCAAACATAGTTCCATCCATATCTAAAATAATTGCTTTAATCATATAATCTCCTTGTATTTATCTTTATTATATCAAAAAAGGTAACCTATTGTTACCTTGGATTATTATTTTAAAACATTCTTTAATATTACTGTTTTTAATCTAGACATTTCTTCTAGAGTAGTCATTACTCCTTCATTACCAATTCCTGAGTATTTCCATCCTCCGAAAGGTTGTTCGAAAGAACGGAAGAATGATGCTCCATTTATTACGAAGCCTCCTGCTTCTATTTTTTCTGCAACTTTAAAAGCTTTATTCATATCTCTTGTAACTATTGAAGCACTTAATCCGTATTTTGATTGATTAGCTATATTTATAGCATCTTCAATAGTATCAAAGCCAATTATTGGAATTACTGGTCCGAAGATTTCCATATCTTTAGCTACTTCCATGCTTGGAGTAACTCCATCTAAAATGCATGGTTCAAAGAAAGCTCCGTTTCTTCTTCCTCCACAGATTAATCTTGCGCCTTCTGAAATAGTTTGTTTAACTTGACGATCTACTTCTTGAGCAGCTTCTTCAGAAATTAAGCATCCTATATCAGATGAAGATTGTTGTGGCATGCCTACTCTTAGAGTTTCTAGTTTTTCTCTCATCTTTTTAATAAATTCTGCTTTAACATCATTATGAACTAAGAATCTTTTTGAAGCACAGCATACTTGTCCTGTATTATATAGTCTTCCCCATACTACTTCGTTTACTGCTAGGTCTAGGTCTGCATCTTCACAGATAATCATCGCATCATTTCCACCTAATTCAAGTGAAACATGAGCACAATGGTCAGCTGCACATTTAGCAGCATCTATTCCAGCTTCAGTTGAACCAGTTAATGTAATCATATTTACTTTTGGATTTGATGTTAAGGCTCTACCTACTACAGTTCCTCTTCCGTGTACAACTTGAATAACACCATATGGAACTCCTGCTTCTATTAATAATTCAACATATCTTGTTAGAGTTAGTGGATTAACACTAGCTGGTTTTAAGATTACTGAATTACCCATTAATAATGCAGGTGGTACTTTATTTATAAATATATCGCTAGGAAAATTGAATGGTATTATTGCTGCTACTACTCCTAAAGGTTGTCTCATAGTATATTGAATAGTATTTTCTTGTCCTTTTTCAGTTCCTTTTGGAATTACTTTTCCATATAAGTGTTTTACTTTTTCAATATAAGCTGGTACTCCAATAAAGATATTATTTATTTCATTATATGCTTCTTTTATTGGTTTACCTGTTTCTTGAGATAGTAACATTGCTAGATCATCTAAGTTTTCTTCTACTAATCTAACAAATTTTGATAATGCTTCACATCTAACTAGTAGAGGTGTTTGTTCCCATCCTTTTTGAGCAATTGTGGCAAAGTCCACTGCTTTATTAACATCTTCTTCAGTTAAAGATGGTACAGTATCAACTAATTCTCTAGTAGCTGGATTTATTACTTCAATAACATTTCCATCACTAGATGATTTCCATTCATTTCCTATTAAACTTTTCATAATTTCCTCCTTTTATTCTTTAAACCCTGTAAATGATAAAGACAATCCTCCAACTGTGTTAGCCGAATGTTCTAAGGTTCCATATTCTCCAAAAGTGAATACTATTAAGAACTCTTTATCTTTTAAGGCTTCTTTTACTTTATTATATATTTCTTGTTCTAGATTGTGATTAGCTAAACCTAATCTTCTTCCTCCACAATGAACAAGTAAATATGAATCACAATCTCCTAATTCTTCTAGCGTTTTAGTTATTGAACTAACCATATCTCTAGGTTCCATATGCATATGGATTAGAGCAGTATTAGAAACTAAATCTCCTCCTACATTGATTGTTCCATCATGTTTTGCAAACATTGGGTGTCTTATTGCTATTAATCTACCAATTGGATCTTTTACTCCTAACGGATCAAAGATTGACTCCGATAAAATATTATTACCCATCAAGTCATCTTCATTAATTCTAGTCCATTCAGAGTATTTAGTTAGGGCTGAAACATTATCAATTGTTTTTAATTCTCTTCGCTTTTGGACATTAGTAACTATTCCAGCTTGACCTGTTTCATTGTAACCGTGTTCTAAGACATTTTTTATTTCAGTATCTGATTTTATTAAAGCTATCGCACAACCATTTTTAATAACTTGATTTTCACAAATAACTTGCCATTTACCAGAAACATCATTGTCTGCTGCTGTACCACCAAAAACCGGCACATTACCAATGACATCTTGAATACCTTGAATGTATTCTTCTTCATCTCCTGGTGTAGCTGTCATGAAGAAATAATTTGGTTTTTCTCCACCCATATCTAGAAGTGCTCTTTCAGCTATTTCTCTTCCAATTACTCGAGCATCTTCCATCTCTTTCTTTTCTTTTCCAGCTACTCCAACAACTATATCACCAAAGAATGTCATCATACCAGTGTATCCTGTTTCAGCATTCATATAACCTGCGTTAGTACTAATTGCCGCACTTGATGTACATCCTATA
>JAEEGL010991734.1_pt1 | contig 12696 bp, 13 predicted proteins | sample 9134231 | NCBI WGS metagenome assembly JAEEGL01 (sample SAMN16246548, study PRJNA631951) | gut metagenome | biome: gut microbiome; feature: rumen; material: fiber-attached | host: Bos | place: Iran: Karaj | collected 2018-10 | reverse complement strand
TTTATGACTATATAGAGAATTTTTACAATCCAAAACGTATACACACAAAAGTAGGGTCTTTAAGCCCTATTGACTTTGAAAAAAGTCTAAATAAGTCTTAAATCCCCCTTTAAAAGTTCTATTAAATATTGACTTTATACCTGCAAAAAAATAAGGGCTCGCATAGCTCGCCCATACGATGGCTTGCGCCAAGGGTGTCCCCCAATTTATATTCTACCTTCTTCCTCTACCAAAAAGCAAGTAAAATAGGCCAAGTACAATAATAAATCCTATCGGTCCGCTAAATGCAAACTCTCCTACACCATAAGCAAGTCTTCCCATAAAACTAAGTATTCCATACACTATTATAAATACAACTAATCCGGCAATTATACATCCTATAGTTCCATTTGAATTTACATATCCGCCATAAGATCTATTGTTCCTACTGTTTTGACCATAAGCACCATAACTTCTATTATTAGTTTGATTATAATTATAACTTCCGTAAGAATCTTGTCTATTATCACTTTGATTGTTATCTGAATTATTTATAGTAGAATTATCATTAGTACTTACAGTCTTGATTGTCTTTGCTATAAGTCTTGGATCCCCAAGCTCATCAAGCACTTCTTTTTCACTTCTTCCCTTATTAATCTCGTCGCTAATATACTTGTCATAATAATCAAGCTGTTCATTTATAGCAGCCTTTTCTAATGACATTAAAAGTGACTCTTTTAATTGTTTTAAAAACTCTTCTCTACTCATCATCATTTCCTTTATAATAGTCAAAAATTACTATACCTACACAAAGTAATATTCCCCAAATTGGTAATGGTGTATTTTTGATCAAATCTATTATTTTGCTAGGTCCAACAAGAAAAAACATTATAATCCATAAAATTAGTACAATAAATATGAACTCTCTAAAATGAGTTTTTATAAAATAATATTCTTTAAAATATTTTTTATAAAACTCATCATCACTATGTTCTTCTTTTGAATTATCAAAATCTTCATTCATGGACAAATTTAATTATTAGCAATATCAACTTTTATACTCAACTCTTTTAATTGCTTTTCATCAACAGTGCTTGGTGTCTTAACCATAAGGCAACTTGCATCCTTTGTCTTAGGGAAGGCGATAACCTCTCTTATAGATTTTGCATGAGCCATAAGCATAACCACACGATCAAGTCCATATGCAAGTCCTCCATGAGGTGGCACACCATATTTAAATGCATCAAGTAAGAATCCAAATTGTTCATGAGCTTTCTCTTTTGTAAATCCTAAAATCTCAAACATTCTCTCTTGAATTTCAGGTTGATGTATTCTTATAGATCCTCCACCTATCTCGTTTCCATTTAAAACTATATCATAAGCCTTCGCACGGCAATTTTCAGGATTTTTGAAGAATGCTTCCACATCTTCATCCATAACCATAGTGAATGGGTGGTGCATAGCTACAAGACGATTTTCCTCTTCACTATATTCAAAAAGTGGAAATTCTGTAACCCATAAGAAATTAAACTTATTTTCATCTATAAGTCCAAGCTCTTCACCAAGTTTAAGACGAAGAGCACCAAGTACAGCCCACACAACTTTTTTCTTATCTGCAGCGAATAAAAGTAAATCTCCTTTTTCTCCTCCCATTGCAGATACAAGATTTTTAAGTTCATCTTCAGTCATAAATTTACTAAATGAAGATTTGAAACTTCCATCTTCTTCTATAGATAAATATGCAAGTCCTTTTGCACCATAGTCTTTAGCATAATCAACAAGTGCATCTATTTTCTTTCTTGGCATAGCGGCCTGCCCTTTTACACAAAGACCCTTAACCACGCCCCCATCTTTTACAGCATTTGCAAATACTCCAAAGCCACAATCCTTTACAACATTAGTAACATCAATTAACTTCATATCAAATCTTGTATCAGGCTTATCAGATCCATAGTCATTCATCGCATCTATCCATTTCATTCTTGGGATAGGTAGCTCAACATCATGATTTAAAACTTCTTTAAATAAATATTTTAAAAATCTTGAATTGACATCTATTACATCTTCTATATCTACAAATGACAACTCCATATCTATCTGAGTAAACTCAGGTTGTCTGTCTGCTCTCAAATCTTCATCTCTATAACATCTTGCAAGTTGGAAATATCTATCCATTCCAGAAACCATAAGAAGCTGTTTATAGAGCTGTGGACTTTGAGGTAAGGCATAAAAGCATCCAGGATTTACACGAGATGGTACAAGGTAGTCTCTTGCACCTTCTGGTGTTGACTTACAAAAAGTAGGAGTCTCTATCTCTATAAAACCTTCATCAGATAAAAATTTTCTTGTAAGGACTGTAACTTTCGAGCGAAGCATAAGATTTTTTTGAAGTGGTGCTCTTCTTAAATCAAGATAACGATACTCTAACCTTAACTCTTCACGAGTTGGTATCTCATCTTCTATAGGAAATGGCAAAACATCAGATGTAGATAAAATTCTAAGTTCATTTGGTATCACTTCTATAGTACCAGTAGGAAGTTTTTCATTTATATCAGATCTTTTTTGTACTACACCTTTTACAGCAACTACATACTCAAACTTAAGTTCCTTTGCTTTTTCAAACACAGTCTTATCGCAAGTTGCCTCATCAAATACAACCTGTATAAGTCCTGATCTATCGCGGACATCAGTAAACACAAGAGACCCTTTATTTCTTGACCTCTCAACCCATCCCATCACAACAACTTCTTTACAAATATCTCCTTCAGTAAATTCTGCACACCTTTTTGTTCTTTTTAATCCTTTAATACTCTCTGCCATTTTTATTACTCCTAATTATTTTATAAATTAAATGTTTTAAATTCTGTATATCCAATCGCTTCTAATTTTTCACACTGAAATTTTTTATTCTTTGCAAGTTCTGATATATAGACTATATTGCCATTTTTTCTTTCTTCAAGTGCTTGTTTTATAACCTCTGCTTTTTTATCTATAGGCATACCCTTATCAATCAAGTATGCAATCTTCTTTACATTACCTGGTATTTTAAAATCATCATCAAGATATATTCCTATAATTCTTTCAAATCCTATTGAAATTCCAAGAGCTGGTACATCTTGACCAATAAACTTACTTACCATCTTGTCATAACGTCCACCACCACCTACTGAGCCAGAAAACTTTTCAGACTTAATTTCAAATATTGGTCCTGTATAATATCCCATGCCGCGAACAAGAGTTGGGTTGAAATTTATTTTTACATCTACATTTTCTGTGATGGTTTCAATTATCTCAATTAAGTTGTTACATATACTCACTAACTCAACATCCATAAGTGACTCGGGCTCGCATATCTCTCCCATACGATTTTCTGTAGGCTTACAAGGTGTCGCTCCTGCATTGTTGCTTGTTCCTACATTACCGCTCGCCCCTACGATTTTATTTTGCAGATTTCGTATTGCATCTATTGGGCTCGCATAGCTCGCCCCTACATTATTGCTCGCCCCTACATTATTGCTCGCCCCTATAGCATCAAATAGCGAATTAAACTTATCTATTTTATCTTCTTCAAATCCTTTTTCAAGTAGTTCCTTTTTTACACCATCAAATCCAACTTTGTCAAGTTTATCAAGAGTTATACAAATTGACTCAAAGTCTTCGTCACTAAATCCAGCATAGGTATTCATTGCTCTTAAAATTCTTCTATCATTTATATCAAAAGAAAAATTATATTTATCAAAGCCTATTTCTTTTAGAAGTGTCGATGTAGCAAGAAGTGTCTCTATCTCTCCAAGATTAGTTGCTTCACCTAAGATGTCTATATCACATTGGCAAAATTGTCTAAATCTTCCCTTCTGAGGTCTATCTGCTCTATATACATTTCCAATCTGCATAGCCTTAAATGGCATAGTCAATTTATCTTTGTTGTTACTATAAAATCTACAAAGTGGCACTGTCAAATCATAGCGAAGTCCACTATCTACAAGTTCATTCATATTACCTGCTTCAAATGCCTTATCAAGTTTCTCTCCACGCTTCAAAATTTTAAATATCAATTTTTCATTATCCCAGCCTTGGTCAGATAAAAGATTTTCTATGTGCTCAATATTTGGTGTCTCAATCTCAGTAAAACCAAATCTACTATACACTTCTCTTATCTTAGAAAGAATAAATTGCCTGATTTCCATCTCCCTTGGCTCTATATCTTTCATTCCATTGACTGGAGTCTTAATCATTTGCATATAAATATCTCCTATATTATCTAAAAATTACATACTATAATAACTTTCTAAAACCATATTTTACTCAACTATCCCATTTTCGTGCTTGGTCCTCACAGGAAGAATTACTAATATTTTATTACTTTGCTAAAAGCAGCCGCAAAAAAGCTCAACGGACGAGCTGCGCTGAAAAGATGCTTGCTCGTTTTATCCGATGACTTTTTTGCTCCTAACGCAAAGTCCTAAAATATAAGTAATTCTAACCTGTTGCGGAACCACTCAAATGGGATAGTTAGTAAAATATTAATTATACATACTTAAGAGTTTAATTTTTGTATCATATAGTTTTTGCGAAAGATCCACATATATTTCCTTTGGATTCGTAAGTCTTTTATTATCATCATAAAGGGTATTTAGTTCATTATCAAAATATTTCTTTAATTCCGCTACAGTCTTCCTCTCATACACAAGTTTACCATCTACAAAAATTGGCTTTAGCATTTTTTTGATTTTATACTGACCTGGTATCATCACTCTTTTCTTCCAAGTATTTACAGGGTCAAAAAGTGTAAGTTCCTTATTCTCATCAATCTTCTCATCACTAAATGCAATTAGGTCAGCAAATAGTTTCCCATTTTCATCATAAACTCTATAAACTTCTTTATTGCCAGGATTAGTAACCTTTTCAACATTTGAAGAAATTTTTAATTTTGGATTAAATACTTTTTTTTCTTCATCATACACACTTGATAATTTATACACGCCACCAAGTGTAGCACCATTTCCAGTTATAAGTTTTGTGCCAACACCATATAAACCGATTTTAGCGCCCTGCATATTAAGTGACATGATAAGGTTTTCATCCAAATCATTTGATGCACAGATAACCGCATCCTTATATCCTGCTTCGTCGAGCATCTTCCGTGCCTCAATAGACAGATATGTAAGGTCTCCACTATCAAGTCTTATTCCAAATTTCTTGCTCTTAATTCCTTTTTCTTTCATATAATCAAATGTCTTTATAGCATTTGGAATACCAGACTTTAATGTATCATAAGTATCAACTAAAAGTATCGCCATATCTGGATACTTAGTTGCAAATTCTTTAAATGCAGTTAACTCATCATCAAAAGACATAATCCAAGAATGTGCCATAGTACCAAGCGCAGGTAGGTCATACATCTTTGCAGTCAAGACATTTGAAGTTCCTATACAACCAGCTATACATGCAGCTTTTGCGCCATATATTGCAGCATCAAATGACATAGCACGTCTTAGCCCAAACTCCATCACGCCATAAGGCTTTGCTGCTTCACAGATTCTATATGCCTTAGTTGCTATAAGTGTTTCATGATTAAATGCGCATAGCATAGCTGACTCAATAAGTTGAGCCTGACTAATTGGAGCAACAATTTTAATTACAGGCTCTTTTTTATTTATTATGCTACCCTCTTCAAATGCAAAGAGGCTTCCAGTCCATTTAAAGTTTTTAAGATAAGTTAAAAACTCTTCATCAAAGACATTGTATTTTCTTAAATATTCTATATCATCATCATTGAATTTTAAATTCTCAAGGTAATCTATAATTTCATTTAAGCCACAAAAAACTGCAAAACCATTTCCAAATGGATTATTTCTATAAAATACATCAAAGGTAACTAAAGTCTCATTTCTTTTTTCTTTTTTTGATATACTAAAATAACCTTCCATCATAAGAAGCTCATAAAAATCAGTTAATAATGCAAGATTTCTTTTTGTTATTTCGCTAAACATAATTACTCCTATTAGTTTTCATCATTTAATATTTCAGTTATTTCTAATCGTTTAGAAACTTTGATACCTGGTAATGATTTATCTCCATTGTAATTCTCTTGCAAATAATTAGTCACAAATTCATAAGCAAACTCTTCAGAGTTTGAGTCCTCACTTATATGCGATAGGTAAACTTCTTTTAATTTATCATTTGCAATACTCATAATTATTTCAGAGCAATTTATATTTGATAAATGACCACCCGCACCAAGTATTCTATGTTTAAGAAATGATGGGTAAGAATTATCCATAAGCATATCATTGTCATAATTACATTCTAGCATCAAATACTCAACATCAGCGAGTGTCCTTAAATTATATTCATTATATTTTCCCATGTCAGTTAGTATGGCTACTACAGTATCGCCAAGTACAAATTTATAGTAAAGCGATGGCACATCGTGACAGCCCTTTAAGGGATAAAACTTTATATCTCCAACACTCATACTCGAATTATCATTTAAAATATTTATTGGGCTTACTATTTTAAAATTATCAAGATTAACTTTTACTCCCTTTTCATCTAAAAAGTTCGCTATAAATTTTAATGTATCTCTTTGTGAAACAATCTTTATGTCATTATCTTTTAATATACTTTGTAATCCTGAAATGTGGTCAGTATGCTGATGAGTTATAAAAATACAATCTATATCATTTAGAGTCAAATTATATTGATTTAAGCATTCCACAATTTTCTTTTTTGGGATGCCACAATCCACTAATACATTTGTATTTTTATATGAGATTAATGCACAATTACCCTTGCTACTACTTGCGAATGATATAAATCTCATTCATCACCTCTTTCAACTTATTTTCCAATTCTAATTTAGTTCCGTCATTATCAATAATTATATCTGCTTTTTCATAAAATTTGTCATAATACTTTTGCGAGTTATATATTAATTTTGTAATCTCTTCATCATAAGACCTTTTTTCCTTTAGAAGTTTCACTTTGTTCTCATAACTATTTCTTACATATATGAGTTTATCACATATCTCAAATAATCTTTCACTCGGAAGTGCACATTCCACAACTATCAAAGTGTTGTCATTGGTTAATTTAAATTTTTTTATACTTTCATCTATTCTATCAAATACTAGTTTATGAATTTTCTGCCTACATTCTTCTTGTGCTGCTTCACTTCTGAAAAACAAAGATTGTGGTAGTGGCTCATAATCTGTTTCTTTATTTTCAATTATCTCTTTTGCAATTTTATCACAAGAATACACTTTTGCATTATATTCTTTTTCAAGAATTTCACAACATAGAGTTTTTCCAGAACCAATTTTCCCCGTCACACCAATTACCATTATACCTTTGTTTCCTCCACAAAATTAATCCCTTCTTCAATGCCATCTTTTGAATACTCAAACTCTTTTATAATCATATCTTTCTTATCAGTATTTTCAAAATTATATAAGTCTTTCCAAAGGTACACTTTCAAAATACAATCTGATTTACTATTTTCTTTATCCTCATTCTTTTCAACTTTTACTTTTTCGAATAAAAATCTTTTACCATTATAGGACCCTTTATATGGCAGTTTATCTAAAAAACTAATGCTTAACATAGTTAGTGGTATTCTAATATCTTCTCTCATTCCCATACTAAAACCTAATGAGCCGCGTCCCAGTTCTTTCCTTCTTTTATATCTATCTCAAGTTTAACATCAAAATCAAAAGCATCTGTCATTTGTTTCTTAAGTATTTTTTTTACCTTTTCTTCTTCGCCAATCTTACACTCAATCAAAATTTCATCATGAACTTGTAAAATTATTCTTGATTTTAATTTTTGATTTTCAAGTTCTGTGTCAACTCCTATCATAGCAAGTTTCATAATATCAGCCGCTGTCCCTTGTATAGGAGAGTTCATAGCAACTCTTTTTGCAAATGCTTTTTGCATAGCATTGCCAACTCTAAACTCAGGTATAGGTCTAATCCTGCCATAATAAGTTTTAGTATATCCTTTTGTCTTTGCTTCCTCTACAGTTCTATCAAGATATTCTTTCACTTTTTTATATCTTGCAAAATACTTCTCTATATATAATTTAGCTTCTTTTGTATCTATATGTAAATCTTCACCAAGACCATAAGATGACATACCATAAACTATTCCAAAATTGATTGCCTTTGCCTTTCTTCTAAGTTCAGGTGTTACATCTTTTATGTCAACTCCAAAAACTTCACTTGCTGTCTTACTATGTACATCTGCAGTCCCTTTATATGCATCTATAAGATTCTCATCACCAGATAGAATAGCAAGTATTCTAAGTTCAATTTGAGAATAGTCTGCATCAATTAATGTATATCCCTCTCTTGGCACAAATGCTTTTCTAAGTTCACGGCCAAGTTCAGTTCTTATAGGAATATTTTGAAGATTAGGATTATCACTTGATAAACGACCTGTAGCAGTTTCAGTTTGATTAAAATTAGTATGTATTCTTCCATCTACTATGTATTTTGGAAGTGCCTCTGCATAAGTTGTAAGCAATTTACTATAAGTTCTATAATCCATTATGGGTTTAATTATCTCATGCTTATCAACTAATTTTTGAAGAACTTCAACACCCGTTGATTGTTTTTCACCTTTTTTTCTTTCATAATCAAGACCTAGTTTATTAAATAATATTTCTCCAAGTTGTTTTGGTGAATTAATATTAAAACTATCATCTCCTGCAAGCTTATGTATTTTTTCTTCAAGTTCTTTTATTTCTTTAGATAAATTTTTAGCAAAGTCATTTATAGATTTTTCATCAACACCTATCCCAAGTTTTTCCATATTGTATAAAACTTTTACAAGTGGCAACTCTATATCATTATATACTTTATCTAGAGAAAGATTTTTAATCTTCTTCATTGATTCATCATACAATTTCTTTTGTTCAATAAATCTTATGTCTTCATAGTCTTTCTTGATCGGATCCAAAATATATGACATGATTGTCAAATCTTCAATTCTTGTTTTTGGTATGTATTTAGTCCATATATCACTATCATCTAGTTCTTTGTATCTATTTTTTAAGTCATAGGCATAGTTTTTGTCATCATCAGCAAATCTAACATTATTCTTTTCAATAGCATCTAAATTATTATCTAAGTCAACAAAACCATCAAGTAGAGACTCTTCATTCTTTTTAGCTTTACTTACGCTCTTACCCTTGTTAAATTTTTTATACAAAGATTTTAATTCATATTTTTCAATAACTTTAAATGAATCAGGATTAAACAATTCTCCAATTTTCAAATCATCTAACTTAGCATCTAAATCAACATCTTTAACAATGGTGACAAGTGTCTTAAATAGCTTTACATCTTCTTTTCCTTCAGTAAATGCTTTTACAACACTTGGTTTCTTTATTTCATCAAGGTTAGCATAAATATTATCTATGCTTTTATATTTTGTAATTAAATCATTTGCTGTAATCTTTCCTACACCTTTTACCCCTGGGATATTGTCAGATGGGTCTCCCATGATTGCTTTTAAATCAATAAACTCCGTAGGAGTCATGTTGTATTCTTTTTCAACATCTTTTGCATAATAAGGATAAATTTCAGAATTACTTTTTACTGTCTTTGCAAGTCTTATCTTTATATCATCAGTTGCAAGTTGAAGCATATCTTTATCGCCAGATAAAATAACTGCTTCTAAATTATTATTTGCAAATTTATTAGCAAGTGAGCCCAAAATGTCATCAGCCTCAAAGCCTTCCTTTGAAAAAGTTTTTATTCCCATAGAGGATAAAATTTCTTTCACATAAGGGACTTGTTCTTTAAGTTCAACTGGCATAGGTTTCCTTTGTCCCTTATACTCTTTATATAATTTATGTCTAAATGTAGGAGCATTTTCATCAAAGGCTACGGCAATATAATTTGGTTTTTCTTCATCAAGTGTTCTAAATAAAATATTTAAAAAACCTAAAGCAGCATTGGTATGATAGCCACTGCTCGTTGAAAGAAGTGGCAAAGCATAAAAGCCACGACATATGATGCTATATGCATCAATTAGTAAAATTTTTGATTTGTTTTCACTCATCTATATGTCACCTTTAGTGCAATCACTAATAAAACAACAAAGATTACACAGATTGCAATACTAATTATCAAATATTTTCTTGTTAATTTGCTATCATTTGTCTTTATTCTATCTTCAGTTTTATTCATGAATTCATTTAATTTTTTTTGATAATTAAAATTCAAATCTTTATCTAAATCATTAAATGCTGTATAAAAAGAAAACTCATCAAGTAAAACTTCTTTACATTCCTGACATTTTTTCAAATGATAATAGGTCCTTCGAAGTTCATTATCTCTCAGAGTTTCTCTCAAAAAACTATTTATATTTTTCTGCGCAGTCTTACAATTCATGACTGCCGATAGTGGGACTCGAACCCACAACAAGCCTAAATACTTTACGACCTTATTTATTATTTATTAAACATTATAACATAAAATTAAAATAATATCAAATATTTTACAACAAAAAATACAACAAAAAAAATAATAAAAAGGTTAAAAAATATGAAAATAGAGAAAATTAAAAATAAATATCAAGTTAGAAAAATGATACAAGGCAAAACATATTATTTATTTTTTGAAAGCAAACCAACCAAAAAAGAAATAGAACAAGAACTAATTAAAAAAATAAATCAAGCACCAGATGAACCAATTAAAAAAAATCTTACAATGGCAATTACTGAATATATAAAAAATAAAAGCAATGTATTAAGTGTTAGCACCATACGCGGTTATGATTATATATTAAAAAGATTGCAGCAGTTTATGATTACACAAATTGAATTAAACGAGATTACACAAAAGCACATACAACAACTTATAAATGAACTTGCAGCAGTAAGCAAACTTAAAACAATTAAAAATACAATAGCACTAATACAAGCAACATTAAACTATAACAATATAAAAAATAGTTATATGCTTACATACCCTAAAAAGATTATAAAGCAACCTTACATACCAACAGACAATGAGATAAAAAAAATTGATACAGAATTAAAAGGCACAAAGTATTATACATTTTTTAGGCTTGCACTTTATGGCTTGCGAGTTAGTGAAATACTTGCACTTGATATAAATGATATAGATTTTATAAATGGCACTATAAAAATAAACAAGGCAAAAGTTAAAGATATTAAAAATCAATATCATATACAAGCTACTAAAACATATACCAGTAATAGAGTTATAAAAATTGATAACGAACTATTAAACATAATTAAAAATCAAAATAAAATTTTATTAGTCAATGAGAATGAATTTACAAGCAAGTTAAAAAATATACTTACTAAATTGCATATAACACATTTTAGCACCCACAAATTAAGACACTATATGGCAACAAAATTGCACGCAATGAATATACCAAGTAAGTATATACAGGCGATAGGTGGATGGGCAACTGATAACATACTTAAAAATATTTACACTCACACAATAGACACACAACAACAAAATTATTACACAATGTTAAATGCTGAGTATATAAAAATATTAAATTAAAAGAGAGGTAAAACAATTATGAAAGAGTTAGCAAGAAAACAACCAAAGAAAACAAAACCAGTGCAAAAAGAAATTGAAGTGTTTTACAACACAAAGCACCCTATTAAAGCCGATACTTGCTATCGTGTGAGAGATAACGAAAGCAAACTACTTGAAATTGAAACAGGCGACACGGTTTTTTTAAGAAGATGTATAACAAAAGATTTTATAAAAAGGGGTGATTATATTTTAATAACTGATTATAAAAAAACTATTTTATGCGGTGATAAGATGTTAGAAGAATACACAAAAAAAGAATTTAAATACATCAATGATTTACATTTTTTTAAAATTGTAGGCTATCAACATATTTTTGAATAAACATACCTAAGGGGGGCATACCCCCTTTATACTTTATCACTCGCACGCCTCACACACTCGCACAATTAAAAAATATACACCTTGCAGCAGTCAACTTGACAAAAAAAAGTATATTGCCCTGTAAAGCGTCTATTTGCATTGTATTGATTTTTTATATGCTTGTAGTAGGGAGATATACCACAAACACTAAAAATGCAAATAACCCCCCCTTACAATGAAATATAGAGCAAATTAAATCAAAGGTGGTAAGAAATGATTAAAAATTATAATATTACGCCATATCAATATAAATATTTTTATTTTTTGAACCTAAACCACGAACAAATCAAAAATATTTTATATGCAGTTTTTGAAATGGCATATAATAACAATGATGAACCATTAAAAAACCTTGATACTGATACAAAAGAAGCATACAAAAAATGGCAAACATACAAAGCAAGTAAAAGTAAAATCAATACTAAAAATGGGTTAAAAAATAAAGGGCTTAAACATAATGATAATGCTAAAAAGATAAAGACCACAAAACAATTAAAACAAGTAAATGAGATGCTAAACATATTTTATGGTCTATATGCTGATTATGTAGAACAACAAAAAGCACTTAGTACAAGAAAACATAAAAAATGAGAGATATTATATATATTAAAGCCAACCGATAAAGAATATATTAAAAATCTTTTTACTGATAGAGTTAGAGAAAATAAAACAACATACAATAGTTATATTAAAAAAATGATTTTACTATTGCCAACTATACCAAAACTAAAAAAGGCACAGTTTACAAAGCACTTGAACAATAATC
>JAEEGL010748153.1_pt1 | contig 12696 bp, 8 predicted proteins | sample 9134231 | NCBI WGS metagenome assembly JAEEGL01 (sample SAMN16246548, study PRJNA631951) | gut metagenome | biome: gut microbiome; feature: rumen; material: fiber-attached | host: Bos | place: Iran: Karaj | collected 2018-10 | reverse complement strand
GGGCTGCTTTCCCGGTGTGGTCAGCTTCTCCTGCAATGCTTCGTACTCGCCTTGTCGGCAAACCGCGAGGTTCTTGCGCTCCTCGGTGAAGGCCGCAGCCTCGTAGCAGTAGCATGGTATGCCGGCTTCGCGTGCTATGCGGTCGGCAAGCTGGCGTGCCAATGCAGCACATTCCTCGAGGGTGATGCCGCTCACGGGTATCAGCGGCAGCACATCAGTGGCACCCATGCGGGGGTGTGCGCCGTGGTGCTGGCGCATATCGATAAGCTGTGAGGCGCATCTGACGGCGCGGAATGCCGCCTCTGTCACGTCCTCGGGACTTCCCACGAACGTCACCACCGTGCGGTTGGTGGCTTCGCCGGGGTCTACATCGAGCAGCTTTACTCCGCTTACGCTCTCAATCTCGTCGGTTATCTGCTTGATAACGCTCATGTTGCGTCCCTCGCTGAAGTTGGGAACGCACTCGATAATCTGTCTTTTATGGCTCATGTCTTTCAGTAATAATTCGATTTAAGGTGTGTGGTAGGCGCTACCTCAGCGCGTATAATATAATAAGGTGTGCTTATTCTCAGCAAATTTATGGATTATTCGTAAAATATGCAATGCTTTTGACCTTTTTTTAGTCAAAGCAACGGCGAGAGCAGCCTGACAACTGACTCCCAAAGGCGCAGCAGGAAGGGGCGATGGTCGAGGTTGGCAAAGTTGTTGAGCTTGATGCAGTCTTTCTGGTCGGCCAGGAAAAGGCTTTTCAGCTGCATGGCAGTCTGCTTGTCGTAGATGAAAACGTTGGCCTCGAAGTTGTTTTCAAACGAACGGAAATCGATGTTCGTGGAGCCCACGGTGGCAAGGGTGTCGTCGGAAACGAGCAGTTTGGAGTGGTTGAAGCACGGGCGGTAGAGATAAACCTTCACTCCGGCTTCAATCGTTTCTATCATATAGGAGCGCGAAGCCCATTCCACAATCTTCGAGTCGGCATGGAGAGGCAGCATCAGCCTTACGTCGACACCGGCGATGGCTGCCGTGCGCATGGCGAAGAGTATGGGTTCGGTAGGCAGGAAGTAGGGCGTTTCCATGTAGACATACTGCTTTGCCTCATGCAGTATGCGCACGTAGCCCTGTTCAATGTCGGGCCACGACGATGTGGGGCTGCTCGTGACGACCTGCATCAGTGCCGGGGAGTGGTTAATGGTGAGTGGTGAATGGTGTTCTTGCCCCTGTGGATAGTACTCGCGGTTGGTGATTAGTGTGTGGTCAACGAAATACCAGTCAATGAGGAAGGCTCGTTGCAGCGCATAGACTATGTTGCCGCTAAGCTGAAGGTGTGTGTCGCGCCAGCCTCTTGCATCTCTGCCCTTGACATATCGGAGGGCAATGTTCATTCCGCCGATGAAACCAAGCTGCCCGTCGATGACGCACAGCTTGCGGTGGTTGCGGTAGTTCACCTTCCGGGTGAATGCCGGGAACTTCACCGGCATGAACGAGTGTACCTCCACACCTCCTTCGCGCATCCTCTCGAAGAACTTGTTGCTCACGCGCCAGCATCCCACGTCGTCATATATCACCCTCACCTCTACTCCCTGACGTGCCTTGTCTATCAGGGCATCGGCAAAGAGGTTGCCCAGTGGGTCGTCGGCAATGATGTAGGAGCACAGGTGGATGTGGCTCTTGGCGTTGGCGATGGCTTTGAGCAGGGCAGGGAAGAACTCATAGCCGTTGGTGTAAGCCTCAGTGCTGCTGGCAAAGAACGGCATAGCCCCGTTCTGGTTGGTGAACAGCGAAATCAGCTGCCTGTGCTTGTCGGGCAGCATCAGGCGGTTTTGCTCGGCAAACTCCAGCATACTGCGCTTTGTCAGTTGGTCGAGGGAGTTTTGCGAGATGATGCGTTCCTTGCGGATGTTCTGGCCGAAGAAGATATAGAGCACTACTCCCACCGCCGGTGCAAAGATAAGCACCAGCATCCAGGCCATTGTCTTGGCCGGCTGCCGCCTGTCCATGAGCACTGTAGTCATGGCCGTAGCCACGATAAGGCCGTAGATTAGGAGGAATAACCAGTGGAAGTATATCAAAATGGTTCAGTTTTAGGATGTTACATTATATGGATTGTAGGCCGTTGGGCTGACAGGGCGTAGCGCATCTTAGTTGGCAAACACGTCGCTGCCTAACCTGTGGGCCAGCACGTTGCGTATCTCTTGCAGCTGCTTGATCTGTCCCATCACCTGCATCATCTGGTCTACGTCGCTCTGCACCTCCTTCAGCTTCTGTTGCAGCGACCTGAGTTGCTGCTTGACGTACTCCATCCTGAAGTCGAGCACCAGATGGATAATCCTGTCGCGCAGTGTGTTCTCCTTGATGTTCATCTCTAAGCTCTTGGCCAGCTTCACGTTCTCCATGCTCAGCGAGGCTGCCAGTTGTGCCACTTCGATGTTGCTGTGGTGAGTGAAGTAGCGGCTGGCATTGAAGTCGGGTTCTCCGCTATGGTCGGTAGCCTCTTGCAGAATGGTGTTGTAGAGCTGGTTGGAGAGTGTGAGCCCGTCGAGGCCGAGGTCGTAGCTGATGTACTGTGCCACAGTGAGGCTCACCTTCTCGCCCGACGACTCGTCTTCAAGGTCTTTCATTATCACCTCTTCTCCGTGGCGAACAACGTTCTCGATGAGCAGCCGCTCGATGTCGGCCTGCCGCGACTCCACCTGTCCGCGCATCTGATAGGTGGCCTGCCTTCGGGGGGCTGTCTGTGGTGCCTGTGCTGACTGGGCCTGTTGCTCCTGTGGAGTGGCTTTCTGCTTGTCGGCATAGATGATGCGGTTCATCGATGATATGAGTGTCTGCTCGGCTACGCCCGTCTGTTCGGCACATTCGTGGATATAGGTGTCGCGCAGTATCTGGTCCTTAATCACGGCGATGCTCCTCACTATCGAACTCACGGCCTCGCTGCGCTTCACGGGGTCGCTCACGTCCTTCAGCAGCAGGCGTGTCTTGAATACGATGAAGTCGGTCTGATGGTCGGCTATATACTGCCTGAAGTCCTGTGCCGTGTGCTTGCGTGCAAAAGAGTCGGGGTCGTCGCCGTCGGGCAGCAGCAGCACCCTGACGTTCATGCCCTCTGCAAGCAGCATGTCGGTGCCTCGCAGTGCGGCATGGATGCCGGCCTCGTCGCCGTCGTAGATAAGCACGATGTTCTGCGTAAGCCGGTGGAGCATACGTATCTGGTGAAGCGAGAGAGCCGTGCCCGAATTGGCAACCACGTTTTCCAGGCCGCACTGGTGCATCGATATGACGTCGGTGTATCCCTCCACCATGTAGACGCAGTTCTCCTTGGCTATCTGTTTCTTTGCCTGATAGATGCCGTAGAGCTGCTGTTCCTTGTGGTATATCTCCGAGTCGGGCGAGTTCACGTATTTTTGCTGAACGCCCTTGGTGGCTTGGTCGAGCTTGCGTCCGCCGAAGGCCACCACCTTGCCGCTCATGCCTATCCAAGGGAATATCACGCGTCCGGCAAAGCGGTCGGCAAGGGATTGGTGATTGGTGATTGGTGAAGGGTGTTCTTGCTCTTGATTAGTAGCAGCTTCCTGTCCCTTGCTTCTTGCTCCCTGCCCTTGGGTGCTGTAGCACAAGCCCGTCTTCAGCAGAAACTCAGCCTTGTAGCCCTTATCCTGTGCCGCTCTGGGCAGTGCATCGCGCTGCGGCAGGCTGTAGCCCAGGCGGAAGCGGCGCATGATGTCGTCGCGTATGCCGCGGCTGCGGAAGTACTGCATACCGTAGGCCACGCCGTCGGCAGTGTTCCGCAACGTGTCCTCGAAGTATCCGGCAGCCCATTCGTTCACTATATACATCGACTCGCGCTCGCTCTCGGCCTGCTGTTCTTCCGAGGTCAGCTCTCGCTCGTGTATCTCGATGTGATACTTGGCCGCCAGCCACCGCAGGGCTTCGGGATAGGTCATCTGCTCGTGTTCCATGATGAAGCTCACGGGTGTGCCGCCCTTGCCGCACGAGAAGCACTTGCAGATGTTGCGCGATGGCGACACATAGAACGAGGGCGTAGTGTCGTCGTGGAACGGACACAGTCCCTTGTAGTTCATTCCGCTCTTGCGTAGCGTGACGAACTCCGACACCACGTCGACAATGTTGGCGGCATCCAATATTCGGTCTATGGTCTGGCGGTCTATCATTTGTTTCTTTTTCTTTTTATGGGCAAGGGACAGGAAACGGCTACTGCTTTAGAGCAAGAATACCCCCTCATTTAATCCCAATCAGCTTGTGGGTCTGCAACGAAAGTCGCCACTCCGGGTGAGCCTTTATGTAGCCCACGGCAGCCTGCATGATGCGTTTGTTGCGCTCGGCGTTGCCCGTGTCGCATGGTTGCAGATAGTAGTGGCTGGCTTCTATGCCGTCAGGGTTGAGGCTCAGGTCGATGGGTAGCTCCTTGTCTTCCTGCCTGAACACCACTTTCAGCTCGTCGCAGCGGCGCACCACGGTGGGAGCCTTGGGCGACACCGTGCTCCAGTCGATGTTGGCGGGCAATGGCAGGGTGCCGTTGGTCTCTACAGCCACGGTGAAGCCGTGACGGTGGAGCAGGTCTATGAATTTCTCGTCTGCCTGAAGCAGAGGTTCTCCGCCCGTGAGCACGGCAAAGCGCGAGGGATAGCCACACATACGCCGGGCTATCTCCTCGTCGGTCATTTCGCGGTAGCTCTCATGCTCGGTGTCGCAGAACGGACACCTGCGGTTGCAGCCCGAGAAGCGCACAAAAACCGCTGCCCGTCCCACGTTGTGCCCTTCGCCTTGCAGCGAGTAGAAAATCTCGTTAATGCGTTTCATCGAAATCGTCGTCCTCATATACAGCCACGTTGCCCAGACTCTCCTGCACCTCCACGCGGTAGCACTGCTCCACCTGCTCGCAGCACCACCGCGCAATGTTCTCCGCAGTGGGGTTGAAAGGCAGCACCTCGTTCAGGTTGCGGTGGTCCAGCACGCCGTGTATGCGCCGCTTTATCTCGGTGAAGTCTACCACCATGCCGTTCACGTCCAGCTGGCGGCTCTTGCAATAGACGGTTATTTGCCAGTTGTGGCCGTGCGGTGCCAGGCACTTGCTCTCATAGTTGAGGCTCAGGCTGTGCGAAGCCGATACCTCCATTGTTTTCTTGACGTAATACATTGTTTGGTGTGTCCTTTCTGAATGTATAGACCGTGCAAAGATAATGAAATTTAATCATACCAACCCCGTTCATGCTCAATAATATATTCTCCACATAATTATATTAGGCAGTAATATGACTCATATTGGTCGGTAATATGACTCATATTGGTCGGTAATATGACTCATATTGGTCGGTAATATGGCTCATATTGGTCGGTAATATGGCCCATATTGGTCAGTAATATGGCCCATATTGGTTGGTAATATGGCCCATATTACTTTGCGGAAGCTTGTAGAGCAAGGCTCGTCTCGGCTTCTGCTAAGGACAATTGTCAATATGTTGCTGCAATTAAGGCTTGCAAGGCACTATGCACAATGCCCTGCAAGCAATTCGGACGGTGCACCCTGTCATGCGAACTCTATGTTTTCGTGCCCGAAGAGCATACGCATAATCTGGTCTTTCTTTTCCTTTGTGAGCTTGATTTGCAGGATAGCCTCGGTCTGGTCCTCTTCTTTTTGCGAGAGCTTCACGTACTTGTCAGGATAGGTGAACAAGTCCACGGGTGAGATACCAAGCACATTTGAGATTATCTTAAGTTCTTTGACCCTCAAATCGCGCTTTCCGTTCTCGATGTTGCTCACTACCGCCACGTCAAGATTTAGTGCATCGGCTATAACTTGTTGGTTTATTGACTTCTGAAGGCGGATGATTTTGATTGCTTCGTGTACTTCCATAAGTTAAAGTTAGCAATTTATCAAGTTGTTGTAATTGTTAAAATAACCTAAGAAATGATATTTTCTCAATCGCAAAATGAAAATAACTCAAATATTTTATATCTTTGCAACGTTAAAAGTTATAAATGTATAATAACTAAATTCATTAGGTTCGGTGAGCTGATGTGAATCATCTCAACCGCAGAAAAGGCATCACATACAGACGTGAGTCTGTTGGCCGGGGCGTTATCTGCAGCATATCGACTTTGCCTGCTTCATCATTTTGGCTAAAAAGAGTCGGCTCAGGAGCGCCTTTTATTTTGAAAACAACAACAAAACATAAAAACCTGTATTTCAATAACCTAATAATTAAAAACAAACAAAATGAAACAAGTAGAATTCAAGATGCCATTAAGAATGTTGGCGGCATTGTGCTTCCTCCTTCTTTCTGCTTCTGCCATTGCGCAGCAAATAGCTGTCAATGGGCATGTTAAGGATGCTACCGGCGAGCCGATTATCGGTGCCACTGTTCGCATTGTGGGCGAACAAGGTGGTGCTGCAACGGACATCGACGGTAACTTTACTCTCTCAGTTAGCCAAGGTGCGAAACTTCAAGTTTCTTATATTGGTTATCAAACTCAAGAAGTGACAGCGCAGAGCAATCTCGTTGTCGTTCTCCAGGAGGATGCTGCCAAGAGTCTTAACGAAGTTGTCGTGATAGGCTATGGTGCTGTCAAGAAAAGCGACCTGACGGGCTCTGTTGCAGCTCTGAAGCCCGACTCCAAGAACAAGGGCCTTGTAGTTAATCCGCAGGATATGCTTGCCGGCAAAGTGGCTGGTGTGAGCGTTATCAGCAACAGCGGTCAGCCTGGTGCTGGTGCGCAGATGCGTATCCGTGGAGGCTCCTCACTGTCGGCCTCAAACGACCCTCTGATAGTTATCGATGGTGTTGCAATGGATAACACTTTGGCAGGCGGACAGACCAATATCCTTTCGTCCATCAATCCGCAGGATATTGAGAGCTTCAATGTGCTAAAGGATGCTTCTGCAACGGCTATCTATGGTTCGCGCGGTTCCAACGGTGTTATCATTATCACCACAAAGAAAGGTCGCAAGGGTCAGAAGCCGCAGGTAAGCTACAGTGGCAGTTTCAGTATCAGCACGAAGAAAAAGACGATAGAGGTGATGGATGGCAACCAGTACCGCCAGTTCATTGCAGGTCTCTTCGGTGAGGAGAGCGACCAATATCAGCGCCTCGGCACTGCCAACACCAACTGGCAGGACCTTCTCTATCGCACTGCATTGAGCCATGACCATAACGTGACGGTTGCCGGCTCGGTGGGAACCTATCTGCCTTATCGCGTGTCGGTAGGTTACACCAATCAGCAGGGTATTATCAAAAAGTCGGACTACCAGCGTGTGACTGCCTCTTTGAACCTCAATCCTTCGCTCTTGGACGACCACTTGGTGCTGAACCTCAATGCCAAGGGTATGTACTCTAAAAACAAGTTCAACGACGGCGGTGCCATCGGTGCTGCTGTCTATATGGATCCGACACAAGACCCATACTCGTTTACATCTCCCTACCACACCAGTTTGCCTGGAATCGACCAGACACTGAAGAACTTTGGGGGTTACTTTGAGTGGACTACTGGTGGCGGCGACCTGAATGATGCCACATGGCCACACACTGTGTTCAAAGACGCAACAAAAAATCCGCTGGCTCTGCTCAACGAGTCGGACTACAGCGCAAGCAGCCGTCAGTTCATTGGAAGTGCCGACATCGATTACAAGGTACACGGCTTTGAAGACCTGCGCTTGCATCTGACCCTTGGTGCGGATGTTACGAAGGTGAACAACAAGAGCTACCAGTCGACGGCTTATCCTACCGACGGCACGGTGTACTATGGACGGCAGGGAGCTGAAGAGACCCTGAAGCGCAACCTTTCGCTGAGCGCATACGCACAGTACTTCAAGGACTTCAACGAGAACCACCACTTCGATGTCATGGCCGGATACGAGTGGTCGCACTTCTGGCGTGACTTGCACAGCGACTATGTAGGATACTATCCTGAGACCAACAATGAAGAATCGAACCGTGGCAAGGAACGCCCACACGTACCTTATAGATATACCACCGACAACTACATGGTGTCGTTCTTTGGTCGTGCAAACTACACGCTTATGAACCGCTATATGCTTACTGCCACTATTCGTGACGACGGCTCGTCGCGTTTCAAGGAGCACTGGGCCTGGTTCCCTGCATTTGCTTTCGCATGGAAGGTTAACGAGGAGCCGTTTATGAAGAGTGCAACAGCATTTTCCGACCTGAAACTCCGCCTCGGTTGGGGTAAGACCGGCCAGCAGTCGGGTGGTGTTGACGACTACGGATGGATTCCTACCTATGATTACTCCAAGAACACCAACGGCTTTTATCCTCTAACGGGTGAGGGACTCGAAGGTGGACGCGGCGACCTGAGCCGTCCGGCAAACTACAACTCTAAGCTGAAATGGGAAACCACCACAACAACAAACATCGGTATTGACTGGGGACTGATGCGTCAGCGACTCACGGGTAGTATAGACTGGTATTATCGCAAGACCACCGACTTGCTAAACTACGCACCTGTTCCGGCTATGGGGCTGTTCAAGAACATGGCATGGCAGAATGTAGGTTCGCTCCGTAATACTGGTATTGAGGCAACCATCAGCTTCAAAGCCATACAGTCTAAAGACCTATACTGGACTATCGACTACAACTTCACCTATAACAACAACAAGATTACCAACATGACAGTGTCGAGTACAGGCGATCCTGTTACCACAGGTCCTGGAGCTGGTGGCGGTACAGGCAATTACGTACAGGCCAATCAGAAGGATTACCCGGCTAATTCGTTCTGGGTATATCAGCAGGCTTACGATGCCAACGGTAATCCAATTGAGAATGTAGTTGTAGACCGCAATGGCGACGGACAGATTACTTTCGCCGACCGCTATCTCTACAAGAGTCCGATGGCTCCCGTAACGATGGGACTCTCTTCGCGTATAGAGTACAAGAACTGGGACCTCGGCTTCGCAATGCGCGCCAGCATAGGCAACTACGTCTTCAATGATGTTCTGCGCGGCGGTTCTAATCTTGCTAAGAGTGCTGTGTTCGAGCAGAGCATGTATCTCGCCAACCGTCCTGTCGCAGCTCTCGACCGCAATTGGCAGACCTACGACCTTTCGTCTTCAATATCGGATTACTACGTTCAGAACGCTTCGTTCCTGAAGATGGACAACATTACATTGGGTTACAGCTTTGCCAACTTGTTCCGCACTGGCGGTTGGAGTGGTATCGGTGGCCGCGTGTATGCAACGGTGAACAATGTGTTCACGATCACCAAGTACAAGGGAATAGACCCCGAAATCGACAATGGAGTCGACCAGAATATCTATCCGCGTCCTACTACATTCATCATCGGTCTGAACCTGAACTTCTAAATAAACAAAACAAGCAAAATCAATTATGAAAACAAAAATAAAAAATATCCTTCCACTTGCCGTTCTTGCTCTGGGCTTGGGTATGGGCTCGTGTACTAAAGATTTGGATGTGGAAGTTTTGGATCCCAACAAGGGCGATTACAATGTTGAGGGTTTGTTCAAGAAGTGTTATGCCAACATGGTTCTTCCTGGTAATGGAGGCGCCGATGGCGACTCCGACCTTGACGGATACGATGGAGGTACGGCTGGCTTTGTGCGCCAGATGTGGAATTGCAACGAACTGCCCACTGACGAAGCCATCTGTGGCTGGGGGGATGCCGGTATAAAGGAGTTCTGCTTCAACACATTCGATGCCTCACACCCAATGACGGCAATGTTCTACTTCCGTCTTACAAATGGTATTACCTATTGCAACGACTATCTGGAGCGTGCAGCCGACTACAACAAAACTATGACAGCCGAAGTGCGCTTCGTGCGTGCATTGCACTACTATTATCTGATGGACTGCTTTGGCAACGTTCCGTTCACTACGCAGACAATTTCTACTACAGGCGAGATAGCAAAGCCTGAACAGAAATCGCGTGCCGAGGTCTACAGCTTCATAGAAAGCGAACTGCTCGACCTCGTGGACTACTTGAGCGATCCGGCTCCAAAGAAGTTTGGCGATCCTGGCTACGGACGTGCAGACAAGGCAGCTGCTTGGCTGCTGCTGGCACGGCTTTATCTCAATGCCGAGGTCTACACTGGCACAGCTAAGTGGGAAGAAGCCCGCGACTATGCAAAGCTCGTGATGGACTCAAGCTACAAGCTCCACACTCAGGGAACGGATGACTGGAGTGCCTATCAGATGCTCTTCATGGCCGACAACGGAGAAACGGATGCGGCTTATGAGGCTATACTGCCACTGCTTCAGGACGGCCTGACTACGACATCGTGGGGCAGTGCAACATTCCTCACCGGATCTACTTTTGCCGGCGACATGCACGCTAACAAGAACAACGAAAACTCGTCTAACGGCACCTCGCAGAACTGGTCGGGCAACCGTGCAAGACCAGACTTGGTAAAGAAGTTCTTCAACGGAACCGTTCCTGAAACGCAATCGTATAACATGACTGTTGCAGCTGGTGACGACCGTGCCATATTCTGGGGCGTAAACAGAAATCTGGACTGCACAACCCAGTCAACATTCACCGACGGCTACAGCGTAGCCAAGTGGATAAACTTCCGTAGCGACAAAGGCGTTACCCACGATGCTACCTTCCCCGACTTCGACGTGTTCCTCATGCGTAAGGCTGAGGCTTATCTGACTTACGCTGAAGCGTGTGCTCGTCTTAATGGCGGCAAGGCAGAGGGTGAAGCGGCAGCTGCCATCAACTTGCTGCGTGAACGCGCTCATAACGTAAACCGTCCGTCGGCATATACTCTTGATGAAATTCTTGACGAGTGGAGCCGTGAGTTCTACTTTGAAGGACGGCGCCGCATCGACCTAGTCCGCTTTGACAAGTTTGGTGGCAACAACAACTACAACTGGCAATGGAAAGGTGGTGACTACAAGGGCACAAACTTCCCCAAGACGAAGAACATCTATGCCATTCCTGCTGCCGACCTTACATCTAACAGTAACTTGAAGCAGAATCCCGGTTACTAAATTATCTAAATCATAAAGCAAAACAATAATGAAAAAGATATTAAACATTTCATTGCTGGCTATCGTTGGCTTGCTCTTTGCGTCGTGCAACAAGGACCTCGACGGCAATCCAACTATTCAGCAGCCAGTCACGGAAGAGGGTTTCGTGCTTAACGTTCCCGTCTACAATGAAGACATCAACCTCTCAGCTGTTGATGCCAATGGTAACTTCATCACAAACATCCCTCTCGCATGGAGTCAGCCAGCCTACAGCTTCCCTGCAGTGGCAACTTATCGCATACTTATCTCTACCAAGGGCACGTTCAACAAGGAGTTCGATGCTAACGCCACTCCCGAAGAACAGGCCGAGGCCGATTTCGTGACTTCTCAGCTTTCAACCACTAAGTGCAATGGCGATCTGGGTGGTGAAGACTTGGCCAAAGCCTTGCAGCTGCTTGAGGGTTATGATGAGGGTAGCGTGCCCGAGCGACAGACGGTTTACCTGAAGTGCATTGCTTCGCTCAAAGGAACCGAGAATGTAAGTTCCAATGTCGTTTCGATCAGCGTTATCCCACGTTACGTAGAACTTTCTGCTGCCCAACCTGAGATATGGTACATGATTGGTGGCTGTATCGGCGATGGCAGTTGGACCAACTCCGCAGCTGCAATCGGCGTATCCATGATACCGTTTGGCATCCTTGACGGTGAAACCTACGACAAGGCGACAGGCCAGGGCAAGATACAGTACACCGGTTATATACCCGAAGGCGGTGAGTTCAAGATTGTGAAGGAGCCCGGCAACTGGGACATTGGCTTCTGTGGCATCAATGGCTCTGTTTACCGCGATGGCGGCGACGACCCAGGCAACATCACTCTCGACGGCGGTGCAGGCTATTATCGCTTCACTATCGATACCACAGTGCCTGAGTTGACAATCGAGAAGCTCGACATTGCTCCTTCAGAGTACTCCACCATCACCTTGCCGGGATCGCAAAACGGTTGGAACGAAGCCTCTGGCAATGCTCTTGATCCTGTTGAGACCACTGCTTCTGCCATCAACCACGTATGGACAACAACCGTGACATTCGAGGACGATGCTCCTGCCGACGGTGGTTGCAAGTTTGCCAACGGAACATGGGATGTCAACTGGGGTGCCGTTGGCTTCCCGATGGGCGTGGGCCAGCAGAACGGTGCCAACATTCCTTACACTGCAGGTACGTATCGTGTAGTATTCAACGATATAACCGGGCAGTATACATTCATCAAACAATAGATACACGTGGAGGAGGTGCGTTGGTGCTGACCTGCGGCGCACAGCCTCCACACTTTAAACATTAAGCAAATGAAAAAGTATTTATATCTTGCCGCTCTTGCCTTGATTGTGGCAAGCTGTGACAATAGAGACTATACGGAAGACTGGGCACAGCCCCAGCATAACGACCAAGGCGAAGTAATTGCTCCTGTGCTGACTCTTACCGAAACCGAACTCATAGACTTCAATACTATTGAAGAGGATGTCCGGGTAAAACTGTTCAATGCGGATATATCTGAACCGAACGTATTGGTTACTTATGCCGCCACTCTGTTCAACGACGATAAGTCACGTTCTTACGGAATTGAAGTAGATAATGACGGAATGGCATCCGCTTCTGACTTGAAGAGTGCAGTGGAATATCTTTATAATAAGATGTCGGAGCAGCGCGATATGCCTCTTGAGGTTGTTGCGAACATCAACTTC
>JAEEGL017173586.1_pt1 | contig 12697 bp, 11 predicted proteins | sample 9134231 | NCBI WGS metagenome assembly JAEEGL01 (sample SAMN16246548, study PRJNA631951) | gut metagenome | biome: gut microbiome; feature: rumen; material: fiber-attached | host: Bos | place: Iran: Karaj | collected 2018-10 | reverse complement strand
GAACGCGAAAGACGGCAGCAAGGCGTATGAGCTTTATAAGAAGATGAAAAGGGCTTATGAGCAATACGTCGTTAATTACGTTGATCCGAACGAGTTTGCAAACACTCCCGTAGACAGCGTGTATAAAGATCGGTTCGAGTCTTACTATCAAACGCTTATGTTTAGTGTGCGGTAAACACAAATAGAAACTCCCCCAAATTACGGGGGAGTTTTATTATTTTATATTAGTAAAACTCGCCTAGTTTGAGAGAAACCGTGTGACTGCCGCTTTCATTTCTGAAATATGTGACATCCACTATATCGAAAGCTGACAGTTTGTCGCGCAGTTCGATAAAATGGTCGAGGCTTTCGATCTCTTCGCCGTTAAGGTGCGTTATGATATCGCCTGCCTGAAAACCCTTGTCTTCGGCGTCGGAGCCTTCTATCGTTCCGCCTATGCGCACGCCGGCGGGACGCCTGCCGTATACCTCTTCTTCGTAGGTGCATTCGACGAAGCCAAAGGCGGGAGTGCCGAGCTTACGTCCGTAGCTCACAAAATCGCGCGCGAGCTTTTTAGCGGTGTTTATCGGTATTGCGAAGGACATGTTCTCTATCGGGACATAGGACGTCGAATAGAGCTTCATAAAGTTTATGGCTATTACGGCGCCCTTGTCGTTTATGAGCGGGCTTCCCGAATTGCCGCCGTTTATGGGTGTGTCGGTCTGTATGAGATCGACGGGCTCTCCGCCGTCAAAGCTTATTCCGTTTCTTATACCGGATATTATTCCGTGGGTCATGGTGTAGGAGAGCGCGTATGAGGCGGGGCCGCCGACGGCCGAGACGTCGTCGCCGACGAGCACTTCGTCGGAATCGCCTAAAACGGCGGGTGTGAGGTTATAAGCGTTGATTCTTATGAGCGCGACGTCATCGGGTTCGCTGAAGCCTATTACTTTCGCTTCGAAGGTCTTTTCGTCATAGGTGACAACTTCGACCTTAGCCGTGTCCGCAACGACGTGGGCGTTCGTCAATATGTAGCCGTCTTCGGATATTATAAAGCCGGAGGCGGAATAGCCGGTTTTCTCGTCAACGCTCGACGAGGTGAATATTCTTACCACCGAGGGACATATTTTGGTATATATTTCGTTATGAGAAAGCTTCTCTCCGCTTTCGAATTCCACGTATTTGAGAGGAGAATTACCGGCTTTTTCATCGCTTTTGCGGAAATTATACCCGTTTTCGGGCGCGACGTCGCTCGAGACTATGACTATGGGGTCGTCGGGCTCGGTATAATTGAGAGTCGCTATAAGCCCGAGTATGACGGGCAAAAACGTAATAATCAGCGAAAAAAGAACAATCGGGATCGCTACGACGGCGACTATGCCGCCGACGGACATTCCCCGCTTTTTCTTTTTTTTCATCTTTTCGGCGGCAAGCTGATTTGCCGCGGCGACAGCCTTGCGGTTGGGATCGAGTTCGTTCATTATAAGATCTCCTGCAAAATCTTTGTATTTATATTTTAGCAGATATATGTCGAAAAATCAATATAAATATACCTCTTGAATATAAGGCGTTTTAGCGGTATAATTATTGTATCTGTTTTAAGGGGCTGTTTTAATGAAACTCGGTATTATCGGACTTCCGAACGTCGGAAAAAGCACGCTTTTCAACGCCATTACCAAGGCGGGCGCAGAGGCGGCAAACTATCCGTTTTGCACCATAGAACCGAACGTCGGCGTCGTGGCAGTGCCCGACAGCCGTCTTGACGTGCTCGCGAAAATGTATGACCCCGAAAAAGTGACGCCCGCTGTTATAGAATTCGTCGATATAGCGGGACTTGTCAAGGGCGCCTCGCAGGGCGAGGGTCTCGGAAACAAGTTTCTTTCTCATATAAGAGAGGTCAGCGCCATCGTCCACGTCGTGAGATGCTTCGATGACGGAAACGTCGTTCACGTCTCGGGAAAAGTCGACCCGAAAAGCGATATTGAGATCATAAATATGGAACTTATTCTTTCCGACCTCGAGATAGTCGACAAGCGGATCGACAAGCTGAAGAAAAACTTAAAGGGTGACAAGTCGTTTGCCGCCGAACTTGAGTTCTTCGAGGGCGTCAGGGAGCTTCTTGCAAACGGACGTCCCGCAAGGGAGGCCGTCACCGACGAAAACACCGCTCCCCTGCTCGCCGGTTCCAATCTGCTTTCGGCAAAGCCCGTAATATACGCCGCAAATCTATCGGAAGACGATATTTCCGGAGGATATGAGGATAATCCTTTATATAAAGAGGTTTTGACGCTTGCCGAGGCCGAGGGCTCGGCGGTAATACCCGTAAGCGCGAAAATCGAGGAAGAAATAGCCGCGCTCGACGACGAGGACAGAAAGATGTTCCTTGTTGAACTCAATATGAAGGAAAGCGGCCTCGAGCGGCTTATTAAAAGCGGCTATTCCCTTTTGGGACTTATGAGTTTTCTCACGGCGGGGCCGAAGGAGGTCCGCGCCTGGACGATAAAGAAAGGTACCAAGGCGCCGCAGGCTGCGGGCGTCATACACTCCGACTTTGAAAGAGGCTTCATAAGGGCCGAGGTCGTTTCCTATGACGATCTTGTCGCCTGCGGGTCGCAAAACGCCGCCAAGGAAAAGGGTCTCGTGAGAAGCGAGGGCAAGGACTACGTTATGCAGGACGGCGACGTCGTGGTCTTCAGATTCAACGTCTGATTTTTCCGTATATATCAGCTCTTTGCGGTTAAAATAACCTAAAAACCGTAAGGAGTGAAAAAAATGGCAGCAAAAAAGAGCAAGACGAAGGACAAGGACGCGAGAAAGTCGACGCAGAGAAGCTCGCAGACCGAGGTAGGATCTGAAAAGAGCGAGAGCAAGAATCGCGCGTCAGCCGTTCTCGCGGCAAAGAAAAAGGCGTCTACAGAGTGCGGCAGGACCAAGTCCTCCAAAAGTAAGTCGCCGAGAAATAACGACAGATAAAATATCCGCAGGGCCGAGGCTCTGCGGATACATATTTTCATGAGAAGACCGTTTCTATTATTTTATCGCAACCTTTGGGCGAGTAAGTCCATTTTGAAAGGTGGCCCGAGGTTATAAAGTATTTCAACGAGCGGTCGACATAGTCGTTTTTGAATGCATCTATCACCGACAGCTTTATTTTCATTTTTTCGGGTATGATGCTTTTTATATAGACGGCGGCGGATTGACCGACGGAAAGACCTTCGCGGTATTCGGCAAGTCCCGCGAGATTAGGCGCAAGCTCGACGAAGACGCCGTAGTCCTCGACAGAACGGATAATACCGGCGACGGTCTGCCCCGCTGAAAAGGAGGCGGCGTTTTCCTCCCACGTCCCGAGGAGTTCTTTGTGCGTGAGGCAGATACGGCCGTTTTCGCGGTCGATATCGGATATGACGGCTTTGATATACTGACCTATAGAAAACCTGTCGGATGGGTGCGAAATACGCGAGACAGATATGTTGTCGATAGATAATAAAGCGATCATGCCGCATCCGACGTCTGCGAAAGCGCCGAAGGGCTCCATATGGGTGATACGGGCGTCGACGATGTCGCCGATCTCGGCGTTTTCGAATAAGTGTCGGCGGCACTCCTCCTGGGCTGCCTTTCGAGACAAATAGAGGCAGTTTTCGTTATCAGGGCGTTTTACTATTTCAGTCACCTTAAAGCAGACCGGTTTATTAACGCGGGTTATTATGGCTATGTCGCGGACGGTGCCGTCCGATATGCCAATCGCGGCCTCTTCGCGCGGAATAATGCCGCGTAAGCCTCCGAAATCGACAATAAGATTGTGGTCGCTGTCGCAAATTACGGCGCGTCCCTCAAGTATGCGGCCCGTGACACGCGCCTTCTCCAAAAGCTTTGGGTCGGACGCTATTTCGCGTATTTCGTCCTGCCCGAGCAGGTTTCCTTCAGGCTTATATAAAGTTTCCATTATTTTTCCTCCCGTTTCTTCTTTCGTCTTTGATTATATGCGAGGGAGGACGGTAAATAGACGTTTATCGGTTATTTTGATCGTCTTAATTATCGTTCGTCCTCGTGCTTTTACTGTAAAGCCTTTGCGCTTTATATATTTTTGACAGCGTTTTTCGGCCTTTGACAATATGATAACTCAATGTTTATAAAAAATATGGCGCAATATGACGAAAGGATAAAAAAATACCGCCCGTGAGGGCGGTATTTATCATTTGGTTAATTTTCTTCAACGGGGACGAGCGTTTTCAGATAGTCGAGTGCGGCTTCGAGGCTTTTGTCAGCGGTATTCCTTATAAGGACTACAAACGTCCTCGGGATATACTTGAACTCTGTCTCGAGCATATCGGCGGTCGAGAGGCGGACGCCTCTGCCGTCGTAGCAGGTCTCGTCGAAATAGGGAGAGAGGTCTATAAGGGTCCGGTCGTATTTTAACAGAGTCCTTATTCCCTTCTCCTCACATAAAACGACGGCGGCGGAGCCCTGATTCATCTCTATCGTGAGTTGTTCGTAAAGAGTGGTGTTAACGTCGGAACCGTAGTAGATGCTTTTGACGACGACCTCTTTTTTACCGTCGCCGTTTACGTCGCCGATCTTTTCAGAAAAGGCTTTTTCCATGGCCGAAACGTCGGATTCGTAAAGGGCGCTTTCGGTGAAGACAATGACTTTCAGGTCGGGCTCTACGCGGCCAAGGAGGTTTACGAGGATTATTATTCCGACGACGAAGAGCAGACCGAAGACGATAATATAGCTTTTATAGTGATACCAGAGGTTCTCGAAAAACTTTTTCACTTCTCTTCTTCACCGCCGTTTCCGATTATCTGATATAAAATACGGTATAGGGTCGCGGCGTCGTCTTTCGAAAGACGGACGCACCCCGCCATCTTGGGCGGTATCTCGACAGCCTTTTCACGTAAGGCGAGGCCGTCGTCGGTCAAGCGGACGAGAAGCACACGTTCGTCGGAGGTAGAACGGCTTCTTTTGATAAAGCCTTTTTTCTCGAGGTTTTTAAGTAACGGTGTCAGCGTGCCGCTGTCGAGACAGAGCTTTCCTCCGAGGTCTTTGACGTTGATCTCTTTTTGCTCCCACATGACCATCATGACGATATACTGCGTATAGGTAAGGTCGAGAGCGGAGAGATAGGGATAGTATCTGCGCGATATTTCGCGGGCCGCGGCGTATAGCGGAAAACAAAGCTGGTTTTCGAGCTTTAAGGAATCGTATTTGTCCATTTTTCCTCCGAAAAACAATTTGTATACAAATAAATTATAAACGATTTTTCGGCTCGTGTCAAGCGACGTTATTTATCGAATATCGAGGAGACCTTTTTGAGAAGGTCGCGGATCTCGAGGTGTTGGGGGCAGACGCTTTCGCACATGCCGCATTCCAGGCAGTCGGAGGCTTTGCCGTGGCCTTCGGTGAGGACGGTGTTATAATAAAACTTGGTGTTCCAGTTATGGAAGGTGTCGTAGGAGTTGAGGGCGGCGAATAGGTCGGGTATCTGTATGTCCGCGGGACAGGTGTTTTCCTCAATGCAGTAGCGGCAGGCGGTGCAAGGGATGAGGTGCTGCTCCTTAAAGACGGCACAGACCTTTTTTAAGGCTTCGTATTCCCTATCGTCAAGAGGTTTGAAATCAGTCATAAAGGATAGATTGTCTGCCATCTGCGCAGTGCTGCTCATGCCAGAAAGCACCATGGCGACGGACGGAAAACTCGCGGCAAAGCGTATGGCGTAGCTCGCGTTGCTCCCGCCGCAAAGCTCTCTTAAAACGGCGTCTGCCTTTTCGGGGAGGTTTACGAGGCTTCCGCCTTTGACGGGCTCCATTATTATAACTGGCTTGCCGTGCTTTTCGCAGACCTCGTAGACCTTGCGGCCTTCGACAGAGGGGTCGTCGTAGTCGATATAATTGAACTGTATCTGAACGATTTCGACCTCGGGATGCTCCGTTAAAATCATATCGAGCACCTCGGCCTTATCGTGAAAGGAGAGGCCGAAATGGCGAATAAGGCCCTCGTCCTTAAGCGCGTAGGCGGTTTCGTAGGCCTTCGTGGCCTTGTATTTCACATAGTTTTCCTTATCCTGCGCGTGCATAAGGTAGAAATCAAAATAGTCGACGCCGCAGGCTTCGAGCTGTTTTTCAAAGAGCGGGCGGATGTCATCGTTCGTTTTGAAACAAAAATCGGTTAGTTTATTTGTGAGCAGAAAGTCTTTTCTGTCATAGCGTTTTGCGACGCAGTCACGGACGGCGGTCTCGCTTTTGCCGTTTATATAGCCGTGAGCGGTGTCGAAATAGTTAAATCCCGCCGCTATAAAAGCGTCGGCCATTTTGGTAAACTCTTCGAGGTCGACGTCGCGCCCGTTCATGGGGAGGCGCATACAGCCGAAGCCGAAGTTGCCGTTGATTTCGGGGAAAAAAGGGTTTTTGATCAAGTTAATACACTCCTCTTTTGAAAAAGCGGCCCACAGGCCGCTTTATTCGGTTACAGGTTATTGTCTTTGGGTGTTTCCGAAACTGTGTCCGCGGGAGCGGATTTAGGCGCGACGGCGGCGGAGACGGCGTTTTGCGCGAGGATGTTTGCGACGATCTCCGACACCTTTTCGTCGGGAGAGGCGGTTTCTTTCGCCAAAAGCGTATCGACAAGAATATCTCCGAGGCCGGTGGCTATAAACTGAGAGAATATCATAAGTCCGACGTTTGTCTTTAGGTTCGATCTTCTTGTGAAGAGATCGAGAGCGGGCGTGCCTTGTTTATTGTCGTATATTCCCTTAGCGACGGGTATATGACGCGTGCCTTTACGTTTTCCGTCAAGGATGGAGCCTGCGAGGAAGGCGGCCTGCTCCTTCATACCTACCGCGAAGCCAATAATGCCGCCGACAAGGCCTATTCCGAGGCTGATAAGGGCGAGGGTGCCCGCGTTGCTGTTAAAGAAATCTTTACCGGAAAAGAGGAGGAAAATCAAAAACGGGAGGCCGAAGCCGGCGACAAGTCCTATGACGAAATATTCTATGGCGGTGAAAAGACGCTTTTTCTTGATACAGTCGGCGCAGAAGTCTGCACGGCAGACGCCGTCGAACTGTTCGTAGGTGGTCGTGGTGGTTATCTGTTTTCTGCCTGAATAGGATGTGCTCTGGGTGGCGCTGACGTTTACCTTTACGAAACGGAAGGTCTCCACGGGGACGGTTTTACCGCATTTTTCACATACTTTTGTTTCCACGGTGCCGGTTCCTTTCTTTTTTCTTTATTTTAACATTTTATTGCGCGTTTTTCAAGCGGTTTTTATTTTAATAAAAAACGTGCCCGAAGCGGTATGGCTTCGGGCGGTAGCAATTACGGTTCAATCTATCGGTTTCATCGTCGGGAACAGAAGGACGTCGCGGATGGAGGCGCTGTCGGTGAGGAGCATTACGAGGCGGTCGATGCCGAAACCGAGTCCGCCCGTGGGGGCGAGACCGTATTCGAGGGCGGTGACGTAGTCGTAGTCGACCTGCGCGGTGGTAGCGGGGTCTTCCCTTCTTTTCGCGGCGACCTGGCGCTCGAAGCGCTCTTTCTGGTCGATGGGGTCGTTAAGCTCTGAGAAGGCGTTCCCGAATTCGGTGGCGTTTATAAAATACTCGAAGCGCTCGGTGAAAGCGGGGTCTTCGGGCTTTTTCTTTGCGAGGGGGCTGTTTTCGACGGGATAGTCGTAGATAATGGTCGGCTGGATGAGGTTTTCTTCGACGAAGGCGTCGAAAAGCTCGGCGAGGACAGCGCCCTTGGTGGCGTCGGCGGGAACGTCGACGTGCAATGCTACGGCGGAGGCGCGGGCGTCTTCGTCAGATTTCCAGTCGTAATAATCGACGCCGGCGTATTTCTTGACGGCCTCTGTCATGGTGAGGCGCTCCCAGTGTCCCATGTCGATCTCTTTGCCCTGATAGGTTATCACTTTACTTCCGCAAATCTTTTCGGCGAGCATGGTGTATAGCTCGACGACGAGGTCCATCATGCCCTTGTAGTCGGTGTAGGCCTGATAGAGCTCTATTGTGGTGAATTCAGGGTTATGCTTGGTGTCCATACCCTCGTTACGGAAGATGCGGCCGACCTCGTAGACCTTATCGAATCCGCCGACTATGAGACGTTTTAAGTATAGCTCGGTCTCGATGCGGAGGAACATATCCATATCGAGAGTGTTGTGGTGGGTCTTGAAGGGGCGCGCCGACGCGCCTATCTCGAAGGGGGTGAGGATGGGAGTGTCGACCTCGAGGAAGCCTTTGCCGTCGAGGTAGGCTCTTATTTCGCGTAAGATGAGCGAACGCTTTACGAAGGTGTCTTTTACCTCGGGATTGACTATCAGGTCGACGTAGCGCTGACGGTAGCGAAGGTCCTGATTGGTGAGACCGTGGTATTTTTCGGGGAGCGGCAAAAGCGATTTGGAAAGAAGGGTTATCGACTCGGCGTGAACAGAGGTCTCGCCCGTCTGGGTTTTGAAAACGAAGCCGGAGACGCCGATGATATCGCCGATATCCCACTTTTTGAAGTCGGCGTAGGGCTCCTCGCCGACGTCGTCGCGGCGGACGTAGCATTGGATCTGGCCGGCGCCGTCCTGAAGATGGACGAAACTCGCCTTGCCCATTATGCGGCGGCTTACCATACGACCTGCAATAACGACTTTTTTTCCTTCGACCGTCTCGAAGGGGACGTTTTTGACAGTAGCGCTGTCGTCGGTGACGGGGTATTTCGTGATGACGAAGGGGTCGCGTCCGCTTTCGCGGAGGGCGGCGAGCTTTTCACGGCGGATGGCCGCCTGCTCGGTGATATCGAGTTCCGGAGTCTGATTTACGTTGCTTTCGTTCATATCTTTCACCTAATAAAATATTCACGGACAAAAATCCGTGAATATCGTTTTGTTATTCGGATTTTTCGATTTTGAGTATTTCGTAATCGATAGAGCCGCCGTTGGGCGTGGGCACGGTTATATGCTCGCCCTTCTTTTTACCGAGAAGCGCGGCGCCTAAGGGGCTTTTATCGGAAAGACGGCCGTTCATCGGGTCGGCCTCGGCGGAACCGACGATATAATAGGAATTCTCTTCGTTATAGGTTTTGTCGAAGAGAGTGACCTTGCAGCCGAAGGAAACCTTGTCGGTCTTTATGTTCTTGGGGTCGATTATCTCGGCGTTGCTGATGATGACTTCAAGCTCGGCGATCCGGGCCTCGATTTTGGCCTGATCGTTTTTCGCTTCGTCATACTCGCTGTTTTCGGACAGGTCGCCGTAGCCGCGCGCCTCTTTGATGCGTTCGGTTATCTCGGCCCTCTTATGGACTTTTAATTCTTCGAGCTCCGCCGCAAGCGCGTCGTAAGCCGATTTTGAAAGTGCTGCCATTTCTCTGACCTCACATAACAATAATAGCGGTATAACACCACTCAAGGGGTATTATACATTTATTTTTGCATTTTGTCAAGCATTATTCATTCCATTTCACGACTTTGAGCCGTGCAAAGGTTATAATAATAGCCTTTTTTAGCCATCAGCTCGTCGTGGGTGCCGCTTTCCATTATGCCTTTGTTTCCGATATAGAAAATACGGTCGCAACTCTTTATCGTCGATAGACGGTGCGCGATAATAAAGGAGGTGCGGTTTTTCAAAAGTCCCTGAATCCCTTTTTGCAAAAGGACCTCTGTTTCGGTGTCTATCGACGAGGTGGCCTCGTCGAGAATCAGGACCTTCGGGTCTGAGAGCATCGTGCGGGCGAAGGAAACGAGCTGACGCTGACCTGCCGAGAGCGAGTTACCGCGTTCGCTTGTCGGAGTCTGATACCCTTCGGGACGTTCTCTTATGAAATCGTCTGCGCGGACGGCTTTGGCGGCGGCGATTATCTCGTCCTCCGTGGCGTCGAGGCGGCCGTAACGTATGTTTTCATAGATATTGCCGCTGAAGATAAAGCTATCCTGCATCATGACGCCCATCTGCGAGCGAAGGCTCTTCATTGTGACGTTATGGATGTTGTGGCCGTCAATGGTTGTTTCGCCGCTGTCGATGTCGTAGAAGCGGGAAAGCAGATTGACTATCGTCGATTTTCCGGCGCCCGTCGGGCCGACGAGAGCGACGCTCTCCCCCGCTTTGACCTTGAAGGAGACGTTTTCCAATACTGTATGGCCTTTTTCATAACTGAAGGTGACGTTTTTGAACTCGACGTCGCCTTTGACGGGAGGAAGCTCCGTTGCTCCCTCGACGTCGCATATATCGACGGGCTCGTCCATCGTCTCGAATATGCGTTCAAGATAGTTTGTGACGTTCATGACGTCGTTATAAATGTTGCCGATATTCTGAATAGGTCCCCAGAAACGGCCGGCGTATGCCGCCATGGCGATAATTACGCCTATACTGCAATCGGTGAGAAGCAAGGCGCCGACCGCGTAAACGGCCAGAGAAACCGCCGTAGTGAGTATTTCGGTCGTAGACGGGATTATCAGCCAGAAGCGGATGCGCTTGAGCCATATTCTCCTGAACTTATCGGAAAGGTCGGCGAATATCTCGCTGTTTTTCTTTTGACGGGTGAAGGTCTCGGTCGTCTTGACGCCGTCGATGCTCTCGGCGAGATAGGCGTTCAGGTTGGAGCTTTTATTGTTGTAGTCTATCATTATTTTACGCTGCATCGGCTTGGTTATGATAATAAGCAATACGAGCAGCGGCACGCCCGAGAGTATTACGAGCGAAAGCTCGACGTTTGTCGTGAACATAAACACAAGGACGGCTGCAAGCGAGAAGACCTGCATAACGATATTCACGAGGCCGCTCGAGAGAAAGTTCGCGACGTTGTCGACGTAGTTTACCACGCGGACGAGTATTTTGCCGTGCGGGCGGTTATCGAAATAGGAAAACGGCAGCTCCTGGACGTGAGCGAAAATATCCTGTCTGATATTGAAAATGATTTCGTTCGCGACGCCGTTCATCATTATTGAATGTTTGTAACTGATGAAATAAGTAAAAAGAATACTGACGAGATAAATTGCGCCGACGATAAAGAGCTTATTCATATCGCCGTTTGGGATAATATCGTCAATGACTATCATCGTAAGATAGGGCGTAAAGAGATTGATGACGTTTATCGTCATATTCATGGCGAGGCTTATTATCAGCTTCGCGGTGTGCTTCTTGGTATAGGCGAGGCTTCGGAGCAGATGTTTGATATTGAAGGGAGACTCGAGTTTTTCGTCGATGTTATAAGTATTACGCGCCATCAGCAAGCCGCCTCCTTTCCGGAGCCGTGCTGGATCCCGAAGACACGGGCATAGTAGCCGCCGGCGTTTTTGAGCTCTTTGTGAGTGCCCATGGCGGTGAGCTTCCCTTTTTCGAGGATCAGTATTTTATCGCTCCTGTAAACGGAGGTTATACGCTGTGCGATTATTATTTTGGTCATACCCTTAATTTCAGAGAGGGCGTCCTGGATCTTTTTCTCTGTCTCAAGGTCGACGGCCGACGTCGTGTCGTCGAGAATGACGACTTCTCCGTCCGCCGCAAGAGCGCGGGCCAAGGCAATGCGCTGCTTCTGACCGCCCGAAAGACCTATGCCGCGTTCGCCGATTATGGTGTCGTAGCCGTCTATCGTCTCGCGTCTTATAAACGTGTCGGCGTCGGCGATCTTTGCGCATTCGTAGACACGCTCGGAGGGCATATCGGGGTCGGCGTAGGCTATGTTGCCTTCAATCGAGTTGGAGAAAAGGAAGACGTCCTGATGAGAATAGGCGAATTTCTTACGGAGCGAATTCAGCGTAAAGCTCCTTATGTCTTTGCCGTTTATCAGAATCTCGCCGTCGGTGGGGTCGTAGAAGCGGGCGAGCATTCCGACGAGCATACTCTTGCCGCTTCCCGTCGGGCCCATTATGCCGACGGTCTCGCCCGCGTTAATTCTGAAACTGACGTTATCGAGGATTTTCATACTGTCTATTGACAGAGTGACGTTTTTGAATTCTATAGTCTCGATCTTTTCATCGAGCGGGACTGCGTCGGGCGCGTCTCTTACGATCGGCGCGATATTGAGAAGAGAGATTATTTTCTCGGATGAGGCGTGATATCGCTGTATATCGTTTATTATCGTGCCGCTTAAGAGCATCGGGACGTTAAGCGCCCAGGTGAGACCCGTGAAGACGGTGAGGTCGCCGACGGTGAAATCGGGATCTATTATGCAGAATATCGCCCCGCCGAAAAGTCCGATAATCCCGAGAAGGCTGTTAATGATATTATAAGGGATATTGTATTTCAGCCATTTTCTGTGGGTGTATTTGGAGCGCTCGACCATCTTGCGGTTTTCGACGGTCATACGCTCTTTTTCGTATTCCTCGCGGACGAAAGCCTTGACGACGCGGTTGCCCGTTATATTCTCCTTGGCGAGGGTCGAAAGGACGGTATACTGTTCCCTGTTCTTTTGATGCTCCGGTCTTAAGGCCTTTGACATTTTTCTGTTAATTGCGACGATAAGCGGGGTGAAGACGAGGAGTATAAGCGTAAGCTTATAATTGATTTCAATAAGGACGATAAAGCTCATGACGAACATTATAACGCATTCGAAGGCGTTATAGATAATCCACGAGAACATGTGGCGTATGAGGTCGAGGTCGCCCGTCAGGCGCGATATCAAATCGCCCGTGGTGTTCTTAGAAAAGAAGCTCATATCGAGGTTCTGTATTTTATCGTAAAGCTCGTTTCGGACGTTGTAAAGAATCTTTTGAGAGCCGCGCTCCAAAAGCATGGTCTTTATAT
>JAEEGL017030206.1_pt1 | contig 12697 bp, 7 predicted proteins | sample 9134231 | NCBI WGS metagenome assembly JAEEGL01 (sample SAMN16246548, study PRJNA631951) | gut metagenome | biome: gut microbiome; feature: rumen; material: fiber-attached | host: Bos | place: Iran: Karaj | collected 2018-10 | reverse complement strand
GAGGCGCGTGCCGCATTGACGAGCACCTGGGCCGTCAGGGCGGGGGTGTTTATCTTCATGTTGAACTCGAAGAGTTGGTTGTGGGTCTGTCCGCTCACGCCCTTGCGCACGAGGTTCACGCCGTGCCCTACATCGTTCAGGGCATCCACGCTCTCTACCTGGAACACGTGGGTCTCGTCGTTGGCAAAGTAGGGGTCGGCCTTGATGGCTGCCGTCACCTCATCGAGGTTGGCACCGTCCTCCAGTTCCACATACACCATGCGGCGGTGTATGCCCTGGCCTACGGGGATGGTCATCGACAGCGCGTCCTTCACGCCGGCCTTGGAGCGCACGCAGACGCTGTGTCCCATGGAGCGGCCCGGACCGAAGTTGGTGTATGAGATGCCCTTCGGGGCGAGGCTCTCCATCAGGGTGCGCACGACGCTGTCGCTTCCCGGGTCCCAACCGGCGGAGATGATGCTCACGGTGCCGCTCTCCTTGGCTGCCTTGTCGAGCGAGCGGCGCAGGTCAACAATCTGTCCGTGGATGTCGAACGAATCCACCGTGTTGATGCCCTTCGCCAGGTAGCGCTTGGCATACTCCTCCACGCTGCGTGTGGGCGTAGCCAGTATGGCCACATCCACCTTCCCCAGTTCGTCGAGCATGTCTTCGGTCACTACTTTATATCCCGTCAGTTCCCGAGGGCAGTCCTTCATGCCCTGGCGGCGCACGATGCCGGCCACCTCCATGTCGGGAGCTTCAACCAATGCCTGCAAGGCATATTTACCAATATTGCCATAACCTACGATGGCCACACGAATGGGACTCTCCCCCTGCCCCTTTCTGTCAGCGAGGGGAGCAGTTACTTTTGTTTCTTGAGTGTTGTTCATATCTTTATTATTTTATAATCTTCATTTTTTATTCTTTCAATCTTTTTTCCCCAATCCTCTCCCCTCCCTTCAAGGGAGGGGCAGGGGGTGGGTCTTATTCTTCCTCCATGAACATCGGGTCCCAGGCGGGCAGCCGTACGGGTTTCTGCTTCAGCATGTCGAGCACCGACTGGGGGCAATACTTCTTGTTCACCACCACGCGGAACATGTATTCGCGGAACCATTCGTCGGTCATGATGAGGTGGCCCTGATAGCCGTACTTCTCGCCCCACGAGTTTTCCACCTTCCATTTCGTGGGTTTGCCGTCCTTGTCGAGGTCAACGGCCACGAGCGTCATGGCGTGGCTGCTGCCCGAGTCGCGCGTCTGTATGCGCTGTTTCTTGTTCATGCCGAACGTGGTGCCTAAGAGGCTGCCGTAGTCGTAGTTGTCCATGTCCAGTAGGCCCGTGGTGCGGTTCAGCTGCTTGCCCACGTCGCACGAGAAGTACATCGGCACGCTGTCGCGCAGCGATGCGATGGCGATGGGTGCGAGGTCCTCGATGTCGAGGTTCACGTACAGCCAGTTGTGGCCGTCGTAGAGGTGGCGGTCCATGTCTATTTCATACACCTTGTTGTAGGGGCGGCTCGGGTCGTTCATCAGCATCACGTAGTCCCCGTTCAGGTCTTCCTCGGGGGCGCACACTTCCTTGTAGAACGACAGCTGCGTGTATGTCTTGGGTTCACTGAGCAGCTTCCCCTTCTTGTCCTTCGGAGCCCACGTAAACTCCTTCACGGGTTCGCCGTACGCCATCACCAGCATCCTGTAGATGGTCTTCATCTGCTCCACCTTGTAGGCTTCGAGCTGCTTCACCGAGGCTCCTGCGTCGCTCTTCTCGCGCAGGTTGATGGCTATCTCGCGCAACTTGCGTTTCAGGTGGCCGTTGAACTCGCTGGTGTTGTTGGCAATGTAGGTCTCCGGCATCACGTCCTTGGGCACCAGTCCGTACTTTGTCACCAGGTCGGCCACGCCCGTGTAGGTGCCGCCGTCGCCTATGGGGTTCTGCATCAGCCACTGCACCTGTTGTGCATCGATGTCCTGCTTGCGTGTGTCGATGATACCCTGCAGGAACAGGTTCGACTTCTCCAACTGGTCGTAGAAGAACGAATAGACGTGGCTGAACATGAAGTTCTCGATTCCGAGGTTCTTCATCGCCCGCTGACGGAGCACGTTGGTGCCGGTGAACAGCCAGCATCGGCCCGAACTCTCTTGGTTCGTGATGCCTGTGTTCTTCACTTCCACCGCAAACCACGTGTCGTCGGCCTGCGGATTGTTCTGCATCAGCGTCATTTTGTTGATGGTGTTCGACTGGATGGCGGTCCGCAACGCCCGTTCGGCAGGTGTGGCTTCGGCCTGGGTTTCCAACTGTTTCAACACTTCAGGAGTGATGGCTTGCTGTGCATGAATCATTCCACAGCACATAAGTCCAAGGGACAAAAAACGTAATTTTATCATAATACATATAGATATTTAGTTGCAAATTTAATAAAAATTGTTTAATTTTCTATCAATTTGACAGATAAAATGTGATTTGATGACTTTTTTTTAAGGTTCTACCTCCCTCTACCTCCCTCTATCTCCCTCCTTCCCTTCTGAAAAATCCTTACATTCCGACAGGCGTTCCTATACGTCGAATAATGGTATCTGATTATCAAGGTGTTAATCCTTATGCCCATAAGTTAACTTAACTTATCGCCCGAAGTTAACTTAACTTATCGCCTTAAGTTAACTTAACTTATCGGGCAAGGTTATATTAACCCCTTCCCGAACCTTGCTATAGCCCCTTCCAGAGATATGAAAAATGTTTACAAACGACCATATTCCCCCACCTGTGAGCATGGGCATCGCCGAAATGCGGGAACGGCACTTTTTACATTGTTTATTTGCGTTTTAGGCCAACATGCACTATCTTTGTACTCGGCAATAGAAAGACGAAGTACAATGAAAACACAACAAGAACGTGCAGAACTGCACAAGACAATATGGAAGATAGCCAACGACCTGCGCGGAAGCGTGGATGGCTGGGAGTTCAAAGCCTACGTCTTAGGCTCCATTTTCTACCGCTTTATTTCCGAGAACATCTGCGACTACATCCACGAACTGATGAAGGATGTCGGTCAGCCCGACTTCGACTACGCCTCCATCACGGACGAGATGGCGGAGAACATACGCCAGAGGATGGTGCAGGAGAAGGGCTACTTCATCCTGCCCTCGCAACTGTTCCAGAATGTGGTGAAACATGCCGACAAGGACGAGAACCTCAACGAACGGCTGACGACCATATTCCGCAGCATCGAGGCGTCTGCCGTGGGAACGCCCTCGGAGGACGATCTGAGAGGGCTCTTCAGCGACTTCTCTGTGGACAGTGCCACGCTGGGCAGCACGGTCATCAAGCGCAACCAACTGCTGACCAAGGTGCTGCAGACCGTGGCGCAGATGGAGCTGGGCTCGAAGTACAACGACATGGACAACGACACCTTCGGCGACACCTACGAGTTCCTGATGCAGATGTATGCCTCGCAGGCCGGAAAGAGCGGGGGCGAGTTCTTCACCCCGCAGCAGGTGAGCGAACTCCTGGCCCGTCTGGCTTCGTGGAACAACCCTAATATAAATAAGGTATATGACCCGGCCTGTGGCAGCGGGTCGCTGTTGCTGAAGTTTGCCAAGACGGTGGGCCGCGAGAACCCCAACCTGCAATACTTCGGGCAGGAGGTGAACCCCACCACCTACAACCTCTGCCGCATTAACATGTTCCTGCACAACGTGAACTTCGACCAGTTCGACATACGTCTCGAGGACACCCTGCTGCGCCCGCAGCATACGATGGACGCACCCTTCGACGCCATCGTCTCCAATCCGCCCTATTCGCTGAAGTGGGACGGAAAGGACAACCCCATCCTCATCAACGACGAGCGCTACGCCCCTGCCGGCGTGCTGGCGCCCAAGAGTGCTGCCGACCTGGCTTTCACCATGCATATACTTTGGCACCTCTCCGAGCGGGGCACAGCCGCCATCGTTGAGTTCCCCGGCGTGCTCTATCGCAGCGGCGACGAGAAGAAGATTCGCCAGTATCTCGTCAAGAACAACTTTGTAGATACCGTCATCCAGTTGCCTCAGAACCTTTTCTTCGGCGTGGGCATCGCCACCTGCATCATTGTCCTCAAGAAGAGTGCCAAGACGGACAGCAGCGTCCTCTTCATCGACGCCAGCCGCCTGTTCCAGAAGGAGGGCAACAAGAACATCCTGCTGCCCGAGCATCAGGACAAGATAATGGACCTCTTCAAGGCCCGCCGCGACGAGCAGTATCTGGCCCGTCTGGTAAAGAACGACGACATCCTTCAGAACGATGCCAACCTCAGCGTCTCCAACTATGTGGAGCAGGAGGACACGCGCGAGGCCATCGACATCGCAGCGGTGAACGCGCGCCTGGCCCAATTGGTTGCCGAGGGCAGCGCCCTCAACGAGAAAATAACAAAGATAATAGAAAATCTCTAGAAAATCTAGAATCTCTAGAAAATCTAGAACCTCTAGAAAATCTAGAAAACCAAAACCCCAAAAAACTATGGAAAACAAAAAAGAACAAAAAGAAAACCCGGCCCAAAAGATAGACTCCGTATTGCGCAAGCAGACCAACTGGAAGAACCTCTGGTTCTACCAAAAGACGGTGGTGCTCTATCAGCTGACCTATGTTTTCACGCGGCGGTATCTTCCCTCCTTCGGCGACCGCACGGTGGACCAGATGGTGCAGGCTGCCCGTTCGGGCAAGCAGAACATCGTGGAAGGGTCGGCCGACGGGGTGACTTCCATGGAGATGGAACTGAAATTGCTCAACGTCGCACGCTCCAGCATACAGGAACTTTTAGAGGACTACGAGGACTATCTGCCTGCCCACCGACTCACGAAGTGGGTGCCTGGCCATCCGCGCTACGACCAGATGCTGAACTACTGCCGCCAGCACAACCATCTCTCCGACTACGAACCCTTCTTCGAGAAGTGGAACGACGAGGAGATTGCCAACATCGCCATCACACTCTGCCACATGGTGGACAAGATGATGATGACCTACCAACGGAAGAAGGACGAGGAGTTCGTCACCGAGGGAGGCATCCGGGAGCGGATGACCGCAGCACGACTGGGCTACCGCACCAACCAACGCGAAACCATAGAACGCCTCAATAGAGAAATCGACACCCTACGACAGGAAAACGAAACGCTGAAAAAGAATCTAAAACAATAAGGCTAAGGAATACGGTGCAACGGAAAGAACGGCCTATGGGTTATAAGTAAGGAGGAATAAGTATGGTAGAGTGGAAGAAATTAGGAGATTGCTTAGACTTTGAACAACCAACACCATATTTGGTTAAGTCTACTGAATATGAAGACTCCTATAAGACGCCGGTTTTAACGGCTGGTCAGTCATTATTATTGGGCTATACAAACGAAATTGATGGCATTTATAGTGCAAGCAAAGAAAATCCTTGTATTATCTTTGATGACTTTACCACATCTTTTCATTGGATTGATTTCGACTTTAAGGTGAAAAGCTCTGCAATGAAAATGTTGCGTCCCAAGAAGGGGGTCAACTTTCGCTATATATATTTCGCAATGCTTGGAATAAACTTTGTTCCTGGTGGACATCAACGACATTGGATTTCTAAATATTCACAATTTGAAATCCCCATCCCATCCCTTGCGGAGCAGGAGCGGATAGTGGGGATATTGGATACGTTCACGGCGAGCATTGAGAACCTGAAAGAGCAAATCGCACAACGAAGAAAGCAATATGAATACTGTCGCGACCAACTTCTCGACCTCGAAGGAAAAGAAGGGGTGGAAATGAAAACGCTGGGAGAGATAGGAAATATTTGTATGTGTAAACGAATAATGAAAGACCAAACCTCTGACAATGGAGATGTTCCTTTTTTCAAAATTGGAACATTCGGGGGAAATGCAGATGCATACATATCCAGAGAATTGTTTGAGGAATTTAAAACAAAATACTCTTATCCTAATAAAGGTGATATTCTTATTTCTGCAGCAGGCACAATCGGTCGTTCTGTAATATACGATGGTGAAGAAGCATATTTCCAAGACTCTAATATAGTTTGGATTGCTAATAATGAAAAGATTGTTATTAATAGATTTCTTTATTATTTATACCAAGTTATAGAATGGAAAACTGATGGTGGTACTATAAAACGGTTATACAATTATAACCTCAAAAATACTTCCATTCCCATCCCCTCCCTCTCCGAGCAGGAGCGCATAGTCTCTATCCTTGACACCTTTGAGGCGAGCATTGCGAACTTGGAGGCACAACTCAAGGAACGCGAGAAGCAATACGAATATTACAGGAATGAACTCTTAACCTTTGAATAACATGGACGACTACAAAATCATAGTTGAGCAGGAGCACTCGACAGTGATGGCCCACTACGAGGTGGAGCAGAAACCCGACGGAGGCTATCAGAGCGAAGCCAAGTTGGAACATGCGCTGATAGAACAGCTGCAGGGGCAGGGCTACGAGTACGTGAAGGTGAAGGACGAAGACGGACTGCTGAAAAACCTGCGCAGGCAGTTGGAAAGGCTGAACGGCGTTGTGCTGAGCGACTCGGAGTGGACGCGGCTGCTGCCTATGATTTCGAACGAGCAGATGAACATCGTGGACAAGACGGAGATGCTGCAGGGAAAGGGCTACATCCTGAACTTGACGCGGGACAACGGGACGACGAAGAACATCAGGCTCGTGGACAAGGCAAACATCTACAACAACCATCTGCAAGTGACACACCAGTACGAGGAGGAGGGCGGACGATACAAGAACCGCTACGACGTGACCATACTGGTGAACGGGCTGCCCTTGGTGCAAGTGGAACTGAAGCAGCGCGGAAAGGACATACGCGAGGCCTTCAACCAGATAAACCGCTACCAGAGAGACAGCTTCTGGGCAGGAAGGGCCATGTTCGACTTCGTGCAGGTGTTCGTCATCTCGAACGGAACGGAAACGAAATACTACTCCAACACGACACGCTACGACAAGGAGCGGGAAGAGAACAAGGGACAAGGAGCAAGGGGAAAGACGGACGGGAACACCTTTGAGTTCACATCGTACTGGACAGACCAGCAGAACACGCCGCTGACCGACCTGCGCGACTTTGCCACGACGTTCTTTGCCAAGCACACGCTGCTGAACATACTGACGAAATACTGCGTGTTCAACGTCGATAAGCAATTGCTGGTGATGAGGCCCTACCAGATAGCCGCCACGGAGAAGATTCTGCTGCGCATACAGACGGCCATCAACAACCGGTGGCAGGGCACCATCAAGGCCGGAGGCTACATCTGGCACACGACAGGAAGCGGCAAGACGCTGACCTCGTTCAAGACGGCACAACTGGCTTCGAGGATGGACGGCATCAGGAAGGTGCTCTTCGTGGTCGATAGGAAGGACCTCGACTATCAGACCATGAAGGAGTACGACCATTTCGAACCGAACTGCGCCAACTCCAACCGCTCCGCCCAGGTGCTGCTGCGACAGATGAAGGACGACAATGCACGCATCATCATCACCACGATACAGAAACTCTCGAACCTGCTGAAGCCCAACATCTACGACAAGGACGAGAAACTGCGCGAGATACTGACGCAGGAGAATATCGTCATGATATTCGACGAATGTCACAGAAGCCAGTTCGGCGACATGCACAGGCTGATAAAGAAGCGCGTGAAGAAGTACCTGATGTTCGGATTCACGGGTACACCCATCTTTGCCATCAACACCACAGCCGGCAACAAGTACCAGACCACGGCACAGCTGTTCGGCGGCGACCCCGACGAAAAGGGCAACCCCACCAAGGCGCTGCACACCTACACCATCATCCATGCCATCAGGGACAAGAACGTGCTGAAGTTCAAGGTGGACTATAACAGCACCATGAGGATGAAGAGCGACGTGGACAGAAAGAAGGTGTGGGGCATCGACACCGACGAGGCTCTGCGCGACAAGGAACGCATAAGAATCATCACACAGTACATCATTGAACACTTCGGGGAAAAGACCAAGCAGAGTGCCGACACGTATTCCATGAACACGCTGACCAACGTGGCCGAGGTGGTGAAGAAGGGCGGCAAGACGGACGAGAAGAAACAGAGGATAGGGACAAGGGGCTTCAACTCCATTTTCGCCGTCGATAGCGTGAAGAGTGCCATACTGTACTACAACGAATTCAAAAGGCAGTTGGCAGAGCCCGGTGCGCCCAACCTGAGAGTGGCCACGATATACACCTTCAACGCCAACGAAGAAGAGGTGGACGAATGGGGTATGGGCAGCGAAGAGAATCCCGAGGACGTGGGCGAGGCACCGGACAAGCAAAGCCGCGACGCGCTGAACGAGGCCATCAGCGACTACAACCAGATGTGGACACCCCACACCAACTACTCGACCGACGGCGAACAGTTCCAGTCGTTCTACAAGGACGTGTCGCTCAGGATGAAGAACAAGGAGATAGACATCCTGATAGTGGTGGGCATGTTCCTGACGGGCTTCGATGCCAAGACGCTGAATACGCTGTGGGTGGATAAGAACCTGAAGATGCACGGACTGCTGCAAGCCTACAGCCGGACGAACAGAATACTGAACACGGTGAAGGACTGCGGCAACATCGTATGCTTCCGCAACCTGGAGGAGGCCACAAAGAAAAGCCTGGCCATCTTCGGAGATGAGAACCAGACGGGCATGGTGTTCCTGAAGACATTCAAGGAGTACTACGAGACAGGATACGTGGACGACAACGGAACGCCACACGCCCCATACCTTGCACTCATCAACCGACTGCTGAAGGAATTTCCCGTGGAGAAGATGGGGGAGATGGCCGACGAGGAGGCGAAGAAGAAGTTCGTGAGGCTGATGAGCGAGATACTTCGCATACGCAACATCCTGAGCACGTTCGACGACTTCACGAAGGAGGCAGAGGGGGTGGACGAGATGCGATTCCTGGACTATAAGGGTTGGTACACGACCTACTACCGTGAGTTCCGCCCGAAGAACAACAACGAAGCGGAAAACATCAACGACGACATCGTGTTTGAGATAGAACTGGTGAAGCAGGTGCAGATAAACATCAACTATATCCTGAGACTGATCCAGAAGTACCACGACACGAACTGCGAAGACAAGGAAATAGTGGCCCGCATCATCAAGGAAATCAATGCAAGCCCCGATATGCGCGACAAACGCGACCTGGTGGAGAAGTTCATCAATAGGATGACCCCGCAACGGGGGAAAGACGTGGGGGACGACTGGGAGCAGTATATCGAACAGGAGAAGAAGGAGCAACTCGACGTCATCATTGCCGAGGAACACCTGAAACCCCAGGAGACGGAGGCTTTCATGCAGCGTGCCTTCAACGATGGGTTCGTGACCGAGACAGGAACGGGCATTGCAAAGATTCTGCCGCCTACGAACCCCTTCCTGCCCGAAAGCGGAGAGAAAAAGCAGACGGTGATAGAAAGACTGAAAACCTATCTGAACAAGTTCTTGGGCACCACAGAAGATTCATATCGCTCGCATCATATAATAAAGATGTATCCCGCGCGTGAGGAAGAGGACAGCAGTAATCAGAAGGTAGCAGAGCGAAGCAAGGAAGAAGAGGACACAGTAATCAGAAGGTAACAGAGCGAAGCAAGGATTAAAGACCGTAAGGTGGCTTGGGAACACCCCAACGGGGTAATAAGCACTTAGCCCAGGGCATCGCCCTGGGTTGAAGGCAGGGACAATGTTCGCCCTGACAGGGCAAAAGCCACGTAATATTAATGCTTTTGCCCTGTCAGGGCGCTTATCATCGCCTACAATTACCCAGGGCGATGCCCTGGGCTAAATGCTCATTGGCCCTGCGGGCCGACCTTCTACCTTCTTCTATCTCCTTCTACCTTCTTCTATCTCCTTACAATCCTTTTCGTACTTAATAAGACCCAAAGACGATGTCCGGTGACAAATCGCGACATCGTCTGGTTGCGTATGTCGTAACTTTGCATCGTCAAAGGCCAATGACAGGAGAAAGTTAAAAATTAAAAGTTAAAAATTAAAAGTTAAAAATTATGGCAATCAATTACAGTTTGGGTCTCAGAAAGACCAACCCCAGTGACAAGGACAGTGAGAAGAAGGTGTATGCATACGCACAGTTCCACGAAGTTTTGGATATCGACCAGATGGCCGACCACATCCAGGAGCACGGTTCGCCCTTCACGGCCGACATCATCGTCGGCATGGCACGCAAGCTGATGGGCTGCGTCCGCGAACAGCTGCTGTTGGGCAACAAGGTGAAGCTGGGTCGGCTCGGTTCCTTCTACACCACCATTATAGGTGAGGGAGTGGATGACGCGGAGAAGTTCAACCCTGCAGAGCATATCAAGGACATCCGCGTACACTGGGAACCCGGGAAGGACTTCCTGAGCCTCATAGACAGTGCTACGTTCCGCTACATGGCTACCCGCAGGCAACAGACCCAGGCCAAGAAGGACGAGAAGGCTGCCCTGAACGAGAGTCTGAAGGATGGTGACGACAACGAACCCGGCAACGACAACGGTGGCGGCGACGTAACAGAGTGATGCGCTGGAAAAGTGAAAAATTAAAAGTGAAAAATTAAAAATTATCCTCGATCGGTCTTTTTCAGTATCCAAAGACCGATCGGGGTAAAAAAAGAAAAACAAAATGAAAAAGGAAGCAAGAAAGAAGTTTGGACAGTTCCTCTTGCAGGTGCTCTCTGCCTTGGTGGCTGCCCTGACAGCATCGGCTGGCATCAGTTCGTGCGCGTGAGTATATAAATGAGAAAACGAGAAATGAGAAATGAAAAACAACAATCCCTTGAAACTGCGTCGGACAGGGTGGATATGGCAAGGCCTCGCTCCACAACAAACCGACCCCGAGATGTACCAGTTCTGCAATACGGTCTATGGGTATCGCGCGGCCTTCATCACCATAAGAAAACTGGTGTGGAGAAGAAATCGGAACACGGTGGCAAAGGTGCTGACTGAATGGGACCCTGATGCCGAATGAAGCGACCAACAACTCTATACTGCCCGCGTGTGTGCCTTGACAGGCTTGTCGCCAAACGACATCCTGAACCCGCTGGATGCCAACCAGATGATTCCATTGGTCGGAGCCATCAGCCGAATAGAAAACAAAGAGCACCCGCAAATGTCCGATATCGTGGCCGCATGGCGCATCTACATGGGATAACATGACGGAAGGGTCTGTGTCATAAGTTCGTTTTGACACAGACTCTTTTTATTGTTGTCCATGTGCTGTGGAAACTTTGTTTCTCAATGTTTCCTCTAAAGAAAATGAAATTCTTTGTATCAATTCGCTTGCAATTCAGGTATTTTGTCTATATTTGCATGTGAAAATGTAACACCATAAACAAAAATGCTATGAAAAAACTATCCTTCGGCATTACAACTGCCTTATTGTTCGTGACCATGATACAGTTTACGTCTTGTGAGGGGACGCAGCGCGAGAACCCCCTCCTGCAGGAGAGCACACTGGACTTCGGTGCCCCTGATTTCAGTAAGATTCAACCCTCAAACTATCTGCCTGCATTCGAGAAGGCAATACAGGAAAAACGCGATGAAATCGCGGAAATTGTGAATTGCGAGGACTCGGCAACCTTCGAGAACACCATCCTTGCCTACGACGAAAGTGGGCGCTTGCTGGAACGCGTGAGCCGCGTGTTCTTTGCCCTCGTGGATGCCGATAAGACACCCGAAATCGGCGAGACGGAGAAGAAGGTGATGCCCATGCTCACCGACTTGGAGAACGAAATCTCCTTCAACAAGGCTCTCTTCGAACGCATCCGTCAGGTCTATGACCGCGATTACGTTACCTTGGAGGGCGAAGATAAGAAACTCTTGGAGGAAACCTATAAGGACTTCGTGCGCAAGGGTGCCCTGCTTCCAGAGGACAAGATGGCACGGATGAAGGAAATCAACCTGCGCATCTCCGACCTCCAACAGCAGTGGGGCGACGTGCTGCCCGAAGCCACCAACGACGCCGTGGTGTGGGTCGATAAGAAGGAGGAACTGGCAGGGCTTAGCGAGGCGGACATTGCCCAATGTGCCCAGGATGCCGAGAATAGGGGCAAGAAGGCTCCATACGCCATTGTCATCGTCAACACCACACAGCAACCCCTGTTGGCCAGCCTCGACAACCGCGACCTGCGCCGCCGTGTCTATGAGGCTTCCATCCATCGTGCCGACGGAACGGGCAAGCACAACACTTACCCCATCGTCGTGGAGATAGCCAAACTGCGTGCCGAACAGGCGGAAATCATGGGCTATCCCAACTATGCCGCCTATTCATTGGAAAAGACGATGGCCAAGACACCCGAAGCCGTATATGCCTTCCTTACGAACCTGATTAGCCAGTACCGTCCCAAGGCCGATGCCGAGACAAGCGCCATCGAGGACTATGCCCGCAAACAAGAAGGCGAGGACTTTCAGCTACAGCCTTACGACCGCTTCTACTACTCTGCGAAGATGAAAAAGGAGATGTTGGACATTTCCGACGACGAGGTGAAACCCTACTTCAACGTCGATAGCGTGTTGGAGAACGGTGTGTTCTATGCCGCCAACCGCGTCTATGGCCTGACCTTCAAAGAGCGCACCGACATACCCACCTACCATCCCGACATGAGGGTGTTCGAGGTCTTCGACAAGGACGGAAAGCCCAAGGCGCTCTTCTACTGCGACTACTTCCGTCGTCCCACCAAGCGCGGCGGAGCATGGATGGACGGAT
>JAEEGL014368129.1_pt1 | contig 12697 bp, 12 predicted proteins | sample 9134231 | NCBI WGS metagenome assembly JAEEGL01 (sample SAMN16246548, study PRJNA631951) | gut metagenome | biome: gut microbiome; feature: rumen; material: fiber-attached | host: Bos | place: Iran: Karaj | collected 2018-10 | reverse complement strand
CTCCGGGGTCCATCTGTCCTCATAGCTCCTGAATTGGTTAACGAAGGTCAGGACCGTTGTGTTCCCTTCAAAAATCAGTCTGTTGGCATTCAAGATATGGTTGCCGTATGACCATTGGAAGAAAGCGCTTATGGTCAGCCCCTTCCATTTGAAGGTGTTTGTAATACCGCCGGTGTGAATCGGAAGCCCGCGACCGATTATTGTCCGGTCGTACGAGTCAACGGTCCCGTCACCATTCAAATCTTTGTATTTAATGTCTCCCGGCTGGATGGAACCCCTCGTATTGCCATTGGATGGAACATCATTCTTCAATACGTAAACGCCCGATGCAGAGACATTGAAATCATCATATTGATAAACGCCGTCGTATACATACCCATAGAACATTCCTGTCGATTTGCCCACCTGGGTCAGATAGAGGGGTTCATTATTGTAGTTCGACTCGAAGGTCACGAATGAATACAGATTCTGCTTGTTGTCCTCCAACGAGAGGATCCTGTTTTGATTGAATGCAATATTAAAATCCGTGGTCCAGGTAAAATATCTTCTCTTGATATTTACCGTACTCAACGTGAATTCCATACCCCTGTTCATGACGCTGCCGACATTCTTGTAGGCCGTCTCAAAGCCGGATGTATACGGGAGTTCCGCATTCAATAACAAATCCCTGGTGACCTTGTGATAAAGGTCTGTCGTGAAAAGGATCCTGTTGCGGAAAAAGCCCAAATCTATTCCAAGGTCCCATTGTTCGGTCGTCTCCCACTTAAGGTCTTTATTCCCGATGTTTTCCTTCAGAAGTCCCTGAAGCGGGGTCTTGTTCTGAAAAGAGTACGAAACGCCGATAGGTGTCTTGAGACTTGAGATGTACGCATAATCTGTCACCCGGTTATTTCCTGTCTGTCCCCAGCTCAACCGGATTTTTCCCGTCGATAAGAACGTAACGGGACGCATGAACTTCTCTTCGGTCAGATTCCAGGCTATGGCCGCAGAAGGGAAATATGCCCATCGGTTTTTCTTTGAAAAGCGGGAAGACCCGTCAGCGCGCCATGTTGCAGTAAACAGATACCTGGAGTCATAGTTGTAGTTTATGCGACCGAAGAAAGAGGCCATCGTATAAGCTGATGATTCCGAGATGGAATTAACCAGGACTCCTTCGTCCAGGCCATCAATACCCAGCTCCTCGTTAGGGACATTCCCTGCCGTAAAACCCCATCCGACCGTTTTGCCCTTTTGAAAAGAGGCCCCTGCTACAACGTTGATGTTGTGCCTGGTCTTTATGCTTTTGTCATACGTCAGCGTTGTTTCACTTGACCAAATTTCCCTCCTGTAATCATTGACAGAACCCCATTGGCCGCGGTTGTTTCTTGGATTTAAGTTGCTGCCGCGAAGTGTCTTGGAATTATGAAACGCTTCCTGTTTGCGATCCCTCAAGCTCATCGTTCCGGTGGTCAGGAGAACGAGGTCGTCAATGGGCCTTACCTCCAGATACAGATTTGCCAAGGTGTTGGTCGTAAACATCTTCCTGTACTCATTGTCGTTCGTAATCACCGGATTGAACCGAACATCATTGATATCCGTCACATCCTCATCAACCAGAGAATTTTCAAGGTCAACCTCCGGATCGTAGGAAACCGGCCGGTAGGCAAGTGCATTGAATAACTGGTAGGTGGTAATGTTATAATCCGTGGCTCCTTCCGCTGCAGTCTGCCCCCATTCCGTCTTGCGGCTGAAGTGGGCAGACACACCGGTTTTGACATATTTCCCTATCCGTTGGTCGAGATTAATCCTGCCTTGATACCGATTATACCCGGTGTTGGAAATGATACCGTCGGTATTATAGAATGATCCCGAAAAAGAATAGCGGGTCTGGTCATTGCCTCCACGAACCGACATCTCATAGTTCTGGGTGACCGGCACATGTTTCCTTATTTTGTCGAACCAGTCCACCCCGGGGATATCCCTGTATGATTCCAGAGACCTGCCGTCCGAAAAATACTTTTCAGCGGTAAGCCCCGGCCTGAGTTCATAATTATACTTTACGAACTCATACGGGGACATCACATCTATTTTGTTGGAAATGCCCGAGATTCCTGTGGACGCTTTGAATGTTACGACGGGTTTCCCTATCTTCCCTTTTTTTGTTGTTACAACGATAACACCGTTAGCGGCCCGGGCTCCATAGATGGCTGTTGAAGAAGCGTCTTTTAGCACATTGACCGACTCTATGTCATTGATTCCAAGCGAAGATGCATCCAAATCTTCCACTGGAAATCCATCTACCACATAGAGAGGAGCATTTGACTGTGTAAGCGAATTATTTCCCCTGATAATAATTTGTTGCTCAACACCTGGCTGACCATCTGTCGAACTGACCTGTACTCCCGCCACACGTCCGCCCATTGCTTCAGTAAAAGAGGCGACTGGGACGTCTTCTATTGAGGTTACATCCACACTTGAAACGGATCCCGTCAAATCCTTTCGGGCAACCGTTCCATAACCGATAACAACAACGCCTTCCAAGTCCTGGGCCGTTTCGCTCATGACAATAACGGACGCATCTGATGCATTGACCTCAACTTGGTCATAGCCTAGGCTTGTGGCGACAAGGACGGCGTTAGATGAAGAAACTTCGATGGAATAAATTCCGTCATTATCGGTTACTACACCTTTTGATGTTCCTTTTTCCATGACGGCTGCACCAATAATCGGCAGCCCGGTCGGGTCCGTCACTTTCCCTTTTACTGTCACTTCCTGGCCTTTGGCGGTCAATGCCCCCGCAAGCACAAGGAATAGAACAATGATATATTTATAATTCATTTTGCAAGGAGCCTTTATTTATAACCACATTCTGGAATCTCAAAAGCGCCTCAATATAGTAATAATCTGCATAAGATAGCGGAGCATCCACCTCCTTGGACTTAGGATAATTCCCCGTACTGTGTTTCAACAGATAACAGCCGTTCGTTCCCACCTCCGCGGTATAAACAGGCGAGGACAATACCCTCAGCTGTTTTTCTGCAACATCGATGTAGCGTTTGCCGTCGTCTGGGCTAAAGGTGGAGAGTTCTATCAGGGCGGAGCACATAATTGCCGCCGCCGAGACGTCCCTGACGGTATTCGGGATGTCCGGAGCATCAAAGTCCCAATATGGAATCATGTCTTCCGGCATTCTCGGATGTCCAATCATAAAAGCTGCAATCTTTTTAGCCTGCTCCAGGAAAACAGGATCTTTCGTATACCTGTACATCATTGTATACCCATAGAGCCCCCATGCCTGCCCGCGAGCCCACGCGCTTGAATCGGCGTAGCCCTGTTGAGTCTGTTTCGCTTCGACATCTCCCGTCTCCGGATTGTATGATACAACGTGATAAGAACTGAAGTCATCCCTGAAGTGGTTCTTAATGGTTGTATTCGCGTGATTAACAGCCATTTCAAGATAACGGCTGTTGCCGCTTTCTTTTGAGGCCCAGGCCAGCAGTTCCAGATTCATCATGTTGTCAATGATAACAGGGAACCGCCACCCTCTTAATCCGGTCTTCCAGGATTGCGTGCATCCTACAATCGGATTATACCTTTGCGACAACGACTCCGCCGCTTCCAGCATAATGTTTCGGACATCATCCCCTCCCAAAAGCCGATATTGATTTCCATAGCTGCACCAAATCATGAAGCCGACGTCATGGTTGGTCGTGTTTGTCTTCTGGGGTTCGATATACGCGGTAAACTTCTCGGCCTGACGCCGGAATTCTTCATCACCAGTATATTCATATATATACCAGAGTGTTCCCGGGAAAAAACCCAATATCCACGAATTCGTGTCAAGTGGATCTTCCAGCGTCACGATACTGTCTTTCAAGGAACGGGGGAGCATGCCCGGAGTTCTGTCCAGATTGGAGCAGAACTCCGAGTATTGCTTCATTGCATGTGCAAAAGCCTCGTCGATAACCACGTCCATCGGCCGGGATGAACAAGCGAAGAGCATGGCGGCCGACGCGGCCATCATGAATAATCTTTTCATCAAAAAGCGCTTTTGCGGTTATTCAGTTGATGTATCGACGGTAATAGTGATACTCTTGATATAAATATTCTGATTAGGAGACTTGAGCAGGAAATAGGCGCAAGGATTGGCAAACTCCACCGATATGATATTTTCAGTCGGGGAAAGAGCCGCGGAATACACATCCGTCCCTTTTGATGTCGTACCACCGCATACCGTCAAAGTGTTGGTTCCATAACCATCTGTCAGAACAGCAACAGACTTGATTTTTCCAATGCTGTTGGTATTGAAGAACTGGAAATCTGTCTTCTTCCCTTTGAACCTATCAGTCTCGCCGGCATTCTGAAGAATCTTATTGGCCGTCAGCTCCATTTCGTCCTGAGTCCAGGTGTAGTCGCCATAGCTGGTGTTCAGGCCATCGATGTCGGACGGGGTGATGGTAATTGTCTTGATGGAGGCCGTCTTCTTCGTGGTGCTGAATGTCTTATATTCACCCTTTTCGGTAATTGATTCATAGGTGACGACCGCGCAGTATTCATAATTCGTCCCGGGCGTAAGGCCGGAGGCCGTAGCCGAGAAAGAACCGTCGGAGGAAACCGTCACGCTGGAGATTGTCACGCCAGAAGGATTGTCCTTGATCTCAAATCCGCATACGATGTTTGCCGTCGAGGGAATATTGCCGGCGGAGTAGCTGCCATGTAGCGTGGCCGTTTTGCCATCAGCGGTCAGGAGATCGTCAGCCTCGCCGGTAACAGCTACAATCCAGGGACTGATATCATATTTAACGATGATCTTGCTGACGTTGGTCGTAGCTGAAGATGCCTGCAGCATAAAATAACTGGCGGCTATGCCGTCCGGAATCGTATAGGTACACTTGTTTCCATCCTTGACGGGCGTTATCTCATTCGCTGTCGGCTGAACCGTCGTGCCGACATACAGCATGAGTTCCGCCTGCGTATCGTCCGCCAGTATGACCTGGATCTCGGTTATGCGTCCGAATTCGGATTTGTTATAGAGTTTTCCCCTATTGGATCCGCGGAAAGAAATATTGCCTTCGCTATTCAGGACTTGGACTGCACCAAACTGGGCGGTATCATAGCTCCACGTCCTCTCGGCCCCGCCGTCAAAGCTTGTTGATTCCGTTACGTCTTTTTGAACGATTGCGAAATGATTGCCGGTTATCGATTCTTCCCAGTTGGCGTTGTTCAGTTGAATGTTGGTCACTCTCCCGCCGGCAATGATGAAGTCACTCGTGACTTTCTTTACCTTTGTCCAGGGAACATCCTGATCGCTCCAGACCTCAATGGCAAGTTCAGTATTTGCCGGTATTACATTATCGTTCCAAGAAACCATAATATAGGCTGTGAGGATTTTGTCAACACCAAGGGTAATGCCATTCGTCGAAGCGTCATCCTTGAGAATAAGAATAAGTTCATCCGTTGTCGCATCCCCGGCGTTTGTCGTGCTGAAAATCGGAGAAGGAGCCTTGAGACCCACTTTATAGACCTTCGCAAAGTTATCCGGGAGCTGCAACTTGAACCGAAGGGCGCCGTTCTGCTTTCCGGAGAAGTCGACGGAGCCATAGTTCTCGAGACCGGCCTCTATCGCGTTCCATTCCAGATGAGCGGTGCTGCCATTCCCGATTTGTGTTTGCGAAGTGTAGCTGCGGGCATTGATAGCCGCTTCATCCGCATAAGTACCGGGATAAAAGACAGTGTATTCCGTTCCGGTTACGGGATTTCCTTCAAACTGGGCATTATTTGCAGTAAAACCGCTCTTGATGGTAAAAAGTTCGTTCCCGGAACCGCCAGCTGTAGCGATAACGCGAATATTGTCGTTTGCTTGCCATGCAAGGGACATTCCGTTTTCCACGCCCGCATCCGTAAGAGACACCTTCGAGATCTCATCGGGAATGTATGCGCTGATGATGGTGGGGGCAACGTTTTCCAGATTATTCTCCCTGGTGCAAGAAGCCATAGCGCCAAGGGTAAGGGCTGCCAATAACGCAGCACACATGGTAACATTTTTTTTCATAATGGGCATACGTTAAAGGTTAAATGTTGAATTCCTCTTCAAACAAGGAGCTCTCGTTTAACTTGTCTGGAAGATTTCCGCTTTGGCAGAAATTTCCATCAGCTGTTAGATGCTTCACCCTGATCTTCGGCGATGCATACATGTGTTTTGTGTGTTCAAGTTTCATAAGTTAATAGTATTCGCTTGATTGTTATTATCAATATATGGTTATCATTATTGCAAATTTACCATTACCGAGAGCAATGTTTGTTCAAAATACAAACAAATTTCCGCGTATAACGGTCAAATTACGAAGAATGTATAATAATTATTCAGATTGGTTTAATTTCTGTGCAGACCCAAGACAACCTCCTCGGCGCGACCAGGAGAGCAGCATATCTTTGCCCCCGTTGAAGTCTCCATTCGCTTACGGTCGCATATGAGAGCCGAAATCACCCAGCAAAATCTATATTTGATTATCGCGGGCAAAGTAGCTGCTGTGGCCGCTTTTATAGCAGGAGACGATCATTTTAGCGTCATCGACGTGTTGACTAAATTCTATGCTTCCAACACATACAAACGCCTGGAACAAGAAAGCACAAAACTGTGGCATTACGGGCCTGTAGCTCTATACCAAGAATACCTGGTAGCATAATCCCAATTTCCTGCGCAAAAAAGAATGGCAGGACCCTCCGGGAGGACAAGAGATGCCGGGCCGACGGCTGCCCTTCGTGTCAGATAATCCGGACGCAGACTTGTCGGCCTAAACCATGGAAAAGTTTAACCAACGTAGAAATCTGAATGTCCGCCCGTCCATTTTCAATACGGGAGATAAAACTTTTTTTGGATCCTACCTTTTCGGCAAGTTGCTCCTGTGTCAGACCGGCCCTTGCGCGCTCAGCCTTCAACTGCTCTCCAATGATAAACGCATCACATTCCATGTCGTATGCGTTACGTTCAGCAGAACCCGGTACTCCGAAGTCCTCAGTAATCAACTCCTCGACAGGAGTTAGATTCATATTGTTAGTCCTTCCCATTTCTTTCTTCCTTTTCTTTAAAATACTGCTCTTTCAGTCTATTGGCTTTTTCCATCGGCTCTGACGGGGTCTTCCGAGTTTTCTTTTGAAAAGCATTAAACAGAATCACCAGATTCCCTTCATCGAAGCAGCAGAAAATTCTGTATGCGTTCCCTCCATGAGCAACCCGTATTTCATACAACCCGTCTTCTAAATGCTTTAAGAAGCTGACCGGAACATCTTGAACAGACATAATCAGTTCAAAGACGAAGTAAATCTTCTTCAAAATTTCCCTATCAAGCGTCTTCTTAAACGCAATGAAATAATCCCCATAGGCATAAATATGCCGAATATAATTCTTTTTCATCGCAAAGTTAACGAATTAGTTAACAAATCCAAATAAATTGACTGTTTTCTTCATCACTTTCCACAGCAATCGAAGCGGTCTCTCAGACAAAGTACAGAACTATTTCTGGAAACACCACCATCATTGAGGCCCCTACACCATAGATTTTTATGTATTTGCGATAAATTAACTGTTTTTGCGACAAAAGCCATTGAAAAAATAGAGCTGTCATTATTTTTTGATGCGGGCAAGATATCATGGTCTGCGCCCCAAGAAAACAAAACTTTTACTATCTTTGGACCATCTGCCTTGATTTCTAAAACACGCGACCATGAAAAAGATTCTCGTATCGGCCATTTTGCTGCTGGGGTTGTCCTCCCTCCTGAAAGCCCAGGAAAACGAAGAAAGCTGGAGTTTTCCCGTTACCTATTCCGGCTCCCGCCCCGTCATCACGGATTTTGTCTCAGCCATCCTCTCGCGGGAAGATATCGGAGAATCGCTGGGGGAAATGAAAGCGAATTGGGATCTGTATCTGCAAGGGAAGAAGCTCCCGGAGGGGCGAGCCTTCCTCGTGGACGTAAAAAACGGATATCTGCGTTATGACGCGACGGACAAAGACGAGGATGGAACCGTCTATCAAAACAGTATCGAATATTGCTACTGGAACCATTCGAATGGACGGAACAAACTCGTCGGCGAAAACACGGTCTGCAAGCAGGACGGGAAAGTCTTCATGGGCCAGTTCTCCGGCGTTTCCTACTACCTGTACGATGGAAAAACCCGCCTGATGCGTTTCGCCTACGAGCCCGATCTGGGCATCGACCTCGACTGCCCGGACGACACCGAACTCATTGTCCATAAACTTCCCCAGAGCGGAAAAACCGTCGAATACCATTTTTACTCCCCTGGCGGAGAAAAACTGGTCAAATATACCTGGGTCGGGGATAAATTCATTGTCCCGGAGGATTAGCCCTGCCGCGTTGACAACTGGAAGCCCGTCAGAGGCTGATTCCGTGTCAACGCGGCAAGGAAAACGGCCCCATGAGTCGAAAAGACGTCCGCGTTGACAACTAGAAGCCTGTCAGAGGCTGATTCCGTGTCGACGCGGCAAGCAGAGGCGGGGTGTGCTAAAAACCGCCGTTTTACTTAAACCACTTGGTGATGCGGTCTTTGGCGAAGAGGTAGTACACAGCGAGGCCGACCCAGCTGGTCAACAGCACCAGGACGCAGCAAATGATCTTGCCGACCAGGGAGATGGGCTTTTTCAGAATGTCGATGACCGCGAGGATGGCGAGGACAATACCTGCAACATAAAGGATGGTTCCAAGCATAATGATTAGGTTTTAAAGAATTAGTATTCAATGAATTGGATCTTCGATTTGTCGCGGGCTTTCGCCTCGGGGGCTTCGTCGGGATAGCCGATGGCCAGGATATAGCGAAGCGTGTATCCCTCCGAGAACTGGAGCGCGTCGTAGAAGGGCCGGGCCTTCGGGTTGTTGACCAGCAGGTCCACGGGGCCGCCCAGGCAGCAGGTGCCGAGGCCCAGCGAATACGCCGCCAGCATCATGTTCTCCCCCATCAGGCCGCAGTCGATATCCGTAAAACGGCCTTCCGCCCCGGCAACGCAGATGATCGCCGGCGCATTGCGGAATACGTTCTTGAAGAAGGAATTGCGTGCGGCCGCCTCGGGCGCCTCTTCAAGAAAGACCTGGGTCACGCCGTCGATAAAGGCGGGGCTGTCCACAATCCGCACTTCCCACCGCTGGGCATTGACGGCATTGGGCGCATGGATCCCGCATTCGGCGACCTTTTCGAGCAGTTCGCGGGGAACGGCCTTGTCCTGGTACTTCCGGATGGAACGCCGGTTCATGATGGCCGAAATCACTTCATTTTCGCCCTCTTTCTGGGACACAGCACCCCCGCAGGAAGGGAGAATAAGGATGGCGGAAAGCGCCAGCAGGGAAAGAATCTGTTTCATATCAAGGAATCAATTATTCTCTTTTCCGGCCGTCGGCGTCGTAATAGACGTAACTGCCGGCCCGGTAGCAGCGGAAGACGCCGTTGGACATCAGGTCGACCTCGTCTCCCCAGATGTTGCTGACCCTTTCACCGCTGGGGGCATGGACATGCCAGAAGGCGCCGTTGTACACTTTATAAAGGCCGTTCGGCAGAAGAATCACTTCGTCGCCGGAGACCACCTTCGTATCGTAGGGATCATAGATATAGATCTTGTCCAGCTTGATCCGCACGTGGCAGCCGTTCCAGAGTTCCTGCCAGTCCTGGACGCAGGGAATATCGCGCAGGATGACGGCTTTTTTCCGCCCGCGCGGACGGCGGTCGGATTTACGGAAGTGGCGGTCCGACTTCCGGTCATGGCGATGGGACTTGCGGCTGTGCGTCTGCTCGAAGCGATGCCGCGTGTCATGGCCGTAACGCTGGGCCGAGACGGAGAGCGACATCACGACCAGCATGAGGATGGTAAGAAACTTTTTCATAAGCGAATCCGTTTATTACCACACCATTACAAGAATCAGACCAAGCGGCTTACCTCAATTGGAAGCGCTGCGTCAGGCGCGGGGAACTGCCGGCGTAGAAGTCGACATGGACATCCTTCTGTCCGACGATGAGTTTGTAGGAACCGGCGGAATCGGCCATACAGTAGCGGCAGATGCCTTCGCGGTATTCTTCAAAGAGCGCGGCCGTTTCCGGCGTTTTCAAGGGAGATTGGTCAAAATTAACGCTACCATAGCCCTTTTTCCCTTCCGCAAGAACGCGGTAGGAACCCTGGGACTCTTTGGCCCAGACGCTGGACATAGTCATCTGCGTAATCCTGCCGCCGTCGCCCTCCCAGTCCAGGAGTTCCGTCCGGTGGACATGGCCGCAGAGCACGATGGCATCTCGCTCGGCCAGAAGGCGGCGCACATAACGCCTTTCTTCTGCGCGTGAGTCGGTTTTATTACCCATCAGGATCCACCAGAAATACTTTTTGCTGTCGTAGGGAAAGACCGGGCAGTGGACCATCACGAAGAGATGGCGGGCACCGTCAGCCCCGGCAAGGAGCCGCTCGATGGCGCCGAGGTCAGGATGGGTGAAATTGATCACCACATAGGCATCCTCGCCAAGGGTAAAGCCGAAATTCGCATCCGTGATTTCCTTGCCCAGCTCCTCGGACATGCGCGCGGGCATGTAGTCCAGGTAGGCCTGGGTGGCGACGGCGTCATCGTTGCCGCGGAGGTCGTGGTTGCCGGCGACCGTCACAAAGGGAAGGTCCGGCGCAAGGTCCCGCTTGAACAGGTCCATGGAATCGGCGAGGAAACGGCGGTGGGCCGCTGCGTCGGCCGTATCGCCCTGGATCAGGTCTCCCATCTGGAGGACGCAGCGCGTCTCGTCGTCGATCAGGCAGGCCGCCCGCTTGACCAGCTCCGGGCAGCGGCTGCTCCACATTTTACCGTTCCGGACGAACTCCAGGCGGTGATTTGCTTCGCGCTTTTTGTTTTCCAGCGAATAACCTGCATGATACTTTTCGGGGTCCATGGCGTCATAATGGGTATCGCCCAGAATGACGACGGAATAGGGCTTTTCGCGAACGGGGCCGGCCAACCCGTTCCACGGCAGTGCCAGGCCCAGGGCCCCACCGGCCGAAATCTTGAAGAATGAGCGTCTGTCCATGGTACAAATATAGTCATTTCCCTTCATTCATCCTAAGTTCAGCCACTGGTCGATAGTGCCCTACCAAGGAAAGAGTTCTTCACCATCAAGCGGCTCGCTTCCGGAGGCCCATTTTCCACTGATGCGGAGGGTGCATAGAGGCTGGTCGGCCCATTCCCCTATTTTGAGTCGGAGAAGCGCCTCCCCGGCCTCTCCCAGCGCTTTCACCAGGAAGCCGTCCTCTGCCTTGGAAACCGCAACGAGCGCGGACTCGGAAGAAACTGTATAGGCATCCACCGGAATGGGCAGCGTCTGAGTCCCCCTGTTCCAACACACCCGGACCAGGTTTTCCGCCTTGTTTCCGACGGGAACAAGGGAGCCAAATGCAAAGGCGGCGCTTCCCAGGGAAAAGGTCTCCGACAGGCTGCTCTCGAGGGAAATTTCCGCTTTCTGCCCATCAGAGGCTTCTACCGTGAGTAGGGTCTTGCCGGGGGTGAGAAACAGAACCTGCCCCTCCTCATACCGGGCAAAGCGTCCATCTCCGACGGTCCAGGTGAAGGTCTTTCCTTCTCCTTCCGTGACGGAAAGCCGTACCTCCACGCTTCCGCCCGGATAGGAGACGATACCCTGCGAGGCGTCTTTCCAAACGCCGTCTTCCTTCATCTCCACAACAAAAGAAAAAGGCGCCTTGCAAAGCACTTCGCACTGTCCTTTGACACCGTTTTTCGCCGCGGCAGCAATCGTGACCTTTCCGGGAGCGAGCGCGGTGACAACGCCTTCCTGGCTAACCATAGCCAAGGTCTCGTCGGAGGAAGACCAGCTTATGGACCGGTCCGTCGCATCTTCCGGCAGGACGGAAGCGGAAAGGGCTCCTTCCTGCCCGACCGTCAGGGTGAGAGTAGCCGGCGTGACCGTGACAGAACTGACTTCTGTCGGAACGACTTTCACCCGGCAATCGCCCTGGACAGGGCCGGCGACGGCATGGACGACAGTCTCCCCGAGGGACACGGCCGTGACGGTCCCGTCGTCACTGACGGCAGCGACGATGGGATTATCGGAACGCCAGCCCAGCGTGTAGTCCGTGGCATTTTCGGGCGTGACCGCTGCGGACAGCCGGGCGGTTTCGTCCAGGTGAAGGGTCAAGGTGGAAGGAGTCACGCGGATTCCTTCGACCGCAATGGATGGCGCTGTCGTTCCGCGACAGCCCAGAAGGGCCATCGCGGAGAGGACAGTCAAAAGATGCTTTGCGCGAATGAACATAACTATTTGATACAAATGTCGTCCAGGAACCAGCGGTGGTAGGTTCCGGTAGAAGGCGAAGAGAACTGGATCTTCGTGGAAGCCGTCGCGCCGACAATGGTCTTGGTGATGGTCTGCCACGCTTCGGTGTCCACGTTGTCAATCTGGATCGTCGTCGCGCCGTCAATTGTGCCGCCGTCCAGGACCGTGACGGTAATGGAGGTTTCGTCGGGGATGCCAACATCTTGTTGGGTTGCACCAGTCCTTCCGGCGGCAGGATGACGATAGGCCGCCGCATTGAAGCTCAGGGTCACATCGCCGCTGACATTCAATGCAGGCGTGACAAGCGTACCGGACTGCGGATTTTTAACCGCCGTATTGCTGCTCTGCGTATCCAGATTTCCGAGCTGGACATATCCGGGACGCGCAAAGACATGG